>Ga0126381_100005352_pt1 | contig 14112 bp, 11 predicted proteins | sample PanSoiMetPlot_28_FD_96465 | JGI IMG/M metagenome (GOLD analysis project Ga0126381, IMG submission 96465) | Tropical forest soil microbial communities from Panama - MetaG Plot_28 | ecosystem: Environmental > Terrestrial > Soil > Tropical forest > Bulk soil | place: Panama | collected 2016-02-17
AGTCAGGGTACGTCGCCAATGATAAAGCACTCTCGGGATGTGACCGATGCCGTTCGTTTGTTCGACAACGCGGAGGAAAAGATCGTAGTCCTGGGCGCCATCGAATTTGGAACAGAATCCACCAACTTGATTGACCAGTTCACGGCGGATGAGCGTGAAATGGCAGACGTAATTGCAGGAGAGAAAATAGTCCGGGGACCAATCCGGTTTAAACATGGGAGAATCGAAGCCTCTCTCAGGCAATTTGTCTTCGTCCGAGTAAATCAGATCCGCGTCGGGATGGTCTTGAATCCATTTCAGGTTTTGAAAGAGCGCATCCGGCTCGATTAGATCGTCGTGATCGAGAAAAGCCACCCAGTCACCGCGTGCCAGCTCCAGGCCCCGATTTGAGGCTGCAGAAATTCCACGTCTCTTTTCGTCCTTCGCCAGGATGATCCGAGAGTCAGATGCCGCCAGCCGAGTCAAGGATTGGAGCGTATCGGCCTCGGTAGAATGATCGTCGATCAGAATCAACTCCCAGTTCTTGTAAGTCTGGGAGAGCACCGACTCGACGCATTCCTGCAGCCATGGTGCCGGCGTGTTAAAGACGGGGGTGATGATACTAATGAGTGGTTGAAATGCGAATCCAAGCGCCTCCTGGCGCATTCGGTCTAAGTCCCGTGCATTCGCGCGGTGGTGCAGTAGCCATTTATGATATTCGCTCGACGCAGAGGAATTTCCGCGCGCGCTCTGCCGAAACAGCTTCTTCCAGATTATCTTGACCAGACGCTCAGGAAGCCGATATGGCGCAAGTAATACCTGACCTATTTTGCGCTCTGGGGATTTTACAAGAACACGCTTTTGCTCTTTTAACAATTTCAACTCACTGCGATATTGCTTTAGCTTCAGCAATTTTCCTTCCAGCTGGGCGATATGGCGCTCTGCTGCTTGCAATTCAGACGTTCGCACCTCGAGCGCTCGCTCAGACTTGCACAACTGCACATGCAGGCGCGAGAAAGCCGATTCGACCTCCGGCACTAGCTCTTCAGTGCTTTTCATTTCAAAAATCCGAACCAGATCGCTTGCGACGCATCCAGAAGCTGCCGCCCACCCAGGAGGACAGATTTGGAAAAGCGGCTTTAAGTTGATCCTCATGGTAATGGTTCAGGTAGTAATTGGCCATTAGCACTTTGAACTCGGAGTTGAACGTCAAAAAGCTTTGCAGCAAGTATTGCTCTGTCCAGAAGCGAAACTCACCCAGCACCCAATCACGCCGGTACTCAAAAGGCAGAAAGATATCGTGAACGTGAACGATTACTCCCGGCTTGAGACGCGGCAGTATTTCCAGGAATAAATAATTCACGTCACCGCCAATTTTCACGGTATGCGAACTATCGATGAACAAAATGTCACCGGACTGCAGTTGCGAGAAGAATTCCAAATCGATGTCCTGGACCTTTTTCTCAATCAATGATTGCAACCCGGGAAATCCCTCGCGAAGAAACTCACGCGGAAATGGCTCGATACAGACGAGGCCCGAGTTCGTCTTCTTTTCAACCGCTTGCCCCAGGACAAGTGAAGAGAAACCGCTGCCGACTTCGATGATCAACCGTGACTGGAAATGGCGGACCATGCAGTAAGCAACCAAGGCGTCAGTACGATCAAAGAGGCGGTTGCCAAGATAAAATTGATTGTGCACTCCAGTTTTTGCGGTTGGAAACTGTTGATATTCATGAAGGAACTTGGAAAAGCTCTGCAACAAATCGAGTTGTTCCGACTCGTTCATGTCAATGCCCACAAGTTCACTCGGTTGGCTCCAGATACTTTCAGGCAAGGATTGGATATCAGGAATGGGTTGATTAAAACGCGCCGGCGTAACGTGGAACCCATGTCGCTCCCAATTCCGAAACAGTTCCCGAGACTGCGGACTCGCGAGGCAAATCGGCATCACCGCAGCGATGAATCGGGAAAGCTCCTCCATGCTAATGTTTCCCCGTGCGACTTCGTCCGCAATTTCGCGGAGCACGACCGGTGCAGACTCGATGTCGCGCCTCGCTTTCACTGAGTCAATTGCCGTGTCTGGACGACTAGCAGGATACAGACGAAACTCGTACGCTCTCGAATCGACGACCCAAGGAATTTCCACCTGACCAAACTTCCCTCCTCGCGCTATAGGCTTTTCGTCATTTACGCCAGTTGAGAGTCGCACCTCCGCTCCGGCAGGGTCGTTTGTCTCCCATGAAATGACGCAGCGTTGTCCGAAACAAATCGGGTTCGGGTTTGCTTGTATTTTTCCCGTAATCTGTCCGGTGGTTTCCGTCTTGTTCACTGGTAAAGCAAGATCAACCCGTGCCCGTGACAACCAGTTCCTGTTCTGGAACCGACGGCCCCGTGCCCAAGCGCTTCAAGTGCTCCTCACTAAACAAAAACCTCAGTTTTTTGCGCGCTGCCTCGACGGAATACAGCGCGGAGGTTTTCCTGACGCCATTTTCTGAAAGCCGGTTCCAAAGTTCTTCCGATTTGTACAGTTCGATCAATGCGCGTGCAAAGTCTTCCGGTTCGTCAGCCACCAGGATGTCTTCACGGTTACGGAGGTCAGTTCCTTCCACGCCCGGGGAGGTTGCAACCACCGGCACACCGAATGCCATGCTTTGATTGATTTTGCCTTTCACACCTGCGCCGAAGCGGAGCGGCGCCACAGAAAGTCTGACGCTATCGAAAAACGGGCGCACATCCCGCTGCAATCCCGCTACGATGATCTTTTCAGTTGCCAAAGCAACGATCTCCGGCGGCGCCTTGTCGCCTATGATGTAGAATTTTGCATCGCCCAGCGGCTCACTTATCAGCGGATAAATATCCTTTAGAAAAAAAAGGACAGCGTCGATGTTTGGCGGGTGTTGAAAGCCACCGATGAATAGCCAATCCCGCCGAAGTGCGAACGGCGTTTTAGACCCCGGCACATTGACAATATTCGAGACCAACTGGATAGATTTGTTAGGCCATTCCCTCTGGAGCAGCCGCTGCTCGGTACTGCTTACCACCCAGGTCTCGTCGGACTGATCAATTAGGTCGTACTCGTGCTGCTTTGTCTCCTGTGCCTTCCGCCGGATCTCGGGATCACCGGTGAGGCGCGCCTCGCTTTCTTCCCGAAGAAAGTGGAGATCGACGGTATCAAAAATGATACGGCTCTGCGGCGCGTACGAGCGCACATCGGCTACGTGCTTGCGCGCAAACTGGCACCGGCTTAGGACCACCACATCAAATTCCAACCCATGTGCAATAAGGTAATCACGCACCTTTTTGATGTAAGGGTGATGGGTTACCTTGATTCCGAGTTTTTGCAGATCGGCTGTGTAAGGAGGAGTGTCTGCCAGGTTATCAGGAACAAAAGTCACGCGATGGCCAAGCTCGTGCAGAAGCTTGACGATTTGGAACATACGCAGCGATCCCGAATCGCGATCCGGCATTGGGAGATGATGATCTATCACCAAAATATTCTTGCGACCCGGCGGCAGTTCTCGCAGGAACCCGACATCGCCATTAGCTGGCTTTATTGCCAACTCGTCAGCCCATGACTCGGCGAAGGTTGAACGGTTAATAGCCTGATGCTTCTTCGCTCCGGTTGAAAGATCAGTCCCACCAGTTCCCCCCTCCCAATGAATAACCTCACTTAGCGGCTGGTATAGCACCTTGTAGCCTGCCCGACGAACCTTGAACGCCAAATCGGTATCCTCATAGTAACCAGGTGCGTACCGCAGATCGAACTCCCCTACGCTTTCAAACAGCGCCTTCGGAACCATCAACGCTGCAGCTGAGCAGTAATCTACTTCTCGCAGGTAGTTATATTCGGGTTTTCCAGGATCATCGAACTTGCCGTAGTTCCATCCTGAAGCGTCTCGCCAAATGATCCCGCCTGCCTCCTGCAAACGCCCATCGGGGTAAAGAAGTTTTGAACCGACAATACCTGCATCCGGCTCTGCTAGGAAAGTGTCAAGCAAAGCAGTTAGCCAGCCCGGCTTCACGAGTGTGTCGTTGTTCAGAAAAACCAGGTATTTGCCGCGGGCTTTTTCCGCACCGCGGTTACATGAAACAACGAATCCGGAGTTTTTCTCGTTGCGGAGATAAGTGATGCCGTCAAGCTGTGGAAGCACCTCAGCGGTCTTGTCTGTTGAGCAGTCATCTACTATGATGACCTCGAAGCGAGTTCGTTCCTCCACAGTCTGCAACGAAGCCAGGCATGCATGCGTGTATTCCAACTGGTTAAAGACTGGAATAATAATAGAAACGTCCACCTCCTCGTGCTGAAAAAAATGAATCGATGCTAAAGGAAGTGACGGAGTTGGCGACCCCGAACTTTTAAATGCCTTATTAGGGGCCCTGTTTTCTGTCCTGGCAACTCTCTTGGTACTATCCGAATTAGGCTGTTCTGTGTCCGCCAAAGGCGTCCTGGGGGTCCTGGGGACCTGGGCCTCCTTGATCTCCTTGTCAATCCTTGCGATTTCCGGGTGCGCAGTGCGCCATTGGGCATAGGCGTTCACAACCTTTTCAAGGTGCCCATACCCCCGGGAAACCTTCCCGTGAGAGAGCTTCGCTTTTAACGCCGCTCCGGCATTCGCTAGTTTCCACCGACGCGACGCACGCAGGTGCGCGGAAGCCTTCTCTGCATCTTCAAGCAGACGGGAGAGTCTTCTGGTATTCCATAGTTGTTTCCGTAACCGGTCCGTCAGTTCTCCGATGTACCTCTCGTCTTCTGCGAGATTCACGCTTCTGTGATTAAGCAGACGGTTCAGTTGTGTTATTCGGTCGCGCAGGTGTTCGGCCTCAGCCTGGTGTCGAGCGTTCGCCTGAACAAACTGGTCACGGAGTGTTTCGAGTTCAGCAGTGTAATGGCCTTCCTGTCTGGCAATTTGTAGCTTTAGGTTTTCGACTTCGGTGCCGTAGCGCTCGACTTGCGCTCGGTGGGTCATGAGTTCCTCGACCTGCGCCTTGTGCCGCTCTTCGGCTTGCGCCAGAAGTTCGCCATACAGACGCTCGATCTGGGCAATTCCATCTGGTACGAAAGAATCGACTCGACTTATCGCACCGGGAAGGAAATCAGTCTGGTGTGACTTCGCGTGATCTTCGGACTTTGTCTCAGGCACTTTGGTTTTTCTGGGCGCGGTTTGCGCGATTAAAGCGCGATAGAGCTCGATAACTTCCTCCGCGACACCAGCATCGATCAGTTGGTCGACGCTGAAATGCGTGTGGCGTCTCTTGGTTGCCACCAATTTTGCGGCGTTGCGGATTTTCGCATCAGACAATCCGGCAAAGTTTGCAATACGCCGCAGCTCTTTTTCGCCGTCTTCAAAAAATAGATCGTAATGAGTGACAAGCCGCTGAGCGTTGCTCGCGGCTTGAATCAAGCGGCGGTTATAGATTTCCCAGAGCCGCAAACCAAAAGAATGGGAAGTCCCGTTTCGTTCTCGCATGGAGTGCGCGACTTCGAGCGGGTTCCGCACGACAATCAGCGTTTTGACATCTGGCAACAGTTGGTGCCAGAACGGCAGCGTTAAGGAGTTGCGGGGATCCTTCCAGCCCCAGACGGTTGCCGGATCGAATTTTTCGATGAGGAGCCGGGCTTTGAGGCGCAGCGGATCGAGTCGAGCGCTCGTGAAGTCTTCGTCAGCTCCAGGTGGCAGGTCCCACGCGCCGCCAAGCTCGCTCAGCAGTTCGTCATTTAGCGCGACGAATCCCAAATGCTCCCAAAAGCCTTCGGGGTTGTCTGCTTGCGGGGGCATAAGATCCGATTCGGGCCCGAGCTCTAACCCGCAGGAATGAAGGAGGCGGGTCACCATGCTGGTGCCTGAACGGTGCGCGCCGGCAATGCAAATTGCCGTCTGGGTTTCAGCGATACTTTTCACGCAAAGGCCTTATAGAACGACGCTCCGCCGGACGCGTCAAGCCGATTGCTCCGCCGAGCCACTGCTGCAAAATCCTCGTCGCGCGAATCATTCTTCGGATTTAACTTCCAAATCGATGCAGAGAGTTGACGGCCGCGCCCCCGATGAAATTCGCCAGGTCAATTTCGAATTGAATGTGGCACCACATGCAAGCGGTTCGGTGCTCGTCTCGATGGGTAACACGCGCGTTATTTGTGCCGTCACGATCGAAGAAGCTGTACCCCGTTGGATGAAAGAACAGACAGTGACCGGCGGCTGGCTTACTGCCGAATATTCCATGCTCCCGTACTCGACACAGCCGCGCAAGGCACGCGATATAACAAAGAGCCGCGTCGACGGCCGGAGCGTAGAGATTCAGCGATTAATTGGCCGCTCATTGCGTGCAGTCATGGACTTGGAGAAGCTCGGACCGCGCACGATCTGGGTGGATTGCGATGTGTTGCAAGCCGATGGTGGGACGCGCACCGCGGCGATCACTGGCGCGGGCCTGGCGCTGGCCATCGCCTGCCGAAAACTTGTGAGAGAAAAAAAGCTCGACGCTCCACCAGTGCAAAAATTGGTCGCCGCAGTCAGCGCAGGTATTCTTGATGGACAAGCAATTGTGGATCTCAATTACGAGGAGGACAGACTCGTTTCAGTTGATTTCAATCTGGTGGCAACCGAAGACGGCGAGTTTGTAGAAGTGCAGAGCTCGGGAGAAGAAGCGACGTTTGCAGGTTCGCAACTTGACGAAATGCTCGCGCTCGGGCGCGACGGCATCAGCGCGCTTATTGGCGCCCAAAGGGCTGTTCTGGCACGGATCATGGTCACTCCGCCGGAGATATGAAATTCCCGAAAGACCTAATGGCCTTACTGCAATTTTGGTCCAAATCATCCTACTCGGAGTCTCGATGGTGCGCTTGTCGCATTGAATAGCAATAATTTGTAGGGTGTGTGCCAGCCGCCGAGCAGATGTTCTAGCGTTGGCGTTTCACAGAAACGCCCTAAAATACTTGCCCAATGAAACGGGCACTGATCACAGGCATTACTGGCCAGGACGGAAGTTATTTGGCTGATTTGCTGCTTGAGAAGGGCTACGAAGTCCACGGCATTATTCGCCGTGCCAGCACGTTCAATACCTCGCGAATTGATCATCTCTATACAGACCCGCACGTGAACGATGTTCGAATGTTTCTGCACTACGGAGACCTCAGCGATTCGGTAAATCTGGTAAAGCTGCTTTATGAGTTGAAACCCGATGAGATTTATCATCTCGGTGCACAAAGCCATGTGCGCGTGAGCTTCGATATTCCTGAATACACATCGGACGTTACAGGCATCGGCACGATTCGAATCCTGGAAGCGATCCGCGAAGCCGGATTGCGTACCCGTTTTCTTCAGGCCTCCAGCAGCGAAATGTTCGGTAAGGCACAAGAAGTGCCTCAAAATGAGAAGACGCCTTTCTGGCCGCGAAGCCCATACGGCGTGGCCAAGGTTTTCTCATATTGGGCGACCATAAATTATCGCGAGAGCTACGGCCTCTGCGCCAGCAACAGCATTATGTTTAATCATGAAAGCCCACGCCGTGGCGAAACTTTCGTCAGCCGCAAGATCTCACGGGCAGTCGCTGCGATTAAGCATGGGCTGCAAAACGAATTGTTCCTTGGCAATCTGGAGGCAAAACGCGACTGGGGATACGCACCGGAGTACGTCGAAGGCGTATGGCGAATCGTGCAACTGGGAGAAGGTGACGACTTCGTGCTGGCTACAGGTGAAACCCACAGCGTGCGGGAGTTTGTTGAAGCGGCATTCGCACACGCCGATCTGGATTGGAAGCAATTCGTAAGACACGACTCGCGCTACGAGCGCCCGGCGGAGGTCGATCTGCTGCTCGGTAACGCATCCAAAGCAAAGAGGATTCTGGGTTGGGAACCGAAGGTGAGATTCCACGATCTGGTCCGAATCATGGTCGACGCCGACCTCGAACTGCTCCGGCGTTCCTCAGTACAAAAACACCTGGGCAAAATGCCGTGATAATAGGTCGGCGCGCTGCGGCGACCGGACGCGGCAGCGCGGCGTGTCTACCGCATTACAAATGGTGCCGTGTTGCCCGGAGACATTGAATGACCTGAAGCAAGACCAGGAACTGCAGTAATGAGCGATGCGTTGACAATTGTTACCGCAGCACCCACTCCTACGATGTTGTACAATTGGATGATATCGCTCGAGCGCATTCGAATACATCCATAGCTGGCAGGCGAACCGATCTTCCATTCTTCCGGCGTGCCGTGGATGTAAATGTCTCGGCCGAACGCGTTGGCGTTCTGCGCCTCGAGTCCACGTAACCAGAGAATGCGCGTCACGATTGGGTCGCGGCCGGGCGAATTCGCCAGCACAATTTCGCCGGTGCGTCGGCGGTCTTTGAACACGGCGCCCGGTGGCGCGTTATCGCCAATTTTTTCTGCGATCTGAAGTTGGCCGAGCGGCGTAAATCTGCTACCTCGCCAATCCCCGAGTCCAAACTTTGAGGTGGACACTGGATAGACCGCCGTCAAATTGCCGCGGTCGAGAAGGGCTAATTTCTGATCGCGCGTACTGATGACGATGTGATGCTGCGTGTCCGGCGCTGCACAGGACGCGAGGAAAAAAGCAAGGAGCAGAAGGTAATTGCGTCGTCTCATGCGCGATTGAACCTGAAAAAGTTCTCGGCGGTTTCGGTTGTTGTTTCGGCAATCTCTTGCAGCGAAACACCACGTGCTGCTGCGATCGCTTCGGCGACAATGCGCGTATACGCTGGTTCGCATCGCTTTCCTCGAAAGGGCGCAGGCGCCAGATACGGGCAATCAGTTTCGACCATAAATTTCCAAAGCGGAAGTTCTGCTGCGACCTGTCGTACGGCTACACCGTTCTTGAAAGTAACAATGCCCGTAAACGAAACAAGGTGGTCGAGATCGAGGACTTCGTTTGCCTCGTTGAACGTTCCGCCGAAGCAATGAAAGACACCGTGGACCTTGCCTGTGTACGGCCGCAGGACTTCGAGCGTGTCTTGCCACGCGTCCCGCTGGTGAATCACCACGTTGAGTCCAAGTTCGACGGCCAGGTCGAGTTGCTGCTGGAACAAACTCGCCTGTTTCGACTTGAACGCGCCGTCGCGAATCTGCGCTTCGATTTCTTCATCGGTCTCGGTCCGGAGCGCAGTCATCACCTGGACTTGCTTTTCCTTCGCGACTTTTTCGCTAGGCAAACGATGGTAATCGAGCCCGGTCTCACCAATCGCCACGACGCGTGGGTTCTTCGCCAATTCGCGCAGCGGTGTGATCACGTCGTCCTGCGCCTCATTCACGTGATTGGGATGAACGCCAATCACGGCGTACACGGCTGAATACCTTTCAGCCAACTCGATCGCCCGCCGGCTGCTTTCGATCGATGTGCCGATGGTGACGATGCGTTTCACATCGTTCTCCTCGGCGCGACCGAGCACATCCTCGAGATCGGTTGCGAACTCGGGAAAATCGAGATGGGCGTGAGTATCGATTAACATCGGTCCATTGCAGGGTTTCTATGAAACACCAAATTCTGCTGGCTGATAGTGCGGATCAAAGCGAGATAAACAGAGCGAAGAAAGCAAAAAAACTTTATGCAAAAAATCACTCCCTTCTTGTGGTTTGATAATCAGGCCGAAGAGGCCGTGAAATTTTATACCTCGATCTTCAAAAACTCAAAGGTCGGAAGAATTTTCCGCCACACCGAAGAAGCAGCTGAAAAGACCGGTCGGCCCGTCGGATCGGTGCTAACCGTCGAATTCGAAATCGAAGGCCAGAAATTTGTCGCACTCAACGGCGGACCGCTTTTCAAATTCAACGAGTCGGTTTCCTTCGTCGTGAACTGCGAAACTCAGGAAGAGATTGACTATTTTTGGGACAAATTCACCGCGGATGCCGGCCAGGAATCAGCATGCGGCTGGCTTAAGGACAAATTCGGGTTGTCATGGCAAATCGTGCCGACTGTTTTAATCGACATGCTGAACGACGCGGATCGAGCAAAATCCGGGCGGGTGATGCACGCGATGTTTCAAATGAAAAAGATCGACATTAAAGCGTTAAAAGACGCCTACGAACAGTGACTTGGTTGCGGCTGAGCGTCGATTACATTGGCTACAAACGCGCGAAATAACACGGCGTTGCAAGTTTCTCTTCCATTCCTGCTATTCGTGCGTTTCGTGGCTGAGATCACACTATGAGCAACGTTCGAGTTTTAGTCGGCACAAGGAAGGGCGCGTTCATCCTCACATCCGATGGCGCGCGCAGACGATGGAAAGTCAGCGGCCCGCATTTCGCGGGTTGGGAAATTTATCACATGAAAGGGTCACCGGTTGATCCCGACCGAATTTACGCGTCGCAAACGAGTGGCTGGTTTGGGCAAATTATTCAGCGGTCCGATGACGGCGGCAAAACTTGGACAACGCCCGGAAGTAGTGCTGAGGAATTGCAAAGCTCCGATGGCATGCCAAAAGCCGAAAGCAACAAATTCGTCTACGACACTTCTCCTGACACAGGGAAACCAATCACCACACACCAGTGGTACGACGGCACGCAACATCCGTGGGAGTTCAAACGTGTGTGGCACCTCGAACCGTCGCTCAATGATCCCGACCACGCTTACGCCGGCGTGGAGGATGCGGCGATCTTCGAGTCGAAAGACGGCGGTAAATCGTGGCATGAACTCGCAGGCTTGCGCGGTAGCGACACCGGTCCGAAATGGCAGCCTGGCGCGGGGGGCATGTGTCTGCACACGATTCTTCTCGACCCGCAAAATCCGCAGCGGATGTTCATCGCGATTTCGGCAGCCGGCGCCTTTCGCACGGAGGATGGCGGAAAAACCTGGAAACCGATTAACCGCGGGTTGCATTCGCAATACATTCCAGACCCGACAGCGGAAGTCGGGCATTGCGTCCATCGAATCGCAATGCATCGATCGCGGCCGGATACTTTATTCATGCAAAAGCACTGGGACGTGATGCGAAGCGAGGACGCCGGCAATTCGTGGCATGAGGTCAGCGGCAATCTGCCGAGCGATTTCGGGTTTCCGATCGATGTTCACGCGCATGAACCTGAAACTGTTTACGTTGTCCCGATCAAGAGCGACTCCGAGCATTATCCACCGAGCGGCAGATTGCGAGTTTATCGGAGCCGAACAGGAGGGAACGAATGGGAAGCCCTTACGAAAGGACTGCCGCAGCGCAATTGCTTTGTGAATGTATTGCGCGACGCGATGTCGATCGATTCACTGGAACCATGCGGCGTTTATTTCGGGACCACCGGCGGACAAGTTTATGCATCGGCTGATGCAGGCGACAGTTGGAAGGCCATCGTTCGCGATTTGCCAGCAGTGCTTTCCGTTGAGGTGCAAACATTACAATGATACGCGTTGTTCTTCCGCCACATCTGCGTACGCTCGCCCACGTCGATGGTGAAGTCGAACTCGAGCTCAATGGAACGGTGACTCAACGCTCGGTGCTGGACGCCGTTGAAGCCAAATATCCCATGCTGCGCGGAACGATGCGTGATCATGTAACGCAAACTCGCCGGCCTATGGTCCGATTTTTTGCCTGCGGCGAAGATTTATCTCATGAATCGCCGAATACGCCGCTGCCTGATTTAGTCGCAAAAGGCGCCGAACCATTTCTGATCATCGGGGCAATTGCCGGTGGATAGATAGCAGTCTTGTGGCGCGGTCGTTTCTGTCGGGCTCTTCATGTGCTCGACAGATCGCGTGGTTTCGTTGCATGCTTCGCCTGCAATCGATATGCTCCGGCGCATGTCTGCAAAAGCCGAGCGATTTCAACAGGCGAAAAGTTCCCGGCTACTCCGGAGCGCGATCACTGCTGAATTTCCGCTGCTCATTGGTTTAGTCACAGTCGGGATTTTTTTCGCACTGGGAAGTCGTTTGAATGACCTCACTACGGAGATGCTTCCGCTGGTTGGCGTCTTTGTTTGGCTTTTTGCCGTGATTCTTTGGTCGGCCATCTGCGTAGTGCGACACGCAGACCGCCTGGCGGTCAGACTGGGCGAGCCGTACGGCACTTTGATCCTGACGCTCTCCGCGATCAGCATTGAGGTGGTAATGATTTCCACCGCAATGTTGCACGGAGCGAACAATCCCACGCTCGGGCGCGACGCCGTATTTGCCGTTATCATGATCGCGCTTAACGGGCTTGTGGGATTGTCGTTGTTGCTCGGTGGCCTCCGATATCGCGAACAGCATTACAACATTCAGGGCGTCAATGCGTATCTCAACGTGATTATGGCTCTTGCTGTACTCGGTCTGGTACTGCCAAATTTCACTACTTCAACCAGCGGACCAACATTTACCACGGAACAGGAAATCTTTCTCACAACGGTGTCGCTGTTGCTTTACGCGATCTTTCTGCTCATCCAAACGCTCCGACATCGTGGCTATTTCCTGGATTCGACGCAAACCACAGGCAAACATTCACCGGATCACGTAGCTCAGACGCGTTCCACAGGTTTTCATGCACTGATGCTGCTTTCGTATTTGGGCGTGGTGATTTTCCTCGCGGAGAACTTCGCCATTCCTTTGGACAACAGCATCGAAAAATTTGGAATGCCGCAGGCATTCGGCGGCGCCATCATCGCTGCGTTAGTGCTCTCTCCGGAAGGGCTGGGCGGTATCACCGCCAGTCTGGAAAACCAGCTGCAGCGTTCGATAAACATTTTGTTAGGGTCAGTACTCGCCACGATTGGGTTGACGATTCCGGCAGTGCTGATGATCGGATTGCTCACGAAACGGCCTGTGGCACTCGGCCTTCAAGGCGGCAACCTGCCCCTGCTCCTCCTAACGTTCGCTGTGAGTGTGGTCACCTTCACGAGCCGCAAAACCAATGTTTTGCAGGGTTGCGTTCATTTGCTGCTTTTTGCTGTTTTCGTATTGCTGATTTTTGTGCCTTGAGGAGGCTCAGCTTGCGCCAGACAACCGGCGCACACCGTACTCGAGCGTGTGTTCGAGTTCCCCGCATTATTCATCTACGCCTGTCTACGCATCACAATAGTGTCCGGTTGTTCTTGAACGACCTTGAACCCGAATCGTTCGTAGAGCCGCAACACCGGTTTCCCGGCAACGAAGCTAATCGAGATCGCCGATTGATCGGGATTGGCGCGGACTAATTGTGTCAGCAGAGCGGTGCCGATACCATGCCTGCGGTGCTCCGGTCTCACCGCTAGCGCAAGCTCTGATGATACGTCAGCCTTTCCGGTCGGCTGTCGCAGCCAGACTGCGCCCAGCAAGGCCCCATTTTTTTTGTCATGTGCGACAAATCCGGTATCGCCAGCGCGACCCCAACCCTCGGCGTAACGGGCCACTTCCGGCCGGCGCACGAGTTCGCTGGAAGGTACTTCGTGTTCGCGAAGCGACGACAACCCATGACGCAACATCTCCCAGAGAACGGGTTCGTCCTGCGGTGTCAGCTGGCGAATGACGTAATCCATCGGCGATGCAAAACAGGCCTGCATTATACCAGCTAATCGCAGTGACGAAACAGCAGAAGCACGGGCCACTTCAGCGGCATGGGAGGATCCCCGCACAAATAAAACCGTCACAAGCAGATATGGCTCAAATCTTTCCCGGTTAAATTTCTGGAATGGCCGTTGACGAGGATTCGTTTTCTGCTATTTTGCTTGTCCCGCGAGAAGCGAGACTCCTATATTTTGGAGTGCGTTCTACGTACGTTTGGGACTGCAAATTGGCTCAATTTTGTCCCGCTTAGCCGCCCTAGCTTAAGCGAAGGCGTGTGCCAAAGCGGTCAAAATTGAGCTTTTTTTGTCGTTTGGAATGTACGGAACGGCTGGTTCTTTGACATCTACATACAGGGTAGTAAGAAAATACAACTTTAAGAGCTGAGTCTGAAATGCTGTAGCGGCGGTTTCTGACCGTCGACTGCAGGAGAGTTTCAGTTATCAAAGAATCTCTGGCCGAGCAGGCCAGAACAGATTGATCAAGCTACAAAGAGCGCATCATGGATGCCTTGGTGCCAATAGGCGATGAAGGACGTGGCAAGCTGCGATAAGCTACGGTAAGCGGCAAACACGCTTTGACCCGTAGATTTCCGAATGGGGTAACCTGAGCGGGATAACACCTGCTCGAGTTCCTGTGAATCCATAGCAGGAACATCGCGACACCCGGCGAAGTGAAACATCTC
>Ga0126381_100005353_pt1 | contig 14112 bp, 10 predicted proteins | sample PanSoiMetPlot_28_FD_96465 | JGI IMG/M metagenome (GOLD analysis project Ga0126381, IMG submission 96465) | Tropical forest soil microbial communities from Panama - MetaG Plot_28 | ecosystem: Environmental > Terrestrial > Soil > Tropical forest > Bulk soil | place: Panama | collected 2016-02-17
AAGGCCCCGTCGCCCATGGCGGTGCGCAAGCGCTGGCGGTCCAGGTCGGCCAGCCGGCCTTCCAGCGGCTGGAGGGTGTGGCCCAGATCCGCCAGGGCCTGGTCGGCGGCGCCGTGCAGCCGGGCGGACCAGCCCGGGTCGGCCCCGCCGCGCCCGGCCATGGCCAGGCCGATCAGCGCGTAGGCGGCGTGCCGTTTCATCCCCATGCGCCGGGCCAGGTCCAGGGAATCAGCGAACAGGGTCTCGGCCGCGCCTGGTGAACCACTGAGGTGCTCAGCCAGGCCCAGGTTGAAAGTCGCGATGACGGTACCACTGCGGTCGTTGAGGGCGCGGGCAATGTCAAGCGCCTCGGCGAGGTGGCGGCGAGCGGCATCAAGATCACCCACCCACAGCTCATAGTCGCTGAGGTTGTTGAGCGTCGTCCCCACCCGGAGCCGGTGACCGGCCTGACGAAAGAGCCGCAGGGCCTCGGCATTATCGCGGGCCGCGGCCGCAGGGTCTCCCTGAACGGCCGTGGCGTACGCCCGGGCGGAAAACAGGCGGGCGGTTAGGTGGGGTTGCTGTAGGCGCCTGGCCAGGTCCAGGCCTTGCCCGGTGAACGACAGCGCGGTGCTGGGTTGTCCCTGACGCGCCAGGATCCAGGCTCGGTCTGCCAGCAGCCCGGCGACCAGGTAGTCTTCCCCGGCGGCGCTGGCGATGGTCAGGGCCTCCTCAGCGTAGTCCAAGGCGATCGCATAATCACCTGTGTGCTGGAAGAGGTTGGCTGCTGTGGCCAGGGCCTGAGCGCGCGGCAGCGTCGACTGCTTGGCCGCTGGCAGGTCCAGGAACGCCCGCAGCGCAGCGGCACCTTCGGCGGCGTGACCGCGGGCCACCCAGTACACGTCAAGGGATGCGGCCAGCCGCAGGCCCGGCTCGGGATCGGGCTGGGTCATGCTGACCGCGATCGCGGCGCGCAGGTTGCTCAGGTCGGCATCGAGACGGTCCAGCCACTCGGCCTGACCGGCGCCGATCAGCTGTGGTCCGGCCGCCTCGGCCAGCGCCATGTAGTAGCCGAGGTGGGCCGTCCGGGAGGTCTCAACGGCCGCCGGGCCTAGGGCGTCAAGCCGCTCGGCCGCGAAGTGCCGGACGGTTTCGAGCAGCCGGTACCGGCCGGTGCCGGTACCGGCGTCACCGAACTGCACCAGGCTCTTGTCCACCAGCGCGCCCAGGTGCCCCAGTACCTCCCCAGCGGGCACGTCCGGCCCAGCGGCGACCGCCTCGGCGGCGGGCAGGTCGAACCCGCCGGCGAACACCGACAGGCGGGCCAGCAGCAACCGCTCGGGATGCGTCAGCAGCTCCCAGGACCAGTCCACCATGGCCCGCAGCGTCCGCTGCCGCGCCAGCCCTGCCCTCGACCCGCCGGTCAGCAGCGCGAACCGCTCATCCAGCCGGGCCTCCAGCTCGCCGGCCGGCAGTACCCGCAGCCGGGCCGCGGCCAGCTCGATGGCCAGCGGGATGCCATCGAGTCGCCGGCAGATCCGCCCGGCTATCTCAGCGGTCTCCTCGTCCCCGGCCAGCGGCCGTCCTTGCTTGGCGGCCCGGTCAGCTAGGAGCCGTACCGCCTCGCTGGCCCCGATCGTCTTGGCGTCATCGCCGTCGGCCGGGACGCCCAGCGATGGCACCCGGTACACCCGCTCCCCGTCGATGCCCAGCGGTTCCCGGCTGGTCGCCAGCAGCGCCAGGTTCGGGCAACTGCGCAGCAGCACGTCGGCCAGCTTGGCGCAGGCCCCGATGACGTGCTCGCAGTTGTCCAGCAGTACAAGCAGGCTCCGCCCGCCCACCGCCGCCACCACCGTGTCCAGCACCTGACGGCCCGGCTCCTGGCGGACGCCAAGCACATCGGCCAAGGTCACCGCGACTAGGCCAGGGTCGCCCAGCGGGGCTAGGTCGACGAACCACACCCCGTCCGCCGTGCCATCGACTAGCCCGGCCGCCACCTGCAGCCCTAGCCGGGTCTTGCCCGCCCCGCCCGCCCCGGTCAGCGTGACCAGCCGCGACCCGCCCAGCAGGACGCGCACCGCGGCCAGCTCCACCTCCCGGCCGATGAAGCTCGACACAGGCGCCGGCAGGTTGGTCAGCAGCCTCGGATTGTCCAGCGACCGGCCTCCTCAACCAAGCGGTGAACAATATACGTCCACGCCCCTGGCCGAAAGATTGCCACAATCGCGACCGAATATGCGAGTACAGGCGACCCGCGCCCGTCACTCTGGCTGGGCGATGATCCGGAGATAGGGCTTGGGCGCCTTGAAGTCGCCGTACAGCATCTTCGCCTTCTCGTCGGACACCATGAGGTTGATCATCACGTCCTCGCCCGGCTGCCAGCTTGCCGGCGTCGCGACCGGGTGCCTGGTGGTGAGCTGGATCGAGTCGACAGCCCGCAGCATCTCGGTGAAGTCGCGGCCGGTCTGCATCGGATACATCGTGATAAGCCTGACTTTCTTGTTGGGGTCTATCACGAAGACGCTGCGGACGGTTCGGTTGTCCATCGCGCAGCGCGACGCGGCGTCACCTTCGGCGTCGGCTTCGAGCATCCCGTAGAGCTTGGACACGTTCAGGTCGGTGTCGGCGATGATCGGGTAGTCGGGCCGTGCGCCCTGGGTCTCCTCGATGTCGTCAAGCCACCGGTCGTGTTCCTCGACCGAGTCCACCGACAGGCCGATGAGCTTTACGTTCCTGCGCCGGAACTCAGGGCTCAGCTTTGCCACAGAGCCGAGCTCGGTGGTGCATATCGGGGTGAAGTCCTTGGGGTGCGAGAACAGCACGGCCCACGAATCGCCGATCCACTCGTGGAACCGGATCGTTCCCTCCGTCGTCTGTGCCGCGAAGTCAGGCGCCGTGTCGCCCAGTTGGAGACCCATCGTTGTTTCCTCCCCGCAGTAGGTGCTCACTGTCTCCAGTGGTACACGCCACCGCGGCGCTGCCGCTTCGCCCGGAAGGGCCAGACTGGCCGCGTCGCGGTAATGGCCCGATCGGGCCACTGTCCTCGACAGCCATCATGACGAGTAGGTGACGGCGAAACTCCAGCTCGACGCGGGGCAGTATCCGCCGGCGAACGCGGTGTAGGGGGCGTTGAACTGCATGGTCCCGGTCCAGGCGGGCCACCAGCCGTCGGTCACCGCGCCCTTCGCGGCGATGCGCAGCGTGACTGTGTTCGCTTGCTTGACCGACGACGCGCATGTGCTGATCTGAGCCCGCACAGACCCCGTGTATCGGCGTCCGGAACCGCGCAGCGTTATCGTGTACGGCGCCCCCGTGTGGCCGCCGGATGCCCTGACCGGTATCGCCAGCGTCAGCACGCACCTGGTCGCGGAGCAGTGCGGCGTGAACTGCCACGACTCGCTCCATTTCTGGCCGACAGTGGGGGTGGCTCCGCCGCCCGGAGCGCTGACAGTGTCCACCTTCACGGTCACGTCGCCGCTCACCGGCGGCGACAGCGTCCCAGCCCGGACGGGCGCCGACGGGCCGGACACCGCGCTCCCCCACACCGCTGTCACCTGGTACTGGTTAATACCGCCCGGCGCCAGCCCGGTGACTTCGTACGAGTCGGCCGTCCCGGACACGATGCCGACGGAACTGTCCCCGTTGGAGATCTTGTACTCGTCCGGGACCGGGCCAAGCGGCGACGGTGACCAGCGCAACTTCACGGTGGTCCAGGTGGCCGCGGCGACGGCGAGCCCGACCGGGCTTGGAGTGATGGTCGTCACCACGGCCGTCTTAACCGAAGCGGCCGACCGCTCCCCGCCCGCTTCCGCCCTGATCGCGTACCGATGCCGGCTGCCGGGTGCCAGGCCAGTGTCGGTGAAAGACGTCCGGCTCGCCGGCACCGAGCCGACCTGCCGGCCGTCCCGCAGCACCAGGTAGTGGTCCGGGACGCCGCCGCCCTTGGACTTCGGCCAGGACACTAGCACCGACGTGGCGGTCCGCGACGTCGCGAAGACGGCCGCCGGGGCGACAGGCGGGTGGTGCCAAGGCGCCCAGACCAGCAGGCCGGCCGCCAGGCCGGCGATCGCCACGGTCGCGATTGCCAGGATCCACCGACGGCGCCCGCGCTTGGGCGGCGGCGCCTGAAGGCCGGCGTCCCCGCTGTCTTCGGACATCTGCCAACCTCCCGCGCCGTCAAAGTCCCGGGCGGCCACTCTATATGTGACAGGCGAGTACCTGCTGCGCGTAACGAGGATCCGCCTGCTTCGTGACAGCCCACTGACGGGTGCCGGTGATCTTCACGGTGAGATTAGCTCCTTCAACGTATTGCGCGTTGAAGTAGTATTCGGGCCCGCTGTGGTACCGGCTAATTGCATCTCGCTCGAGCTCCGCGGCGGTCATCGCCGGCACAACAATCCGCTTGACGCTTATTAGCGGAAGGCCTTTCTTCTTCCTGAGCGCGTTCACCGTTGAAAGCACCGCGGCACGCTGGTGGTCGAGGACATACTGGGCGGCGGCGCGAGCTCCCAGCGCCGCGGTATAGGCTGCCTGGAACGCCTTGATGCCCGCCTGAACGTTTGCCTGCCAGTTCCACTGCTGGGCCGGGAAGGCAGCCGGATTGATCTGCGAGATGCCGATCGCGGCTGGCAGCCTGACAAGTAGCGGCCGCAGCGGCGCGGGATCCGGCTTGATATCGGCCGGGATGTTCGTCGATGCCGGTTCCCTCGGATCGGCGGTGGGGCTGAACTGCCGGAAACCGCTTAGGCAATCGATGTGCTCGACGACAGTAGCCAGCTTGCCGGCGTTGATGCCGATGAACGACGCGACGGACGGCCTGCTCGGGTTGGTGCCGGGCACGCTGACCCATCGTGGGTCGGATGTCACCGGATCATCGAGCACCCCAGGCAGGTTAGCCGTGACCGTCAGCCGGCCCCAGCCGCCGAGGACAGTCGTGTACTTCGGCCGCCATGGCGCGGTTCCCAGCGTGCTCCCCGTCGCGACTGCCTGCTGATACTGGCGCCATCCTTTCGTGCCGCGTTCCTGACCGCGCATGTTGAGCGCCCACGTGAACGACTGCGCTGACGTGGAGCCGGTGAAGCCGTCCACGCTGACCTTCGCGTTGAGCGCGGGCATGGTCGCAGCCGCCGACACTGGCATGACCGCGTTCTCTGCCGGACTTGTGATGTGCAAGTTGATCAGGGTCAGCGATTCGGTGGCATCGGAACATCCTGGCGCCGACGCATCCAGGCCCAGCTGTCCAGTGCCGGTGATGGGGATGTCAACCTGCCACGCCTTCCCTGTCATCGCCGCAGGCACGTTGTTGACGGTCACCGCGGGGCACTGCGAGGTGCCCCGGACGATCAGGCTCCTGCTCGCCGGAGCGCGGCCGTTAGGCCCAGGCTGCGGCGTGACATATTTCCCGTCGGTCACCGCGATGATGCTGTCAGGAGGCGGGCTGACAATCACCAGATTAGCCGCTTTTGTGCTGATCGTGTAAGTTTCGGCTACCTGAATCGTGCCCTTGTCGAGCTCATTTGGATCGTTGAGGAAATTATAAGGAATAGTCTCGTTGATGGTTTTGGTGGCCCATACGCCGCCCTCCGCCTCAGTCCAGGCGGGGTTAATGCTCCAGCCACTCAGCGTGAATTGCGAGTTGGTGTTCATAGTGTTGTCGTAGACGGCATCCGCATAGATGTCGTCGATTGCGTTGGACTCCGTCATACCTGAGTTCGGGAAGCTGCCCGACACGCACTCGGGCCCGGGATCGGGTACCAACGGCGTGGCAGTTTGATCCCAGGACCAGTTTTCGACTTCGGTGGGCTCAGTCGGCGTTGTAACGCTGAGGAGGAAGTCGGTGACCTTGCCGCCGCTGTCAGTCACCGGAATGAGGATGTCCTGCATGGTGCCCGGGTTGACTGCGCCGGTGGAGACGGTCCCGCTCGTCGCGGTGATTTGGCAGCTCAGCGGAGGCTGGGCGGGGATGGTTTCATTCCAGGTGCCGGTGCCAGCGACCGAGACACCCGATTCGGTGAGCGGAGCAGATCCCTGACCTGTGTCATCGATGGGGATCGACGATGCCAGGGATCCCTGCGCTTGCTCGGTGTAGCTCAGGCTTGACGATCCTTGCGACAGTACAGCGGCCCAGTTCGGCGGGTTGCAGCTTGTCGTCGCGGGCCAGTTGCTTGAGCACGAGAAACTCGTGGTTGTGTCAGCCGTGAAACTGACGGAGACATTAGCGGGCAGGTCGGCAGGAACCGCGGGAGCATCTGTGCGGCCCGCCGGGCTGCTCGCCGACGCGTTCGCGGCATAGCTGCCCGGGCCGCAGGCCAGTGCCACCGAAACGGCAAGCATGCCGGCAGCCAGTCGCGCGACTGTCGTCACTGGCTCTCCTTCGTCCGTCGACCGATTTGAGGCCGAGAATGCCAGTAGCCGTTGTGCCGGCAATGTGCTGGTGATGTTCTGCCTGGTCAGACGCCGCTATTCGTCGAGCGCTCGCTCGAACAGCCCGGCCTGGTAGGCGAGCACCACCGCCTGCACCCGGTCGCGCAGGCCGAGCTTTTGCAGGATGTGCGTGACGTGCGTCTTCACGGTGGTCTCGCTGATGTAGAGGTCGCGGCCGATTTCCGCATTGGACAGGCCCGTCGCGATCAGCCGCAGGATCTCGCGTTCTCGTTCGGTCAGCTCGCCGAGTTCTTTGGGCGGCGCCGGGCGCGCGATACGGGTGAACTGCCTGATCACGCGTTTGGTGATGGCGGGCGACAGCAGCGCGTTTCCGGCGGCGACGGTGCGCACCGCACTGATGAGCTGCTCGGCCGGGTCATCCTTGAGCACGAAGCCGCTCGCGCCCGCTCGCAGGGCCTCGTAGACGTACTCGTCGAGGCCGAAGGTGGTCAGGATGAGGATGCGAGCGGCCTGGTTGGCTGCCAGGATGCGCCGGGTCGCCTCGAGGCCATCGATCTCCGGCATCCGGATGTCCATCAGCACGACCGCCGGGTTGAACCGCTCGGTCATAGCGATGGCCTCACGGCCATTGCTGGCTTCCGCCACGACCTCGATGTCCTGCTCGCCGGTGAGCAGCATCCGGAAGCCCGCGCGGACCATCGACTGGTCGTCGGCGACGAGCACGCGGATGCTCACAGCAGGCGCCGGGTGAGCGACAGGCGAGCTCGGAGAAGGAAGCCGCCACCTGGTTGCGTGCCGGCGATCATCTCGCCGTCGTAGAGCCTGACCCGCTCGCGGATCCCGACGAGGCCGTGGCCGCTGCCGTTACTGTGCCCGGCGCCCAGGCCGTTGTCGCGTACCTCGATGGTCAGTTGATCCGGAGCGTAGTTCAGCACTACCTCGGCTTCGGTCGCCTGCGCGTGCTTGAGCACGTTGGTGAGGCCTTCCTGGACGATCCGGTAGGCGGAGATGTCGACACCGCCGGGCAGGGGGAATCGTTCCCCGGTGATGCGCAGCCGCACGGGCAGCCCGGCCCGGACGATCTCTTTCAGCAGTCCGTCGAGACGATCGAGGCCAGGCTGCGGCGCCAGCCCAACATCACCGTCATCCTCGCGCATCGCATCGAGCAGGTGCCGCATGTCCGTCAATGCGGTACGGCCTGTCTGCTCGACATCCTGAAGAACGTTCTTGTGTTCGGTGTGCGCGTCGGGTAGCTGGTGGCGCACGGCGCCAACCTGCAAGACCATGACGCTGACCGCGTGGGCGATGGTGTCGTGCAACTCTCGCGCGATCCGGGCTCTTTCGGCGGCCGCCGCGGCGCGCGCGGCGGCCTGGCCCTCGTGCTCGGCGTGGACAGCGCGTTGTTCCGCCACCTCGGCGTGCCTGGCGCGCTCGCGCAGGGCGAAGCCTGCTCCCCACGCGACCGCGAACATGACCGGAACGAAGACGAGTTCGGCGTGGCCGTGGCCGGGTTTGTTGTCGACCACTATCACCGCGCCGCACAGCACGATCGCGAGGCCCAGCCGAGCCTGAAAGCCGTCGCCGACGTTTCCCAGCAGAAACGCGGCGACATTCGCGGCGAGGAACGTACTGACCGGGGTCACGACGAGCCATCCGTCGACGAAAGAGACCGCGGCCGCCAGCAGCCACACCGCGGCAGGCGCGTAGAACGGGAAGCGGCGGCGGCCGAGCAGGGGCGCGACGACCAGCGCGATCGCCGGCACGGCGATCCAGGCTGGGTGCGGCCGGTACTCATCATGGCGCCAGAGCGCGATCTCGACCATGCCCGCCAAGGCCAGGATCACGATAAGGATGTCGAGTGCGAACCTGCGCGCCAGCATTCGCAGGCGTTCCATGCCATGAACGTAATCCAACTCCCCCGTGTCCGCCTCCTACCTAAGGTGGAGACGGACTCCAGCCTCTCGACGATGTGGTGTCAGGCGTCGGGCCGTACGTTCGCTTCATGTCCAACTCCACTCCCCTGACGGCCAGGGCTTCCGCCTCCGCTCCGGCGGTCGCTCTGCGCGATGTCCGCAAGGTCTACGGTCGAGGCGAGGGAACGGTCGTCGCCCTCGACGGCGTCAGCGCCGCGCTGTCTCCGGGGTCGTTCACCGCGATCATGGGGCCATCGGGTTCGGGTAAGATCACGTTCTTGAATGTGGCTGCAGGGCTGGACCGGCCCAGTTCCGGAAGCGTCGCGGTCGGCGGCACGGGCCTGGCGGACTTGTCCGAGCAGCGGTTGACGATCCTGCGCCGCGAGCGAATCGGGTTCGTATTCCAGGCCTTCAACCTGCTGCCATCCCTGACCGTTGCCCAGAACATCGCGCTGCCGCTGCGGCTGGCCGGTCGCAGGCCGCGACGTTCTGCCGTGCGTGAGATCGCCGCCCGGGTCGGGCTGGACAAGCGCCTGCACGACCGCCCCTCGCAGCTCTCCGGCGGCCAGCAGCAGCGTGTCGCGATCGCCCGGGCACTGATCACCGGGCCGGAGGTGGTGTTCGCCGACGAGCCGACCGGAGCGCTGGACACCCGCACCGGGCGCGACGTGCTCGCCCTGCTCCGCGACGTCGTAGACAAGGACAGGCACACGGTGGTTATGGTCACCCACGATCCGGTGGCGGCGTCGTACGCCGACCGCGTCATGCTGCTCGCCGACGGCCGCGTCGCCGGGATGCTCGAGGCGCCCAGCGCCGACCAAGTCGCCGAGCGTCTTGCCCATCTGGGGGGCTGAGCGATGCTGCGTCTTGCCGCCGTCAGCGCTCGCGGCCGCCTTGGCGCGTTCGTCGGCGCGCTGATCGCCCTATTCACCGCGGCTGTGCTCGCCATGGCCTGGGGCATGCAGCTCGAGTCCATTCTGCGCACGCATTCGCCCGTTGAGCGCTACGCGCGCGCCGCGGCGGTCGTGACCGGGCAGCAGGAGGTCGGCCACGATGTCCTGCTCGGCGAGCGTGCGCGGGTGAGCTCCGCGCTCGCCGCGCGGCTGGCGGCCGTGCCCGGGGTGCGGGCGGCGATCGGCGATATGTCGGTGCCCGCCCAGCTCGGCGGCAGGGCCGTTGTCGCCCACGGCTGGGCCAGCGCAGCGCTGACGCCGTACGTCCTGAGCGCCGGCCGGCCGCCCGTCCGGGCCGGTGAAGTCGTCACCGGGTATCCCGACGCGCTCGGTGCGCGACTGCCCCTGTCGGCCGCCGGGCCCGCGCGCATGGTCACCGTGGTCGGTGTGGCCCGGCCCAGCCACGCGGTCTCCCAGCAGACGGCGATCTTCGTGACCGACGCGGAGGCAACGCGGCTGGCCGGGCATCCGGGCTGGGTCGACGCGATCGGCGTACTCGCCGCGCCCGGGTTCGACGTCGCGCGCCTGCGCGCGGCCGCCGGCGGGGCGCAGGTAGTGACGGGCGCCGCGCGCGGGGCGGCCGAGTATCCAGAGCTCGAGCGAAATCGTACGGTCTTGATCCCGGTCACCGCCGCGTTCGGCGGGCTAGCCATGTTCATCGCGATATTCGTCGTGGCCAGCACGCTGGGACTGTCGATCCAGCAGCGCGAGCGAGAGATCGCGCTGCTGCGCGCGGTGGCCGCGACGCCCGGTCAGATCCGGCGCATGATCGCATGGGAGGCGGTGATCGTCGCCCTAGCCGGCTCGGCGGCCGGAATCTGGCCCGGGATCGTGCTCGGCCGCAGACTCGCAAACGCGCTGGTGAGCCACGGCATCGCGCCGCCGAACTTCACCCTCAACTACGACTGGCTGGCCGCCGCCTCGGCCATCGGCGGCGGAGTCGCCACCGCTCTGCTCGCGGTGCTGGCCGCCGGACGGCGCGCGGCCCGCGTGCCGCCGACGCTCGCGCTCACCGACGCCGCCGCCGAGCCGCGGCTGCTGGGACCCGGGCGCGTCATCGGCGGGCTGCTCGCGCTCGCCGGCGCGATCCCGCTGTTCGCGGTCTCGACCACGACCACCACCCCGTCGACAGCCGCGGCGACCTCAGAACTAAACGCCGTCTTCCTCGTGGTGGCCGCCGCCTTCTTCGGTCCGGTCGTCGCGTACGCGGTCGCCCGGCTGCTGGCGCCAGTGCTCGTAGCGCTCTCCCCCGTCGGCGGGTTCCTCGCCTCGGCGAACCTCGGCGCCGCCACACGGCGCTTTTCTTCAGCGAGCACTGCGCTGGTGCTCACCGTCGCCCTGAGCTGCACCCTTTTCTTCAGCACCACCACCATCGACCATGCCACCACCCAGCAGATGCACGCGGGGCTAACAGGCCAGCTCGCCATCACCGGCGCCGGGCCAGGCCTGCCTGCTGCCGCGCTCGCGGACGCGCGCGCCACACAGGGAGTGCGCTCGGCGGTCGCGCTGACGTCCACGACGCTCGGCCCGAGCCTCGGCGTCTCCGACATCATCCCCGCCCAGATCCTCACCGGAGGGCAGGGCGGCGGTCTCGACGTCGGCGTGACCTCGGGATCCCTGAGCGGCCTGCACGGCGACACGATCGCGCTCGGACGCCACGTCGCCGACGCCGTTCACGCCCGCATCGGCGACCGTGTCGCGGTCATGCTGGGCGACGGCACACCCGCGCACGCCACCGTTGTGGCGATCTACAGCCGCGATCTGGCCTTCGGGGATGCGCTGCTCGCCCCCGAGCTCGCCGCCGGTCACCTGACCACCCCGCTCCTGAACGAAATCCTCATCCAGGCCGATCAGCCAGCGGCGGCCGCGACGCGACTACAAGCACTGAGCCGGCGGTATCCCGGACTTCACGTCAGCGACACCGCCTCGCTCATCACCGCTAACGACGCCGACAACGAGCTAAACCACTGGCTCGGCCCGTTCTTCGTCGCGATGATGTTCGTCTTCACGTCGATCGCCGTGCTCAACACGCTGATCATGATCGCGCTCCGGCGCCGCCGCGAGCTGGCGCTTCTGCGGCTCGTCGGCGCCACCACGCGCCAGGTCCGGTCGATGGCGCGCTGGGAAGCCGTCCTGATCATCGCCATAGGTCTCGGCATCGGGCTGGCGATCACGGCCACCGCGCTGCTGCCGCTCGCCCACGCGTTCACCGGAGGCTGGCGCCCATACGCACCAGCCGGCTGGTTCGCGGCGATCCTCGGCGTCTCCGCGCTCTTGGCCCTGATAGCCCTGTCGCTGCCGACGCGGCAGGCGCTGCGCACGCCGCCGGTGGAGGCGATCGGGATCCGGGAGTAGCGCCGCGGCACGACAGTGCCCGGGTAGCGTGTGCAGGTGATCATCTGGCTCAACGGCGGGTTCGGCGCGGGCAAGACAACACTCGCGGAAGAACTGCACCGGCGGCTTCCGGAAGCGCTCGTGTATGACCCCGAGGAAGTCGGAATCATGCTCTGGAAGTGGATAGCGCCCAACGGCGATTTCCAGCACCTGCCGAGCTGGCGGGAACTGGTCGTCGCGACGGCGCTGTCGCTGCGCAGACATCACGCGAAGACGCTCATCGTCCCGATGTCGCTGATCCGCGACGCCTACCGGGCCGAGATCCTCGGCGGCCTGACCGACGCGGGCGAGGAGGTCCTGCACGTCTTCCTTGAAGCGGACGCCAGCGTACTCAGGCAGCGGCTCAATCCCCGGGCCCGCGACGGGGACTGGGAGCGGGGAGCCCGCGAGTTCGGCATGACCGGCGTGGACGAGATGGTGGCTGCCGCCGCCCGCCAGCCGGCCGGGACACTCATGCTCCGCTCGGACAGGCTCACCCCCGCCGAACTGGCCGACGAGGTGCTGGCTATGGCTGGCATGCGCCAGGTTCGCTGAGGCGGCTCACCGGCGCGACAATCTAGGCATGACCGACGACGTGGTCGCCTACTACACGGACTTGATCGCCCGGCGTGAGGACGTGTTCGGAGCGGCGTGCTGGACGGTCGTGGAATCGTGCCGGGAGCCGGTCACCATCGAGTCCGTGGCCGCCTGCTTCGGCGCCGACCCTGCCGAGATCGCGGAGATGCCGTGGGACGCGGCGTTCGACGGAACCGCTGTCGCGCACCTGGCGCAGGTCGGCCCCGCGGTCATGATTGTCGAGGTCTCCGGTTACAGCGGTGCGATGCCCGGCGTGCTCACGCGCCTGAGCGAGGACGGCCGGGCGCACAGCGTCTACTTCAACGACTTCACCGGGATGAGATTGCTGGGCTGCGCGGCGTTGGGGGATCTCCTCGTCCACTTCGAGTTCCCCGACCAGCGCACCGGCATCGATATCTGCGCGCTGGACGACGAGCTAGAGCCGGTGTACGCCGCGGATCGCGACCGTGAGGATGACAACCGAGCCGCCATGATGGCGGTCGTGGAGCGGCGCACCGGCGTGCGGCTGGACGAGGACTGGCTGCACACCAGCCCGCCTGCGATCGTGCTGCCGTCCCCGGGTAACCCGGACCGGCAGGCCCATGGCGGCCTTAGCTTCTTCGATCCTGAACTGGAATCGGCGCTGCTGCTCGCGCCGGCGTCGGTGGACCGCGATTTCGTCGGCGACCTGACAGACCTGCTCGTGCCCGCCGCGCAGCTGGCCGGCGAGCCGGAGATCGTGGCGGCCCGCGCTGCGCTGCGCGAGGGAGTACCGCTGGGCGACGAGTGTTACGCGTCGCTTCAGCAGCTCGCCGACCGGCTCGAGGAACAGGTCGATAGCACGCCGAAATCCGGCACCGTCCTGGACGGACTGCCATGGCACCGCATGCATGCCGCGCGAGCGCTGGAAGTGGCGTTCAGGCCGCCGGAACACACGCCCAGGCCGCTGCACAGTCTGCAGCACGCCCGGCTGGCACTCGGCGACGACTGGCTGGCCGCCCGCCGTCGGCTGCGTGCCCGCCTGCGGCGTCCCTACGGATGAGGCGGCCTATTGGCCGGCTGGACTGGCATACTCGCTCGCGTGACCGGATTCGACGCGAAGGCAGAATTGCTGGACTACCTGCAAGGTGCGCGCGAAACGCTGCTGTGGAAGCTGGACGGACTCGGCGAGTACGACATCCGGCGGCCGCTGACTCCGACAGGCACCAACCTTCTCGGCCTCGTCAAGCACCAGGCGGGCGGTGAACTTATCTACTTCGGTGACGTCTTCGGCCGCCCGCACGGCGAGAAGCTGCCGTGGCTTGAGCACGGCGCCGGCGCGAACGCGGGCATGTGGGCGACGCCAGAGGAGACCCGGGCCGGCATCACCGGCCTGTACCGGCGGGCGTGGCAGCACGCGAACGCGACGATCGCTGAGCTTCCGCTTGACGCCACCGCGACGGTGCCCTGGTGGGGCGACGCCGAAGTGACGCTTGGCCGGATCGTGGTGCACATGACGGCGGAGACGCAGCGGCACGCCGGACATGCCGACATCGTCCGGGAGCTGGTCGACGGATCTGTTGGCCTGCTGCCGGGCAGCAGCAACATGTCCTGCGACGACCCGGCCTGGTGGCGCGACTACCGTGACGAGGTAGAACGCGCGGCGCGCGCCGCCGGGAGCTTATCCCCGGCCGCGTTTCCGCGGAAACCAGCGTAAGAGGATCTTTGTCAAGCGGTTCTGAGGGGTGATTTCCGCGGCGGGGTGCGGGTCTTTGCTGCGCCTTATGGATGTTTGCGCAGGTGGCAGAGCCGACCGGAGGATGGTGAGGCCGGGGGACGCTGACGCGCGCCCTGGCCTGGTGCGGCCGGGCGTACAGGTGCGGCACTGCGCGCGCACGCGGCCCGGGGCTCCTGCGCTCGACGTAGCTCAAGCGGGCTTGGGGTCCCTGCAGCGT
>Ga0126381_100005354_pt1 | contig 14112 bp, 13 predicted proteins | sample PanSoiMetPlot_28_FD_96465 | JGI IMG/M metagenome (GOLD analysis project Ga0126381, IMG submission 96465) | Tropical forest soil microbial communities from Panama - MetaG Plot_28 | ecosystem: Environmental > Terrestrial > Soil > Tropical forest > Bulk soil | place: Panama | collected 2016-02-17
AACCGGTCGCCCAACAGGGCCTTCGAAAGCACCCAGTAAAGTATGCGCTGAAAAAGGAAGAATGTCAGCGCGAGAAAGAATCGTACCGGCGTATTTTCCACTTCGAGCCTTTGGCTGACGGTGGCGACGAAGTAGCCCACGAGAGTTTTTACGATGCCGAACAACCCGAGCGGCAAATGGGAAAGCGAATCCTGCGCCAGCCCAATTCCGGCCCCGATAAAGATGCCCTCCACCTGTGAGCGCCGCATCAAGGAGAAGTACACAGTGACCAGGAGCGGCAATTCCAGGTACGAAAGTGGATTTACAAATCGAGGTACGTAGACTTGAAAAAGAATCGCCGCCAGTGGAACGAAAACTACGGCCCACCAGGGGTATTTCGCGATACGCGTCTTGCGCGTGATGTCGGGGAGTCCGCCCGGAAGCGCGCTCATGAAAGTCGTGCACTCATGGGGACGGCGGTTTCTGGGGCGCCTTTTCCTGGTCCACGTTAAAATTCGGAGGCGGTGATCCCTTCTCACCAAAAGAATGCCCGCGCGCTGCGCTCATGCCTCGATAGTGTTCCACAACTCGGTCGGCATCGGTGAGTTGGCCGGGAGTTTTCGAAGGAGCGTCGTAGGTCTCCGCCGGGTCAGCGGGGGGAGCGCTCAGTATGTGTACCGGCTGGTTCGTCTGCACGGCATCGGGAATCGGCGCGTGGACACCTTCGATGATGACAAATACCTCTTCAATGCCGTTCTGAAGACCGCTGGGCGTGACATAGATTTCTTTGCGAGCGACACCGGGGCGAACGATGTCCGCGATGCCGACGGGGAGGCCCTTGGGAAAAATGCGATCGTCACCCGAAGTGTAGAACCATTCGCCCTGATCGAGTTTGGTTTCATTCTGGACGTAGTCAACGATCACGGGACCGTATCCTTGGCCACGTAGCGTCCCGTGCACCCTATTTTTTTGCGAGATCACGCCGGCGGCGAAGGACGGGTCATTGATGAGCAGCACTTGGGATGCGGTCGGATAAACCATAATGATTTTTCCGACAATCCCGTCCGGAGTAGTTACCGCCATGCCTCGCTGAACATTGCTATTGGTGCCGCGATCGATGAGGACAACTTTTCCGCTCGATGCGGTGCTGTTGCCGATCACTCTCGCCGCAAGAAGCTTGGAAGGCGAGGTTTTCTCGAAAATCGCCAGATTCTTGGCCCGATCCGCTGTGTTGAGCTCCGTCCGAAGATATTGGTTTTCCATCTTCACGCGATCCAACTCGCTCTTAAGTTGGTTGTTCTCGTCGTGGACGTGGCGGAGAGCGAAATAATCGCCAAAAAAGCGTGACGAGCCGGAACGCCCCGCTTCGAGTACTCGCGCCATTGGAGTTACGGCGCTCACGGCCCAAACGCGAATCAGCCGCACGTCCTGGTTACTTTTGATCTGATACGCGAGCAGCGCCAGTTGCGCAAGAATCGCCACCGCCAGCAGTAAAACGTTGCGATAGCGGTTAATGATTTGCTCCATACTTCTATGCTGATCTGTGGCGCAGGCGGAAGGCCCTGCCACCGTCTTTATTCAATAGCGATCCTTCTGAGCAGTTTGAATTCCGTCAACATTTTTCCAGTGCCCAACACTACGGAAGCCAGAGGATCTTCCGCGATCGACACAGGCACGCCGGTCTCCTGACGAATGCGCTTGTCCAATCCCTTGAGCATGGCGCCGCCACCGGTCACAACGATTCCGCGATCGCTGATATCCGCGGAAAGCTCAGGCGGCGTGCGCTCCAGCGCGACACGAACCGCGTTCATGATCGCCGCCACACATTCCGCGAGAGCGTCGCGAATCTCGCTATCGTCGATCGTGATGGTCTTGGGCAGGCCTTCGAGCACGTTGTGCCCTTTGATTTCCATTGTCAGCGGTTTATCCAGAGGATAGGCCGAACCGATATTCATCTTGATCTGCTCGGCCGTCCGGTCGCCTACCAGCAGGTTATATTTTCGCTTCAGATATTGAATGATGGAGTCGTCCATCTGATTTCCGGCGACGCGCACGGAGCGCGAATAGACGATTCCGGACAGTGAGATTACAGCCACGTCCGTGGTGCCGCCGCCGATATCGACCACCATGTTGCCGGAAGGCTCAGTTATAGGAAGCCCTGCGCCGATGGCAGCGACCATAGCCTGTTCCACGAGATAAACTTCGCTCGCTTTTGCGTGATAGGCGGAATCGATAACGGCGCGTTTTTCGACCTGTGTAATCTCGCTGGGAACGCCGATGATGATTCGCGGATGCACCAGCATTTTACGGCCATGCGCCTTTTGAATGAAGTAATTGAGCATACGCTCTGTTACTTTGAAATCCGCGATGACCCCGTCTTTCATTGGACGGATGGCGACGATATTCCCGGGGGTGCGGCCGAGCATCTCTTTCGCTTCTCGGCCGACCGCCTCCACCTCGCCATTGTTCTTATTAATAGCGACGATGGAAGGTTCGTTGACAATAATGCCCTTTCCGCGGGCAAAGACCAGCGTATTTGCCGTCCCAAGGTCGATAGCAAGATCTGAAGAAAAAAGACTAAATAATGACCGTAAGTTCATAGAAACGAAAAGCTTGGCGTGCCGCTACCTATCCATCTGAAGGTACCACAAGAGGGTTTGGGCTCCATAAAATCAGCGTTTTGAGGGGGTAGACTGGTCTAAGGTGATCTCCCGTCGTTCCGTTCTGGCTCTACCCCTAGCGCTACCCCTCTGGGCCGCGTGCAGCCGAAAGCGTCCCACTGGGTTCAACGGCTATGCATTTGTGGCGAACGAAGAGGGAAAAGCGATTGCTGTAGTCGACTTGGAAGCATTCGCCGTCGCCAAACATATTGCCTTGGATGAACAGCCTACGCGGGTTGTTACAGGAACTAAAGGGACGTCTGTTTTCGCCCTCACTCCTGGATCTGGTTCGATTCAAGAAATCCAATCGGACCGGTTGGTTTTTCGACGCAAGCTGCAAGTCGCTTCCGCGGGGGATTCGGAATCGCTGGACGCGGCTCTTTCGCCCGACGAGCAATTGCTCTATGTCCTTTCAAAGGAGCCGAAAAATTTCACGGCCGTGGATCCGGAGAATCTTCGTATCCTGTGGCGGGCTTCGCTGCCGGAACAACCGCAAGAGTTTGCGATCACAAAGGAAGGCAAGTTCGCTGCAATCAGTTTTCATTCTTCCGTGCGTTTATTGGATCTTTCGTCACGGCAATTGAGTGCGCCGCTCGGGGCGGGGCAGTTTGGCGGAGTACGATTTCTGGATGATTCGAAAACGCTCATCGCAGCCAATCTCGCGGATCGCAGACTTTCGCTTTATGACGTCGCGAGCCGTCAATTACTCACGCATCTCCCGCTTAGCGTGCGTCCGGATCATCTCTGCTTCAATCGCGACGGAGGGCAGCTTTTTATTACAGGCGAAGGCATGGACGCCGTGGTGATCGTATATCCGTATCACACGCCGGAAGTCGCCGAAACGGTGCTCGCAGGGCACGCACCCGGGCCAATGGCAACCTCAGCGGAGCACTTGTTCATCGCAAGTCCGCAATCCGGTGACGTGAGTATTATGCACGTGAATACGCGGAAAGTTGTCGGCGTTGTGCAGGTGGGGAGCGATCCGGGCTTTGTGACTTTGACGCCGGACGATCAGTATGCGCTGGTGCTGAATCGCAAGTCGGGCGATGTGGCGGTGTTGCGAACCGGAGGAATTACGCCGAACCGGTACAAGTCGGCGGCGCTGTTTACGGTGATTCCTGTGGGTTCAAAGCCTGTGAGCGCTGCGATCCGTGCGGCGTAAGCCGCGAAAATGCGTGCAATGTGCGCGCCACTAGTCAGGAAACGATTCTTCCTTTAGCGCTTGCTCGAGCCGGGCTCTGTGCTGCTCTATTTTGTCGTGCGCTGCCTGTTCTTCGGCGTTCACGGCGCGCGCTAAATTAACGGGGGATGTGGCTATCGGCAAGTGTTCGTTTGCGTTGCGCTTGATGTCACGCAGCAGTTCCTTGATTTCCCCAAGCTCGCTCGCGATCTGAAATGCCTTCATCAAACCTAAAGCCAGCATTCCAAATGCGATAATGCTGACAATCTGGCTCAGGATCACTTGGAAGAGGCCCACGTCTATCTATCGGCTGGGTTGTCGATTTCCATTAAACGCGGACTTTGTGATTCCGTTGTGCTTTTGCTGAAGCACTCGTGCGGCAATGGAGGTCGCAGAAGAATCTCCGTCAAATGTAAGGAGCATGCAGCCTTCTGCGGTCTTTGGCAGAGAATGGAGGATACTTAAATGCATTTACAAAGACTCGCAGTATTGACCGCGCTCGTCCTGCGCTTGACCGCAGCAGACGCGGTGAAGCCGGACGCGAGTCAAAACTTGCTGCTCAATGGCAAATACTGGGTCCGCGACGTAATTTACAAGACGGATGTTCTTGGATCTCCGCTATACGCGCTTAGCGCGACGGGAGCCATTACGTTCGATGGCAACGGCGACTACACATTTTCGGGACAATCCTTCGACTCCCGGTCTACGCCGAACAAGACGCTTTCGTTGAGCGGAACCTATCGCGTGGGAGCGAATGGGATTTCCGATGTGGACAGTATCCTTCATCCCGCATCGACAAATAGCAATGAGAACGTCTATGGCGCAGTGGGGTCAAACGGAATCTTTACGGGGAGCGCGACGGAAGGGAATTACATTGAGCTGTTCATTGCGATTCCAGCGGGCGCCAAAGCTACCCTTCAGGGCGCCTTCTGGCTAGGATCCTTCGACATGCCGAAAGGCGTCCCCACGAGCGCGAAGAACTCGTTATTTCAGATCGCCCCAGATGCGAAAGGCGGGTTGGCGAACCTCATCGTCACCGGACGCGATGCGGCTCAAAATGACACTATTCTTTCTCAGGCTGTAACCGGAGCCACGTATAGTTTCGGAGCGGATGGGACAGGGTCAATTATCTTTCCTGCGCCCGCAGGCGTCGCGTCGAGCTCGGCATTATTCGTCGGCACAAAGACTCTTTACGTCTCCGCCGACGGCAATTACATACTCGGCGGCGATCTGAATGGCAGCGATATCTTTTTCGGCTTCCATCCAGTGGGGAACACCAGCGCCTCGACGACCATTCTGCAAGGGGTCTACTACTATGCGGGCGTCGAAAGCGACGCGAGTGACCCTCATAACCTCTACCTGCTCGGCGAGTACGGCAGCTTCAATCGCGCCACCCCGGATGCCGCGTTCTGGCACCAGCGCACCGCATCGTATAACAACTCTTCGTACGACTTCACGTTCGATGGCGGGGTGGCGACGCTCTATGGCGATGGCACATTAAACACTACTTATTTCAAGTCCGTTCCGAATGCTACGGGTGATACCGTTCTGTATGTAGGGAATGCAACCGAATATGCGTTCGACGTGGTCGTCGGCGCTCCGAAGGCAAGCGGGAGCGACGTATTTTTAAGTCCATTTGGAGTTGTCAACGCCGCGAGCTACGGGCCACCAACGAATCCGCTCGCGCCCGGAGAGCTAATTACTTTGTTCGGCTCCAACCTGGCAAATTCCACAAATACGGCTTCCACATTCCCATTTCCGTCTTCTCTTGATGGAGTACAGGTCCTGGTGAATGATCGGCCTGCTCCCTTATCCCTTGTGAGTCCGACGCAGATCAGCGCCATTGTTCCTTATGCGACATCGGGATCTTACGCATCTGTGAAGGTGGTGAATAACGGTCATCCGTCGAACACAGTGACTCTGTATTTGCGGGGCTGCGCACCGGGAATTTTTGCCGTACCGGCGGTCGGTTATGGATATGGCGCGGTGCTGCACTCGGACTTTACTCTAGTAAATCCTTCGAATCCCGCGAAGCAGGGAGAGACTGTGCTGATTTACTTGACTGGGCTAGGAGCCGTAACACCCACCGTAGAGGATGGCGCCGCAGGCCCCGCATCACCGCTGAGTGTAACGATAGGCAATTACGGCGTCTACCTGGGACAATCCACTTCGGCGATTTTTAACGGATTGGCTCCCGGCGCAGCGGGGCTTTATCAAGTCAACGTCACAATTCCAATGAAATCGCCCACGGGCGACGTGTATCTGGATTTGTCCGGCGGGCCGTCGGGCAATTTCTGTGAGAACAGCCAGGTGAAGATTCCGATCGTGGCTTCGAAATAGGGTGTAAGGCTTCGCACATAACGAAACGGGCGTCACCAGCTCGACGGAATCGCCAATTCTCCCTTTTTCTTGGGATTTCTTTCCGGAATATGGGGGCTTCGTCTTGTTCCGCGCGCCTTCGGAATCCAGTCAAACCGACAAGATGTACCCTGCCTCCGACGGCATTGAATTTCTCGCCTTCCTATGGGGCCGCCGCGTCATCATTGCCATCGCGTGCCTGAGCGCACTGGCGATCACAGCGGCTGTCAGCTTTCTTCTTACCCCGCGCTACACCGCGACTGCCAGTGTCCTAATAGAGCCTCCGGGCGGGAACGACCCTCGAGCCGCTACGGCCGTCAGTCCTGTCTACCTCGAATCGCTTAAGACTTACGAGCATCTCGCTTCGAGTGACAGCCTTTTTTCCCGCGCTTTGGACGACCTTCATCTCCGCGCGGAATTTCCGCATGTAACTGTGGAATCGCTCAAGCGTCAGATCCTCTCCGTGAACAAGCCAACCAGCACCACAATTATTCAAATCAGTGCGACGCTCGACGACGCGCGCCAGGCGCAGGCGCTCGCCCAATACATGGCCGAGCATACGGTAGAACTCAATGCGCAGCTTGATGAAGAATCCAATCGCGAAATGGCCAAGGAGCCTCAGCGCATCCTCGCCGACGCGGTGGCCAGACGTGAGCGCGCCGAGAAAGCCAGAGACCAGTTCTTGAAGTCCCCACCTCTTGAGAGCCGCGAAAAGCAGGAATACGCTGAGTTCGATGTAGACGCGGAACTCAAGGCCGCGCGCGCATCGGAAGAATCTGCACGAACCAAATTCAACGACGTCCTGGCATCTGCGCCTTTTCGAGGGATTAGATTGAGGGTTCTCGATCCAGGCATTGTTCCCCAGCGTCCGAGTTTTCCCAACACTCCGCTCAATCTTATAGTCGCGTTGGGTGCTTCTTTTATCGGTGTGATCGGGTTTCTCGCATTAAGATTCGCTTGGAATCGTATGTATGTTCCGTGGGACAGGCCTCATCCTGTCGCACAGGAAGGACAGGCTAAAGCCCGTCCCACCGCGAAATCTGCGTGATTACAGGCGCTATCAACAAGCCGGCCGGAAGAGCGCTCTTGCCTCTCGCTTTTGGAGCTTGGGCTTCGGCCGTCGCGCTGGTCCCAAGTCTGTCCGCCAAGCTGGCGCTGGCGGGGATTCTGTCGCTTGGCGCCTTGGCATGGTGGGTGCTGCTGAACCCTGAAGTGTGGGTTGGACTCTTTTTCGTATGCGTGTTCCTCACACCTCCGCTTCCGATTCCGCTCGGTGACGCTGGGGTGCATGTAGCGCCGTTTGTCGTCGCGCTCGGTGTATTTACGGCGATCGTCTGGCATCGCGTCTGGCGTCCGATTTCGCATCCGATGGTGTTCGCATTCGCAGGATTTCTTGCGGTGCTTCTCGAATCTTCGGGTTTGGCTGCCTTATACTCCGGCCCTGCCATCGGTCTTGGCAGCTTCGCCCGAGTGGTCCTCTTCTCGATTGGAGTATTCACCTTTCTCTACGCCTATGCCGGGCCCGCGCGCCCCGCGCTCCGGACCTCGCGCCTGCTGTTTGGATTAGGTACTGCCGGGGCCCTTTTTGCCTGCGTGGATTTTTATTATCAATTTCCGGCTCCGGCGGGATATGGCGACCAGTTCGTGTGGCTTGACGAAGGGGTGCTCCGCCGAGCTCAAGGCCTTTTTTACGAAGCGAGCACTCTGGGCAACGTTTGCGCATTCTTTCTTGTAATGATCGCGGTGTCGCTCTTTCGGAAGCGGGGCGAAACTCCGTGGGGCAAACGGGCCTTGGTTTTTGGCGGCCTCGCGCTGGTCACTGCGCTGATGTTCTCCTATTCGCGCGCATCGGTATTCAATTTGGTGGTCGCGGTTGGTGTGCTCGCATGGCTTCGCCGACGCCAGCTTCGCCGAGCGTTCCTATGGATGGCTGTCGCGCTTACGGCGGCGATCGTGGGTGTCCGGGTTATTTTCCCCTCATTCTCAGCGAACTATTGGGGGCGTCTTCTGGGCTCATTTAGCTTTTTTGCGCAAACGCCCGACAAGATCCTTTCCGGGAGGCTGAGCCACTGGCAGTTTTTGCTCGATTTTTTGGCCAATTCCCCTTGGCATCTGCTGCTCGGAGTCGGATATAAGACGCTGCCGTATTCGAACTTCACCGGCAGCACTATAGTCGCTGACAACACGTATCTCGGTCTGCTGGTTGAGACGGGCATCATCGGTATCGCCGCGTTCGCGATCTTGAACATTTTGATTCTCCGCACGGGTTGGCGAGCGCTTCGGTCATCAAACCCGACGGCTGCATTTCTGGGCGAATGGATCTTCTGCTTCTGGTGCGGAGAACTCGTGCAAATGTTTTCAGGCGATCTGATTACTTATTGGCGCGCGCTCCCGATCTACTTCTGGGTTCTTGGAGCCGCCGCACGATGCACGGAGGAGAGTCTCACGCAATGAAGGTCCTCTTCCTGGATCAGTTCAGCGACTTCGGCGGAGCGCAACTCTGCCTCCGCGACGTCCTAACCGAAACACTGCGTCGCGGGTGGCGCGCGGAACTGATGGCTCCCGGAGACGGCGGACTCATCGAATTCGCCGTCGCGAAAAGTATTCGGGTCCATCGAATCCCCATTGGACAGGCGGCGAAAATCGATTCGAGCTCGGCAGGTGTTTCGCGTTACGCGACGGATCTCGCACGCACGATCCGATCCGTTCGCGCGGCCGCAGCCGATCTTGTTTATGTGAACGGACCGCGCGTTCTTCCCGCGGCAATCGCGAGCCACAAGCCCGTTCTGTTCCATGCTCATAGCGTTCCGTCGAAATCCTACGCGCGGGCTGTGGCCCAATGGTGTATACGACGCACGAAAGCTGCGATCATCGCATGTTCCCACTTCGCCGGGAACTGGATTGAAGAGGGTCTCGTAGAGGTCATCTACAACGGCGTACCCGACCATGGTTTCCGCCCGCGCGAGGCATTGCACGGCCCGTTGCGAATCGGGATTATCGGCCGTATTTCGCCCGAAAAGGGCCACCTCGATTTCCTGAAAGCCGCGCAACGCCTTCATGGTGAAGGCGCTGCGGTCCGATTCGTGATTATCGGGAGCGCGCTGTTCTCTGACCGTTATTATGAGCAGACGATTCGCGCCTTGGCGGCAGCTTCGAATGTTGAGTATCGCGGCTGGGCCAACGACATCGCGGAGACGCTTCACTCGCTGGACATCCTCGCCGTGCCTTCCTTTGGGCAGGAGGCCTCCACGCGAACGATTCTTGAGGCATTTTCAGCCGGTACACCTGTGGTCGCCTATCCAAGCGGCGGCATACGCGAACTCGTTCGAAACGGCGAAAATGGATTGCTGGTAACGGCGTCTACGGCGGATTCTTTAGCCAACACGCTTCGAGTATTGGTCCACAACCCGGATCTGCGGACACAATTCGCGGTCCAAGGCCGGAAGGACTGGGAAGCGAGATTCACGTTAGAGCGATTTCAGAGCGATGTGGCGCAGGCGATGCTGGCGGCGGCAGGGCGCTTCGCAAGCTCCTCGGAGTGGAACTGGACTCAAACGATAGATCGGCCAGGAGAGCGCTTGCGCAACTAGCGTTTGTGCAAAACTAGCGCTTGCGCGCCGCAGCGGCGTCTTTTGCTACTTCGTCTTTGAACAAGCCCGAGATTACGCCACGGAGCCACTGGTGCGCCGGCTCGAGACTATAGCGTTCGTGCCAGTTTTGGGTGACCATGAAGGGCGGGACGGAAAACGGGAGCGGGAGGAGTTTCAGATTACGGCCAACGCTCAAAATGGAACCCAGACGCTCCGTGATGATGGCGACGTAATCCGTTGCGGCAATGACGCCGCCGACTCCTAAGAAGCTGGGGACTCTCACGGCTACGGTACGCCGGATCTTTTGGGCTTCGAGGGTCTTTTCCAACATCTCATAGCCGGTGCCGCTCATCGTTACGGCAATGTGCAATTCGCTCTGGAATTGCTCCGTGCTGATCGATGTCTTGATTCGGGGATGGTCGCCCCGAACCGCGCAGCAGAAGCGGCCTTGCACAAGCTTTTGCTGGCAGAAGCCGGCTCCCATTTGGGGGATGAGGCCGATTGCAAGGTCCGCTTCACCGGATTCAAGCATGCGCGGAGTTTCGCTCGAAATCGAGAGCATGTCGATGCGGACCGAGGGCGCGACCTGGCGCAGGCGCATCATCAGCGCGGGAAGAACGGTGAATTGCGCGATGTCCGTGGAGCAAATTCGGAACATGCGGTTCGACGTCGTGGGGTCAAACACGACGCGGCGCTCCAGGGCGGCTTGCAGGATGTCTCCTGCACGTTTCAGCTCCCCGATGAGATCGAGAGCATAGGGCGTGGGCTGCATGCCGTTCGAAGTGCGGACAAAGAGAGGGTCATTGAAGTGCTTGCGCAGCTTTGCGAGATTCATGCTGACGGCGGACTGGCTCAGGGCCAGGTTTTCCGCCGTCTGCGAGACGCTTCGAGTTTTATGCAGCTCGCTGACTACCGCCAGGAGCTTTAGGTCGATGTTTGTCAATCGATGTTAAGCGTTGTCCGCATTATGCAGCGGAGCGCTTACCCCACAGTTTCTGTGATGCAATGGCTGCGCCCTCGCTCAGCGAGCGAAGCTTCAGCCAGCAGATGGATGGATGAACCGGGCCGAAACCGGCGAAAGTGCCGAAACCACAATCAGTGCCGGCGATGACACGCTCTTTGCCGATAGCATTCGCGTAGCGTTGAATTCGCTGGGCTACAAGTTCCGGATGCTCGACAAAGTTACAGCTCGAATCGAGCACGCCGGGAATCAGGATTTTGTCGTCCGGAAGCTTAGTGCGCGTCCAGGTTTCCCATTCATGATCGTGACGAGGGTTCGCGCCTTCAATCAACAACGCCTGCGGCTTTACTTTGAAGAGCAGCGGGAGAACGGAATCGAGCGGAATGTCGTGCGTGTGGGGCCCTTCGTAGTTGCCCCAGCAGATGTGCAGACGGACTCGATCGGCGGGAACGTGCTTGAGCGCGTCATTCAGCGCTTCCACCTGCGTGTTCGCGGCCTTAAGGAACTCCTCGTCTGTAAGATTCTTGAAGCGGCTATGGCGGCCCATCGCGAGATCCGGGCAATCCACCTGGAGCAGCAGACCGGATTCGACGATTGCTTCATATTCGGGGCGCATCGCGTCGGCCAGAGCCTGCATATAGGCTTCATGCGATGGATAGTATTCGTTCGGCTGGAAGACGGCGATGGTTCCGGGCGAGACGGCGTTCATGAATGCGTCGGTGACGCCGGAGCCAGCCACAGCGGCCTTCATGCGCGCGATGTCATGGTGCAGCGGCTCCATGTTCTTAACCTTAATTTCGCCGCGGCATACGGGGCGCTGATACTTCGCGGAGGCGCCTTCTTTGACCAGCTTGTCGCGGAACTCTGGAACGTCATCCAAGTCCTGCGGTGTGGGACGGGAGGAGTCGCCTTCAAAGCCGGTGAGGCGATGGCGAATGTAGGTCGCGTAGCTGATCTTGCTGGTCTCGCCGTCACTGACGATGTCGATGCCAGCTTCCACTTGCTTGTGCACGATGTCGCGCACGGCGCGGCCCATCACGGCGTCGAACTGAGAAGGATCGTAGTGTTCATTACGGTCCTGAGCGAACAAAAGGTCCACAACGTCCTGAGGACGAGGGAGGCTGCCTACATGGGTGGTTAGAATTCTGTCTACGCTATGTTTCATTTCTCTATTTTCTTTTCCGTCTATTTCTTTTTAGCGCCTTCGCTTTCGGTGTAGTGCTGCAGGTCCTGCTCACCTTCGACGCAGGCGAATTCCATCTGCTCGTACTTCGGATTGGGATTACGGCCGATGTCGAAGCGCATAGTCCAGGGGCGGGCGTACACCTTTGAATCGTCGAGCGTGGCTTCGTAGCGGATGGTGTTTGCGTCGATGGGCGTGAAGCGCTCAACTACATGCAGCGCGTCACTGTGGAAATTGCCGGCCATATCGAGCCAGGTTTTTCCGTTCTGGTTGGCCACATCGACGACGAGCGTGTTGCCTTCCCAGTGACCTCGGGAATCGCCTTCGAACATACGGATCTCACTGGAGGGGTGAGGCTTGTTGTCGAGCGGAATGATTCGGAACGAATGGAAGGCTTCATAGAGCAGAACTACGGAGCCCTCGGGCTGGAGAATCTGGAATCCGAACGGAGTGTACATCTGACGAGGGACACCGGAGAGCCAGCAGTGCGCCTGCGGATCGTCGAAGAGGTGGTGTTCGAGAATGTCCTGGCGTTTTTCATTGGCCCATTGCTGGTAGGGGATTTTGCCATCCGCGGGATCGACGACTACGCCTTTGCCGGCGGGGATTCCAAACTCTTCTTTGGGATGGTCTTCAACGTCGAAGGCAGTGGCGAAATTGCGGGACTCCCAATAGCCTTGCATATTCGGCTTGCCGTCTGGAAGGCGCGTGAAGGGGCCTGCGGGCGCTCCGCGGCCTCGGCCGGGAGGTTGAGCGAAGGCAAGTGATGTAAGGAGCAGGGTAGCGATCAAAGGGACGGCTTTTAAGCCATGCGTGAAGGCCGGTCTGGAGACCGGCTGCGGGACTGGAGTCCCGCCGTCCATCAACTTCATTTGGATAGCGCCTCCTCGCGATAGACGTTGCATTCGTACTCGTAAAGTTGGGCGTTCTTTTCGTCGTGCAGGTAGAGCGGGACGCGCATCGTCCACGGCTTCGAGTAAGTTTTGGGATCGGTGATGGTCGCTTCGTACATCAGGACGTTCGGGGCGGTGCGGGTGTAGCGCTCTACCACCTTCATATCGCGGCTATGGTGATTGCCTGAAGCGTCGAGCCAGGTATGCGGATCGTTATTCGTGACTTCGACGACGAAGGTATCGCCGTCCCATTTGCCGCGCGAATCGCCCATCCAGATATCGATGCCATCCAGGTGATCGCCGGACATGTGCACGGTTCGCGATGCGTGCACGTATTCGTACAGAATCACCATGAAGTCCGTCGTTTGAAAGATCTGGAACGGATACGGCATGTAAGTAATACGCGGCACGCCGGGCATCCAGCATTTCTTGAGGGGATCGAGCTTCGCACGATTTTTGAAGTTCTCATCGCGCTGTGCGAGGGCGGCGGGCAGGTACGGGATTTTGCCATCGGCGGGATCGACAATGATGCTTTCACCTGCGCGGATTCCCTCGGAAGCGCTGTGGGCTTCGACGTCGCCCCACGCGGCGCTACGAGCTTCCCAGATGCCTTGCAGGTTGGGCTTGCCATTCGCCATGCGGGGCGGGTTGTACTTCGCTGCAGGCACCTGCGCGAGGGCCAAGCCCGAAACAATCAGGACACCAGAGAGAAAGCAGGCCAGCTTCACTGCTTACCCTGGGGACCGTTGTCGGCGCTGCCGGCGAGCAATTTCTTGCCGTCGGCTGTCGTGACTGTCCGCGCTGTCATCGTGGCGGACGAATCCTTCGCCCTGAAGCCTTCGATGATGACTTCGTCGCCTTCCTTTAAGCTGGTTGGTCTCCAGCCTTGACGGTAGAGGATATTCGGAGGCGCCGTTTCCGCGGACCAATTCGTGACCTTGCCATCGGCATCGGTTACGTCGATCCGAACCCAGGAATGCGGATTGACCCAATCGAACTTCGTGACTTTGCCCTTTATCGTTATGGGTTTACTGGCGTCGTATTCCGCGGCAAAAGAGTGATGGGCGAAGGCGGCGCCGGTGAAACACAATAGCGCAAAGCTAAAACACAAAAAGCCCCGAGCGGGAACAAGGGCCCGTTGATACCACTTCATAAAATGAGCGCCTTTCTCTACTGTTATTACGCTGAGTGCGCGGTGGCGGTTTCGGGAACGCGGATGGGCTCGAGGTGCTTCATCATCTCGTCCTTGCGATCTGCCCACCATGGCGGCAGGTGCAGTTGCGTCCCAAGCTTATCGTGCGGCTCATC
>Ga0126381_100005355_pt1 | contig 14112 bp, 14 predicted proteins | sample PanSoiMetPlot_28_FD_96465 | JGI IMG/M metagenome (GOLD analysis project Ga0126381, IMG submission 96465) | Tropical forest soil microbial communities from Panama - MetaG Plot_28 | ecosystem: Environmental > Terrestrial > Soil > Tropical forest > Bulk soil | place: Panama | collected 2016-02-17
CAGCCGCTGCACGTCGCCGATCGCGCGCAGTGAAAACACGCCGGGGAGATCGACGCCGGGAAGCGGCAAGCGTCGCGCACAGGTACCAGTCGCCAACACGAGAGCGCCGTAGGACAGGGTTCGTCCATCTGCGAGCGTGACGTTGCGCGCGTGCAAATTCACGGATTTCGCAGCAACGCTCAGAATGGGCTCGACCTTCCTGTCGTGCCAGAACGTCTCAGGCCGCAGAAACAGACTGTCGGTCTTGCTACGCTCGGTCAGAAACTTCTTCGACAACGGCGGGCGTTGATACGGCGGAAATGGCTCGTCTCCGACCATGACAACGGCCTCGGCGAAGCCGCCTTGGCGCAGGCTGATCGCACATTGCGCGGCCGCCTGGCCAGCGCCGATGATGACGACGCCGCTCATGCCGTGACGAGCCCCGGCAACTTGGCGCTCTCGTGATGGCCGAAAAGACCTTGCCCCAACTCTCTCATCGTGTCGCTCGATCCGCTTCGTCCGCGTCGAGGCGGCCCGTGGGCCTGTTTTGACCCTGGCGTGCGGTCAAGGCAACCCCACGCCTAAGAGATTGAGGCAGGAGCGGAAGGAAATTTGGTTTCTCCACAGCGCCAGCGCTAAGGGCACACGACGGCGTCGAAGCCCGTGGTCATGCCGCTGAAATAGCGCTGTGGCTCCGGATGGCAGCCCGGTGGCACGGGGTTGCAGCCGGCCACGGTGCACGCGATCTGCCGCTGCGGTGCGGCCGCGCGTGAATGCCGCCGGTGCGGGCGGGGCTGCTCGCTCGCGGAGACAACATATTGCGCGTGCTTCGACCCCGGCGTTTGCGCCGCGCTCGGCCCAACGGCAAGCGCGGCAAGGGCGGCGCCGAATATCAGTCCCAAGATCAATCCGGACGGGTAGGCATGCATGGCGCAGCTCCCTCGCTGTTCTTGTGATGTCCAAGCTTGCCACGCCCGCGTGTGCAGGCACAATATTCAGGCATTCAATCGGGCGTGATTGGAACAAGACCAATGACCTTGCGATGTGAGAGTTGCGGCATGCCTGTCGATCACCCGAGCGTGACCGCAGGGCGTGCGCCGGCGCCCTTGCCAACGGCTCCGAGCGAGCCCTGTGGTTTGGCGCTAGCCTGAAATTTTGCCGAGAATTTGTCGTCGCGTGTTCAATGAACAGTGATGAAGTGCCGCTGGATTTGGTGGCAGTCCATTTGCGGACGGATCTTGTTTGCGACGCACCTGCACCCCAACTCATTCGTCGTCGGATGAAGCTACAACGAAGTTCTGTCGTCTGATCCATACTCGGTCAAATGTCACAATTTTCGCGGCATTTGAACCCAGGGCGGGCCGGCCGACACATATGTCAAGCGGCCCAGCGTTCCGGCCGCTAAAACGTGGCGGAGGTTTTATGTCAACGGTCGATCAACCGATTTTCGGCGCGCGCGCCGGGATTGCGAAGCGCACCGTGGGTGCTGTCCTGACGAGTGTCGCGTTCGTTGCCGGGTTTTGGCTCATGGCGGCGCAGGCGCAGGCCCAGCAACGCACTGCGGAAGTCGCGGCGGGTCCATTCGAAAGTCTGGCCGGCAGCTGGTCAGGGGCGGGCACGATCACAATGAAGGACGGCGGACACGAACGCATCCGCTGCCGCGGCACTTATGCGGTCGAGAGCGGCGGCAGCAGCTTGCAGCAAGAGCTCCGCTGCGCCAGCGACAGCTACAAATTCGAGATGAGCACGAACGTGAGCCAGGTTGGCGGTCAGCTGGCCGGCAATTGGACGGAGAATACGCGCCACATTGCCGGCAGGGTCAGCGGCCACGCCACCCCGACACAGATCCAGGCGCGGGCGGACGGCGACACTTTTACGGCTCTTCTGGCCGTGACGACGCGCGGCAATCAGCAGACGGTGTCAATTCAGTCGCCAGGCGCTGAAGTCTCGGATGTGTCGATCACGATGACGCGAGGCTCCAAGTAGCTCCGAGCGACATCGTCTCGCGAGTTTCCGAAGGGCGGTGTCTGTCACCGCCCTTCGTCATTTTGCGTGCGCGGCTGAGCGCCAGCGGCGCAAGTCGAGCGCCAGCTGGTTGAGGAACATCGCCGTCGGCCGCAGGATCAAGAGGTCGGCGGTGAGCGCCGCCAGCATCGAGAACGCGCTGAGCCAGCCAAAAAGGCGCAGCGACGGCAGATCGGAAAACACCGTTACGGCGAGACCGCAGGCGAGCACGACCGAGGTCAGGATCAGCGCCGGACCGACCAGCACCGTCGCGCGGGTCACGCCGATCGCCGGGTCTTCGCCGGGCTTGTCCTCGAGACGCAGTCGGTTGAGGAAGTGGATCGTCGCGCTGAGCCCCAGGCCGAACGACACTGTCAACGCAACGACGCTCGCAAACTGGAGGCCTTCGCCCATGGCCCACAGCAGGGTCCCCGACAGTACAACAGGAAAGATGGCGGGCAGAATGGCGACCAGCATCACGCGGAAGGAGCGGAAGGCAAGCCCGATAAAGGCGGCGACGAAGACGATCTCAACGGTCAGCCCGCGATTGAGCTTGCCGATCATATTCGCGCTGTTACGCGCGGCGATGGCGGAGAGGCCGGTAACAGAGACCTCATAGCCGGGATGCTGCGCACGCACCGCGCCAAGGGTCTTGTCGAGCTCCTCGACGACCGGCAACAGCTCGCTTGCATCCTTGTCGGGAATCCGGCCGGAGACGACGACCGCGTCCTGCTGGGCGGAGATGAAGCGGCGGGTCAGGTATTCCGGCAGCAGATCGACATATTCTTTGAGCGTAGCGACGTCCGTTTTGCCGGCCTTCTCCGCGAGCCAGCGCCGCAGGGTTTCGATCGACCACACGTTGCCGACACCAGCCTGCTTTTCGATGATCGCGTGCACCTCGGCGATGGTGGCGAGCGTTTCAGGTGCATAGAGCGACGCGCCCTTGGGGAAGGTGATCAGCACGTCGATCGGATTGGCGCCGGTGAGCTTCGCGTCCAATCGACCGCTCGCAGCAACCGCCTGTTGCTTGTCGGGAACCTGGTCGGCAAGGCGATAACGCGGCTCGAGGTTGGCGTATATTCCGCCTAATGCGCCGACCACGAGGAGACCGATCAGGCTGTAGAGCCCGGGACGGCTGACCATGCGGTCGGCGATCCAGCCACAGAACTGCACCAGCACGTTGACCGCGGGATCGGACACGCGCGCCTTGTCCGCGAAAGCCGCCTCGCGGCGAAGCAACAGGGCACCCAGCATCGGCGCCAGCAGCAGCACCGTCACCAGCGCGATCAAGGTCGCGAGGAAGCCCGCTTCGCCGAACTTGCGGATCAGATCTGAGCTCGAAAACAACAAGGCGATGAACGAAAGCCCGGCGGTGGCATGGGTCAACACGCAGGCCGGCCCCACGACCAGGATCGCGCGCCGCATCGCCTCATAGCGCGTGTCGCCGACCAGGAGCCGTGCGCGTGCGGCGTAGGTGAGCTGCATGGAGTCGGAAAAGCTGATCACCATGATGAGCGGCGTCATCACGTTGAGGAACATGTTGAGGCGGAAGTCGAGCCAGCCGAGCGCGCCGAGGGCGAATAAAATCGCCATCAACGGGGGGGCTGCGGCGATGAGCATGAATGACACGCGGCGGAAGAAGACGATGGCGATCAGGCATCCTGCGGCGAAGCCGAACGCGTTGTAGAGAACGCGGTCGCGCTCGACTGCGTTGCGAATTTCGAGCTGCATTACCGGAACGCCGGAAAGCTCGGCCTTGAGACCGCTGCCGCCGAGATCGTCGCTCATCGTCTTGCGGATCTCGCCGACGATGTTGCTCAGGCTCTTGCCCTCGATGACTGTGGGATCGAGCGCTAGCACGACGAGGGCAAGCTCGCCGTCTTCCGACAGAAATTTGCCGCGAATAATCTCGTTCGCCATGATGCGCTGGACAAGCTGGTCATAGGCGGCGCCTTCCGGCAGGTCCGCGGGAAACAGCGGCGGCGGAATCTGTCCGCTCTGGTCGGGCGCCTGGCGTGCCGAGAACAGCGAGATGATCCCACGCGTGCCATCGATCAATTGAAGGTCGGTGACGAGGTCGCGCAGCTTTTCGAGCGAGGGGCGCGTGAGCAACTGCTTGCCTTCGACAACAACCAGTACGTCGAACTCGCTGGAGGGAAAGCGCCGCGTGACCTCTTCGTATTGTTTGAATTCCGGTGTGTCCGAGCGAAACAATTGGCTGAGCGAGTCGTCGACCTTGATGCGGTCCACGCCGAAGGCGGCCCAGATCGACAAGAGAACGGCGAGGACGGCGATGACACGCGGAAATTTCAGCGAGATGAGGCCGATGCGCTCGACCCCAAGCGCGAGGTTGAAGGGCTGTCGTGGTGCGCCCGGCGGTAAACCAGCGCCGCTTCCCCCCGCCAGTCCGGGTAGTTCGCTATGCACTCACCGTCTCCAAGACCCCGATTCGGGGCTACATGAACCCGACATCTCCTGCAGCGTCAATGGTTTCCTACGGATATCCGCGTCTTTGGTTTCGTCCCGTGGCGCGCGTCCACGGAAGTGAACAGCCGGACCCGGCCAAGATCGAGGCCATTTGCAGCGGCAAAAGGCCCCGCTTTGCGGCCCCACCGCTTGTATGTGTCCATGTTCCAAGGTCAAATCGCCAGCAACGGCCGGCGCGATGACCGGCAAAACGACGGGGCGGGGGAGACGAGAGTGGACGCACTGCAGCAGAAAGTATTGAAGAAAATCGCTTGGCGGCTCGTCCCGCTCCTGACCCTGGCCTACATCGTCAACTACCTCGACCGGAGCAATATCAGCTTCGCCGCGCTGACGATGAACAAGGATCTCGGCTTGACCGCGACCGAATTCGGGTTCGGTGCCGGCATATTGTTCTTGAGCTACACCGTCTTCGAAATCCCCAGCAATCTCGCGCTCTACCATTTCGGGGCGAGGCGCTGGATTGCCCGGATTATGATCACCTGGGGCCTCGTCTCCGCCGCTACCGCCTTCATCATCGGACCCTATTCCTTTTATGCCATTCGTTTCGCGCTCGGCCTGGCCGAGGCCGGGTTCTTTCCGGGGGTCACCTTCTATCTCGCAGCCTGGTTTCCGACCCAGTATCGCACCCGTATGCTGGCCTGGTTCCTCCTCGCGATCCCGGTATCCTCGGTGATCGGCGCGCCAATCTCTGCGCTGCTCATGCAGATGGATGGATTGTGGGGGCTTCAGGGCTGGAAATGGCTATTCATCATCGAGGGACTGCCGGCGGTCCTGCTTGGATTTGTCGTTCTGTGGCTCCTTGCCGATCGCCCGGAGACGGCATCCTGGCTTTCCCCGCAGGAACGGGATGCGCTCAACGCAATGTTGGCCGAAGAGCGCCGCGAACGGCCGAAGGCGAGCTTTTCGTCGGCGCTGCTGGACATCAGGGTCATCATCCTCGCCCTGGTTCAGTTCGGATTCACGCTAGGCTCGTACGGCGTCCTCATCTTCCTGCCGCAGATCATCAAGAATAGCGGTGTGTCGAACCAGACCGCGAGTTACCTCGCTGCCGTGCCCTACGTCTTCGCCTCCATCGCCATGATCTGGTGGGCTTGGCACGTCGATCGGACCGGTAAGAAAACCGGCAATCTGATCACCGCCTGTGCGCTCGCGACGCTGGGGCTGGCCGCCTCGGTACTGTCCACCCAACTCGCGATCGCACTGTCGGCGCTCACGGTCGCGCTGGTTGGCATCACTTCGGCGCGGGCCATTTTCTGGCCGATCCCGACGCGGTTCTTGACCGCGATCGGTGCCGCGACCGGCCTCGCCTTTATCAATTCCATCGGCACCGCCGGCGGATTTGCCGGTCCTTATCTGATGGGTTGGCTCAAGGACTTCACCGGGTCCTTCACCTACGGCCTGCTCGCAATGGCCGGCATTCTGCTTGTGACGACGCTGCTCGCATGGTCCCTCAAGCTGGTTATCAAGGTCGAATAAGGAGAGACAATGCGCGTCGAAGGTTTCGACATCGATATTCTGGTGCAGGGCTTCCCCGGCAAGACAGTCTGTCATGGTGGCCTCGGCTGGAGCACGGTCGTTCTGCTGCGTGGGAAAGGCCGTGTTGTCCTCATCGACACCGGATCGTTCGGCATGCGGCGTCTCATCGTGAATCAGCTCAACCGTTGCGGTCTCACACCTGCCGATGTCACCGATGTGTTGCTGACCCACGCGCATTACGACCATTCCATCAACTGGATCATGTTTCCGAATGCCCGCATCGTGATCGGCGCGGAAGAGCTCGACTGGGCGGCCGCGCAGCCAATCGGGCACCTGCTGGTGCCGGAGCTCTATATCCGCGATCTCGCAATCTCCCCGCGTTTGCGGAGTGTGCGTGACGGCGACGAGGTGTTTCCCGGAATGACCGCCTATGCGGCGCCGGGCCATACACCAGGCCATCTGATTTTCTTCTTGTCCACGGCGGCGCGTGATCAGGAGGAGTGGGAACCGGTCAGCCGCCCGGATCACGCGCCCAATGATAAAGTTGGAGCGCAGTCGGACGCAAAACCGGATTCCACTTTTGCTGACCGCGCTCCATATCGCGACGTGCTCTTTACCGGCGACACCGCCAAGAACCGCGCCGAGCTCGTCTCCCGCAGCGCCGACATGACCATGGACGAACGCGCGAGCGTCGCCAGCATCGCGCGCATCTGGGAGCTGTGGACGCGACGGCCGGACACGATCCTGGTTCCCGGGCACGACGTCCCGATGGTGCTGGAAGGTTGCCAACCGACCTATATCGAAGCACGCCGCGCCGGTATCACCGCGTGGTTCGACGGTGATCTTGAGCAGACGACCTTGTTCGAGTTGAAAGCGGCCGAACCCCAAGCCGAATCTCAAGTCGCGCGGCGGGCCGTGGGATAGGGACAAACATGAAAGAACAGACCCCCGAGCAGGCGGCGGCCGTGCGCCTGGCCGCATCCGGCGCCGATTTTCAGGCGCTGCACGAAATCGTCGCCAAGGCGCGGCAGAATCTCAATCAGAACGATTGGGACTACATCGTCGGCGGCACCGAGACCGAGACTACGCTGCGCCGCAATCGCCTGGCGATCGACCAACTGGCTTTCCGGCCGCGCGTGCTGCGCGACGTGAGCAAGATCGATGCGTCGGTCAACGCGTTCGGCCGCCGATTGCGAATGCCCGTTCTGTTTGCTCCGGTTGGCTCGCTGGAAACGTTTCACAACGGCGCCGCCGAGCCGGTGACGCGGGCCGCGAGAGATTTCGGCGTCGCCCATATGCTGAGCTCGGTCTGTCAGCCGGGTCTCGAGAAGGTTGCGGAGATCGCCCCGGATGGCGCGCGGATCTTTCAGCTCTATGTGCGCGGCGATGAAGCGTGGGTCGATGATCACGTCGCGCGGGCCATCGCGAATGGCTACGTCGCGTTTTGCATGACCGTCGACACGGCGATCTACTCGCGGCGCGAACGCGATATTGCCAAGCGCCATGTCGTGGCTGGCCGGCGTCGCGCGACCGGACGCGAATTTCAGGCCGCGCTCGATTGGCGCACGGTCAAGCGGATCAGGGATCGATTCGATATTCCGCTGGTGCTCAAGGGCATCGCCACCGCCGAGGACACGAAGATCGCGCTCGACCACGGCGTTGAGTGGATCTACGTCTCCAATCACGGCGGCCGGCAATTGGATCACGGCCGTGGATCAATGGAGGTGCTGCCGGAGATTGTCGAAGCCTCCGCCGGCCGCGCGAAAATCATCATCGACGGCGCATTTGCGCGTGGCGCCGACGTTGTCAAAGCGATCGCGCTTGGAGCCAATCTCGTGGGGCTCGGGCGCATGCAATGCTATGCGCTCGCCGCCGGCGGCGTGACTGCGCTCGTTCGCATGCTGGAGCTCCTCGAGGACGAGGTCGTCCGCTGTCTCGGGTTGCTGGGAGTGACGGGGTTCGCCGATCTCGATCGCTCATATGTGCATGCGGCACAGGCAACAACGTCGCCGCATGTGCTGAGCGCGTTTCCGCTGTTGCGGATCGAGGAGTACAGATATTAGAGCCTGACCAAAGATAACCGCCAGATCGGCGCGCGGAACGAGTCGGTGAATCCTTCGCGGCAACCAAGGCCTTGGGCTCAGAGAGGGTAGTTCGCAAGGGGGTACACATGGCGGAAATGATACCAGACCGCCTTCCCAGCCGCGCCAGCTCCGGCGAGAAGAGAGTGTTTGCGCTTCTCCAGCAACTTCCAGACGACATAATCGTCTATTACGAGCCGGTCGTCGCTGACAGGTACCCAGATTTCATAGGGATCATTCCCAACGTCGGGTTGCTAGTTGTCGAGGTAAAGGGATGGTACCCGAATCAAATTTTGCGTGCGAACAACATTGAGGTTGGAATAGGCGCACGAGGTCAGGAGGAAATTTGCAAACACCCTGTTCGGCAAGCGCGCGACTATCAGCACCAACTCATGGACTCAGCCCGTCGGCACCCTGAGACGGCTGCGCTGCTCAAAAATGGGGGCGTGCGCGCCGGCAAATTCATTTTTCCTTTTGGCCACCTCGCAATCATGAGCAACTGCACACGTCAACAATTGGCGGAACGCGAGCTGTCGGCGGTGTTTCCCGTCAATAAGGTGCTTGCTCGCGATGAGTTTGAAGTTCTGTTGGAAGGCGATCCGATCGATCAGTTGAGGAGCTTTTTCGATCCGTGGTGGGCTTTCGGGCGCCTATCAAAGAGCCAAATTGCCATCCTACGTTCGGTCATTCACCCAGAGATCGTGATCTCCCGACCCGCTCCGATTCCGGTACAGGACGATCCCCCGCTGAAGGTGCTGGACCTACGTCAGGAGAGGAGTGCGCATTCGTTAGGTGAGGGTCATCGCATCGTCTATGGCGTGTCAGGCTCTGGAAAGACGGTGATACTCATCGCCAGGGCGCGGCTGATTGCACAGGATCCGGAAAAGCAAGTGCTTATCCTCTGCTACAATCGTGCGCTTGCTGAGTATTTTCAGGGGCTTTTCGCGCAAGCAGCCAATGTCAGCTGTCTGAATTTTCATTTATGGGGGACTCAGCGAAACACCATTTATTTCAAGAAAGACGAAGATGAGGAAGAGTTTGGCCAACGGCTTCTTGAGCGCTTACAACGAGGCGAGGGCGAGGCTCATAGATATGACGCGGTCTTCATCGATGAAGCACAAGACTTCCCAAAAAGCTGGATTCTGTGCTCAAAGTTGGCGCTGAAGGAGCCTGATGACGGAGATCTTTTGATTGTTGGGGACGGCACTCAATTACTTTATCGTCGACGCCGTTTTGCATGGATCGATGCCGGCATACACGCCCAGGGACGAACAATCAACACACGCTTCGATCTCGATAGAAACTACAGGAACACCCGCGAGATCATGAAGATGGCCGCAGAATTCGTCACTGCGGAGGAACAGAGAAACGATCCAGAAGCGGGTCTTCAAATCATTAAGCCCAATCCAGATACCACGCTCCGATCTGGTCCGGTTCCAGAGATGCTGGTGGCGCCGACTGCCGAGGATGAATTGCGGATTGCAGTCAATAGAATCCTTGCTTGGTTGCAAAGTGGACTCAAGCCGTCTGAAATCGGTGTACTGTACCGCGCCAGGGGTGGGTGGGTTAGCGATTTGGTGTCACTCATTTCTAAGGAGACGGCTGTCCATTGGCCCCAAAGTCCGAATGGCAATTTTAATGACCGCTCTGGCGTTTGTGTTAGAACCATCCATTCGGCGAAAGGCTTGCAATGGCGGGCAGTACTCGTGATGCGCAGCGATATGATGCCATATATGCCGCCGGACGTTGATGTTGTGGAGCAGGAGCGCCTTGAGCAGGGATTGATGTACGTTGCGATGACGCGCGCCGAGGAAATGCTGGCCTTCACACGCTCGACCTTAAACGGCTTTGCCTCTCGAATTCAACAGCTCCTCGACGATGGCAGGTCGCGGTGAAGGGGGTCTTGCCATTTTCATTTTGTGCCGCTGGGGAGCGCCGAGAATCGGAGACGTTAGAGACGGTTGTTCAGTTCTCGCGGCGAGTGGTTCCCGCCGATTGTACCAACTGGTCGCGCAACGCGTTCCGATCGCATGCAATCCTACGCGCTCGCCGCGGGCGGCACCACGACGCTCGATCGCATGCTGGAGCTCCTCGAGGACGAGGTCGTCCGCGGTCTCGGGTTGCTGGGAGTGACGGGGTTCGCGGAGTTCGATCGATCATTTGTGCACGCAGCGCACGCGACGGCCACGCCGCATGTGCTCAGTGCGTTTCCGCTGTTGAGGATCGAGGAGTACAGATATTAGAGAGGCCGGGGTCGGCGCGACCGTTGCGGCGAGCGATGCGGCGCATATAGAGGGACTAAGGGCTGGTGGCGGCCCCAAGGGCGCTGAGAATCGCAGTCGCGCCAAATGCTACCCACTGAAAGAGTCGCAAAGCTCCGCCGAGACGCAGCGACAGCGCGATGTAGAGCAAGGCATAAGCGGCAAATTGTGCTGCGACCAGCCACGCGACCGCAGCGCCGAGGCCTTGAGTGCCAAGTGCCAGGAGCGCGATAGCGCCGAGCGTGAAATGGATGGTGATGATGTGCCATATGCCGGTAAAGACTGCGGCGAGCAACGCGTTATTCAGGGCCGCCGCGATTGGGCGGTAGAACATATCGCGCCCGGCAATCGCGTGTCCTGCCGCGCAAATCAACGCCATCGCGCCTGCACTCAGCATCCACCAGTTCATGGCGCGCAATTTCTCTCAGATCGCGCCGCTTGTTCGGCAAGGTCGCTCAAGCACAGGCGTGTGGGCTTTCGTCCCTCGCCGGCATCCTTGAGCTTGGCCAGTCCGGAATGGAGCCAGCCACGAAGGTGTGACTCGACGGTGGGCGGGGGCAGCCGGTAATGGCGCAGCCGCACCAATGTTCCATTCCCCTCGGGCTCGAGTAGGAACTCGACCGTGGTTTGTCCGGGCTCGAGCCCTTCGACGCCGCCCCAGGTGAACACGACCTTCCGGCTGGGGACGATCTCGAGATAAGTGCCTTCGATCGATGTGCCGACCGGACCGGAGATGCGGAATAGCCCGCCGGGGCGTGGATCGGCTTCCACGGTCTCGGCGAACCAAGTCTTCATCTGACTGGGATCGGTCAACAGCGCAAACACCGTTTCCGGTGATGCCTCGATCCGGATCTCGAGCCGAACCTCCCCACCTTCGTCGCTCATTTGGCCCCCTTGCTTCGCTCCACTGCCTCCGCGATCTGCTTCAATCGCCGCAGTCGCGGGCGCCAAAATCCTTCAACGTACGCAACGAGCTCATCGAAGCCTTCGCTTCTCACTACATATAGGCGTTGCGATCCGACCCGACGTTCGTCCAGCAGCCCAGCCGCACGCAATATTGTGATGTGCTGGGATACGGCCGGACGCGTCAGCTTGAAGCGCTTGGCGATCGTGCCAGCCGCCATCTCATGCTCACGGACGAGGTTCACGATCTTGAAGCGGGTCTCGTTGCTGAGTGCTTGAATTTTCTTCAACGCCGACAATGTCGCAACTCCATTGGGGGACATCTGTTAATTATACTTTACGTTAGAAATAACTTACGCGACAATAGCCAATGGTGCAAACCACGCCTCGATCGCGTGAAATATGGGAGGTCGGGCCATGAATTGCATATTGGCCAACAATGTATGGGGAGAAATCATCCATCACTCGTCCGACGGAATCCTGGAATTGCGGTGGTTGCCGACCGCGATGACCGACGGAGCGTTTAAAGCAACGCTCGCGCTGTTTGCGCTTGAGGCGGAGCGCGTGCGCCCGGCATTTCTGCTGATCGATGCGACCAAATTTCGCCATCAGTTCGGCCCTGGCGTGATGCAATGGCGAGACGACAGCATCATCCCGCGCTACGGCTCCGCAGGTGTCAAAAAATTCGCGTTCCACGTCCCGGCCGGCTTTCCGAACACCATCGAGTCCGGAGGCAAGGAGTTGGTCGAAGGCAATGCCATTTTTCCAACCGCTTGGTTTTCCGAACGGCAGAACGCGCTCGCCTGGCTGCACAGAAACTGAGCGCGTCTTTGCCAGATTGGGCGTAGCCGGCGTGATCGAGGACAGCACCATGACTTTGACTTTAATCGCAGGGTTCGCCAACGTTCTCAGCTTCGTCGTTTTTGTCATCATGGCCGCTTGGTACGTTGCACCTTGGCTAGAGTCTCGACCACGCGCCGAAGCGCTCACCCCACTGTTGTGGATTCATGCGTTTCGTCACGTCGCACTCCAGATCTTCTCGGCGCAAAGGTTTGGATTCGCTGTGTCAGACGGTGCGAGGGATCACATCGCTGCCGGTGACGTAGTCGGAATGATCCTCGCAGTATGCGCCATCATCGCGCTGCACTATCGCGCGCGCACGGCTTCGCTGCTGATCTGGGCGCTCGTCGTGGAAACCACATTCGATCTCGTTTACACCACGATCCTCGGAATTCGCGAACAACTCTATGCGACCGCGTCCGGGCTCACTTTCTTGATTGTCACCTTCTATGTGCCGTTGCTGTGGGTGAGCCTGGGCCTCATCGTGTGGCAGCTCTACTCTCGACGCCACGAGCCGCTCTCTTCAGCTGGTGTGCTTGGCAACGTGTAATAGTCCCGTGGGTCGACAGCTTGGCGCATTAGCACCGGCCGGCACCGTCTAGATGTCATAATAAAGGTGAAACTCATACGGATGCGGACGCAACGCGATGGCGTCCACTTCCTTTTTTCTCTTATAGGTGAGCCAGGTTTCGATCACGTCCGCAGTGAACACGTCGCCGACCGAAAGAAATGCGTGATCGGCTTCGAGCGCGTCGAGCGCCTGTTGCAGTGACCCGGGCGTGGATCGTACCAATTTCGCCTCGGTGGGAGGCAGGTCATAGAGATTCTTGTCGATGGGCTGGCCGGGATCGATGCGATTCTTGATGCCGTCGAGGCCGGCCATCAGCATCGCCGCGAATGCCAAGTATCCGTTGCAGGAGGGATCCGGCGTGCGGAACTCGACGCGCTTCGCCCGCGGGCTCGGCGAGTACATGGGGATGCGGCAGCAAGCCGATCGGTTGCGTTGCGAATAGACGAGATTGATCGGCGCTTCGTAGCCGGGGACGAGCCGGCGGTAGGAGTTCGTCGTCGGAGCGCAAAACGCGCAGAGGGCCCAGGCGTGCTTGAGCAGGCCGCCGATGTAGTGGCGGGCGAGATCACTGAGATTGGCGTAGTCTCCGGAACTGTAGAAAAGATTGGTGTTGCCGTTCCACAGGCTCTGATGCACGTGCATTCCGGAGGCGTTGTCCTCGAACAGGGGCTTCGGCATGAACGTCGCTGTTGCGCCATGCTCGCGGGCGACGTTCTTGACCACATACTTGTAGAGCATGAGGTTGTCGGCCATGCGCGTAAGCGTGGTGAAGCGCATGTCGATTTCCGCTTGGCCGGCAGTTGCGACCTCGTGGTGGTGGGCTTCGATCGGGATCCCCAGCGACTCCATGGTCAGCACCATCTCGGAGCGCAGATCCTGCATGCTGTCGACGGGAGGAACCGGAAAGTAACCCTCCTTCTGGCGCGGCTTGTGGCCGAGGTTCGGCGCTTCCTCTTTGCCCGAATTCCAGATGCCTTCCGTCGAATCGATCTCGTGGTAGGCGAAATTGATGCCTTGGTCGTAGCGCACGTCATTGAACACGAAGAACTCTGCTTCCGGCCCAAAATAGGCCATGTCGGCGACGCCCGTGCGTTTGAGGTGCGCCTCGGCTTTCTGCGCGATGTACCGGGCATCTCGGCTGTAAGCTTGGCCGGTGATCGGATCTCTGATGTTGCAGATGAGAACCAGCGTCGTGGCCGACGTGAAGGGATCAAGGAACGCTGTAGTGGGATCGGGGATCACCAGCATGTCGCTTTCCTGGATATCTTGGAAGCCACGGATTGATGACCCGTCGAATCCGATGCCTTCGCTCATCGCGTCGGCGTTGACGGCACTGGGCGGGACCGAAAAGTGCTGCCAGACGCCGGGCAAATCGGTGAAACGCAGGTCGATCATCTCGACGGTCTTGTCCTTGATGGCTTTGAGAACGTCGTCTGCCGTTGCACATTTCAGAAACATTGGCTGATCTCCCTCGAGCTTTGATCACGGGGGTGCTGCGAACGTTGCTGTC
>Ga0126381_100005356_pt1 | contig 14112 bp, 13 predicted proteins | sample PanSoiMetPlot_28_FD_96465 | JGI IMG/M metagenome (GOLD analysis project Ga0126381, IMG submission 96465) | Tropical forest soil microbial communities from Panama - MetaG Plot_28 | ecosystem: Environmental > Terrestrial > Soil > Tropical forest > Bulk soil | place: Panama | collected 2016-02-17
GCGCACCCCCTGGGCATCCGGGAGAAAGATCTGGCACAGGCGCCGTGACAGCTCGTGCGCCACCTGCAGGAGGTTCTTCCGCGCGCCCGAGCGGGTGGGGCACTCGATCTTGAAATCGTCGCCATAGAAGTGGTGATAGCGTTCGAGGGCTTCGATCAAGAGGTAGTTGAGGGGAAACCAGATCGGGCCGCGCCAGTTCGAGTTTCCGCCGAAGAAGGCGGATCTCGATTCACCCGGCTCATACGCGACCTCGAGCTCGTGGCCGCTGGCGCGAAACACAAAGGGCTTCTCCGCGTGCACCCGGGAGAGGGAGCGGATGCCGTAGGGCGAGAGAAACTCCTGCTCGTCCAGCATGTAGCCCAGCAGGCGCTCGAGGCGCGTGCGCGAGGGGATGGCCAACAGGCGATGGGAGGCACTTCCCCCGTCGTGGGTCTGGGTCTCGAGGTAGGAGAGCGTGCGCGCCAGGTCGGGGCGGTTCTCGAGGAACCACTGCATGCGGCGATAGAAGCCAGGCATGCCTTCCAGTACCTCGTCTTCCAGCACCGAGACGGCGATCAGCGGCACGAGTCCCACGACGGAGCGGATGCGCAGCTGCACGGGGTCGGCCGAGCCCGCCACGAGGTGGTCGTAGTAGAAGCCGTCCTCCTCGCTCCAGAGACCCGTTCCGCCCAGGTGATTCATGGCATCGCAGATCCGCACGAAGTGCTCGAAGAATTTGGAGGCCAGGTCCTCGTAGGCGGGATTGTCCTTCGACAGCTCGATCGCCATGGCCATCATGGTGATGCAGTAGAAGGCCATCCACGCGGTGCCGTCGGCCTGCTCCATGACCACGCCGGAGGGCAGCGTTCGCGAGCGGTCGAACACCCCGATGTTGTCCAGGCCGAGAAAGCCCCCGGCAAAGAGGCTTTGACCCCGGGGATCCTTGCGGTTCACCCACCAGGTGAAGTTGAGCAGCAGCTTCTGGAAGACGCGGGCCAAGAAGATGCGGTCGCGTTTCCCCCGCGCGCCCGTCATCTTGTAGACGCGCCAGGCCGCCCAGGCGTGGACCGGGGGGTTCACGTCGGAGAAGCTGAACTCGTAGGCGGGGACCTGACCGTTGGGATGCATGTACCACTCGCGCAGCAGGAGCACGAGCTGCTCCTTCGCGAACTCCGGATCGACGCGCGCGAAGGGGATCATGTGGAAGGCGAGATCCCAGGCGGCGTACCAGGGATACTCCCACTTGTCCGGCATCGAGATCACGTCTCGGTTGTACAGGTTGTCCCACTCCGTGTTGCGCACCAGGCGGCGCTCGGGAGCGGGGACGGGCTGGCTCGGGTCGCCCTCCTGCCAAGCCTTCACGTCGTAGTGGTAGAACTGCTTGCTCCACAGCAACCCGGCGTAGGCCTGCCGCGCGATGGCGCGCTCGTCGGACGAGAGCGCCGGAGAGAGGCGCGTGGCATAGAAGGCATCCGCCTCGCGGATCCTCTCCTCGAAGAGCGCGTCGAAGGCGCTGGAGAGACTCGGACTCAGGGGCCGCGACGCGGCATGGAGCCGTAGTCGCACCTGCTTGCTCTCGCCCGGCTCGAGGGCGAGGAGGTAGTGCGCCGCCATCTTCGTTCCCACGGACGCGGGGTTTACGGCGTCCCGGCGGCCGCCCACCAGGCAGTCGTGAAAGGCGTCCTTCACATAACGGTTCACGTTTTCGGTCTTGAAGAGGCGAAGGGTGTTGGTCTCGTTTTCGGTGAAGAAAAGCGTGGGTGGTGGCGAGCCCAGAAGGGGCTGGACCTGGAGCCGGAAGGTTCCGAGCGAGGCGTGCTCCACCAGCACCACCCGGTTGGTGGCGAGCGAGAGCCTGGGCTTTGGCCAGTAGCCTTCGCCGGTTCGCCCCCACGACCAGGTGTTGCGAAACCAAAGCGTGGGAAGAAGGTGAAGCGTCGCCGCTTCGGGACCGCGGTTGGTGACGGTGATCCGGATCGAGACATCGTCTGGGTCCGCCTTCGCATACTCCGCCACCACGTCGAAGAAGCGGCCACCGTCGAGCACCCCGGTGTCGTCGAGCTCGTACTCGGGCGCGTCCTTCCCGCGGCGCGCGTTCTCAGCGACGAGCTCCGCGTAGGGGTACGCCGCCTGCGGATAGCGGTAGAGGCCCTTGAGATAAGAATGGGTGGGCGTGGCATCGAGGTAGAACCAGACCTCCTTGGCGTCCTCCCCATGGTTCCCCTCGCCGTTCGTGAGGCCGAAGATGCGCTCCTTCAGAATGGGATCGCGGCCGTTCCAGAGGGACAGGGCGAAGCAGAGGCGTCCCTCGCGGTCGCAGATGCCGAGCAGGCCATCCTCGCCCCAGCGATAGGCGCGGCTTCGGGCCTGGTCATGGACGAAGTACTCCCAGGCGCGTCCGTCGGGCGAGTAGTCCTCGCGCACCGTTCCCCACTGACGCTCGGACAGGTAGGGTCCCCAGCGCTTCCAGTTCTTCTCGCGCCTGGCGTCCTCCAAGAGGCGCTGGGACTCATGATCCAGCTCACTTCCCACGGCTCGCGCGCTCCCTCCTGACGACCTGCCATAGCCTATCGGGTTTCGAGCGCTTCGTGCGATACTCGCGCCCCTCGCCCAGCGGAGGACGTGCGGTGGACCGTCCCTTCTCGTGCTCCGGTGCGGCCGTCTTGGTCTGGCTCGTCGTGCTCCCCGTTGCGCATCCCGGCGCCGCCGCCCAGAGCACGTCCGTCGAGGCGCAGCGCGTCCGTCTGCGGATGGCAGGTTTTGAGCAGATGCTCCAGGAAGACCAGACGCTCCTTCGTGTGAGCGACCGGATTCGTCGCGCGGGGAAGGGCCTTTGCGGCGACAAACTCTCCCCCGTGTGGGGCCTCAGCGTCGCCGCCCCGAAGGATCTGCCCTGGGCCTACCGAGAACCCGCCGAGAAGGCGGTGGTCGGGCGCGAAGGTGTCTTCGTGCTCGCCGTGGAGCCGGCCTCGCCCGCCGCACGCGCGGGGGTTGGGCCAGGAGATGTGGTCCTTGCTCTCGCAGACCGCCCCGTGCGCCAGGCGGTGGATCTCGGCTGGCGCGAGGACGCGCAGCGGTCGGGACAGGCGACCTTCCGTGTCCGAAGACGTGGTGAGGTCCGGGAGCTTCCCGTCGACGTCGAGATCGGTTGCGCCCTTCTGCCCGTCCTCGAGTACCGAGACGCCGTCAACGCCTACGCCAGTCTCAACTGGCGCCAGATGGTCGTCTTCACCGGACTCCTGCGGTTCGTGAAAAGCGATGACGAGCTTGCCCTCGTGATCGGCCACGAGCTCTCCCACGTCATCCTCGAGACGGGCGGCTTTCGTGAGACGGAAGCCGACGCCGATTATCTCGGCGCCTATCTCGCAGCCCGCGCAGGCTACGACATCTCGAATGCCCTCGGCTTCTGGCGACGGTTGGGCTGCGAGACTCTCCTCGTCCTTTCACCGTTCTTCACCTCCGGCCATCCGATGCCCGCGCAACGCTTCGTTGCCCTGCAGGAGACCGTGCGCGAGATCGAGGCAAAGCGCGCGCGCGGAGAAGCCCTCGAGCCGAAGGATCGGCAGTGAGTCGGGCCCGCATGGGTATCCTGCTCCTCGCTGTGCTCGGCGGCTGTGCACGAAGCCTGGAACGGCCGGCGCTCAGCGAGCAGACCCTGCAAAGTGAGGACAAGCAACTGCTCGAGGAAGCCCTTTCCCTCATGGTCGAACGCTGGTCCCGCGTCCTCGCCGTGAGCTACCGGCTCCGCACGGCGGGTGTGGAGCTCTGCGGAGAGCATGTGGCGCCGATCCTTGGGCTGATCGGCGCGCGCGCCACCGACCTTCCCACACGGTTCCGCGAAACGCAGCTTCAGATGTACGGGATGAGCGACCAGGTGGTCGTCCTCGACGTCTTGCCCGATTCGCCTGCCGCTCGCGCCGGGGTCGAGCGCCGTGACAAGCTGGTCTCCGTGAAGGGACATGCCATCCGTGGCTACTCCGACGTCGTGGATGCCCTCCGTGACGGCGACAACACGGCGGTCCGCGTGAAGATAGCGCGCAACGACAATGCCATGGACCTGGCGGTCCCGGTCGTCCTGGCGTGCAGTCAAGACGCTCTTCTCAGCTTCCGTGGAGGATTGGATGTTACGGTGGAGAAGAACCACAAGGACGTCGCCGTCTCGACCGATCTTCTCCAGTTCGTCCAGTCCGACGACGAACTCGCGTTGGCCATCGCGCGCGCTATGGCCCGGAGCGTGATCGGGAAGGACACCGAGGACGACGGGCCAAAGCTCCCGGAAGCCGACCGGCTCGGGCTCTATCTGGCCGCGCGCTCGGGCTTCGAGACCTCGAGCGCCTTGGCGTTCTGGGACCGGGTGGCCCTTTCGCGACCTACGGACGTGGCGTGCATTCGAGAAGGAACCGAGGAGTGCAAGCCCCCCGCCGGACGCTATCCCGATCGAGCGGCCGAGATCCAGACCACCACGCTCGAGATTCAGGAGAAGAGGACGAAGGGCGAACCTCTCACGCCGTGACACGACGGTGCGTCGGGGAAGCGACCTCCGGTCCGCCGTCCCCGAGCACCACTGCCTTGAGGCGCAGGAATTCCCCCAGGGACCATGCTTGGAAGGGGCAACCTCCGGGGGTGTGCGGGGCGTCGCCGTCGGCCAGCTCGGGGATGTGCGCCAATCCCGCCTCGGAAAGATGCTGCTCCAGGGGTGCAACGAAGCGCGCAGCGGCTTCCCTCTTCGCCTCGGGCGTTGCGCCCCGCACGCGCACCCAGGCCTCGATGAAAGGGCCCAGGAGCCACGGCCAGACCGTGCCTTGATGGTACGCGGCGTCCCGCTCCCGGGGCCCGCCGCGGTAGCGCGGCTGATAGCCGGGTTCGCTTGGCGCGAGGCTGCGCAGCCCGAGCGGCGTCAGGAGCGCCGCTTCGACCACATCCACCACGCTGCGCGCCCGAGCTCCACCGAGCGCTGGGTACGGCAGGCCTCCCACCGCCAGGATCTGGTTGGGGCGAAGCGTGGGATCGGCGGCGCCCACCTTGTGCTCGGGATCCACCACGTCGTACAGGCAGCCGCGGGATGCATTCCAGAAGCGCGCTTCGAAGGCATCGCGTCCCCGGGTGTAGAGCTCGCGCCAGCGCGGCTCGAGTTCGCTCCCGATGCGCAGGGCGTTCAGCCACAGGGCCTGCACTTCGACGGGCTTTCCGGTCCGCGGCGTCACCACCCAGTTTCCCACCTTGGCGTCCATCCAGGTGAGCTGGAGCCCCGGCTCTCCCGCGGTCAGGAGTCCGTCGTCGTCGCAGCGGATGCCGTACCGGGTGCCCTTCGAGTAGCCGTCGAGAATCGCCAGCACCGCGGCGTGGAGCTTGGTGCGGTCGCGTCCTTCGAGGGGGCGTCGCCTCGCCGCCAGTGCTGCCAGGGTCTCGTGCACTGCCACGACAAACCAGAGCGCGGCGTCCACCGCGTTGAACTCGGGCGCAGATCCCGTGTCGGGGAAGCGGTTCGGGAGCATGCCGTCCGAGACCGCGCGGCCCCATTCGAGCAGGAGGTCGGTGGCGCTGTCGAGGCGCCCGGTCCCCAGGCAGAGTCCCCGCAGCGCAATGAAGGTGTCGCGCCCAAAGTCCGTGAACCACGGGTAGCCCGCGACGATCGTGGCGCCCCCTCCCCGTCGCACGAGGTAGGCATCCGCGGCCCGCTCCTGCGGCGAGGCGAACCGGCGCCTGCGGCGCCTCTCGCTCGCACGCACCAGCTCGAAGGCTTGGGACGCGCTGGCACCCCGTCCGAGCACGGCCTCCTCGTGCCCCTCCGCAGCAAACAGCAGGACCGCCTCGTCACCGCCCAGATCGAAATGGAACAACCCAGGGGCGGCCAGGTCCTCGACGCAGTCAAGGCCTCGCGCACGCTCCTCTGTGTAGAGGAAGTTCCGCCACCAGTCGGGGGCGTGCTCGTAGCGGCCGCTCGCACACGCCACGACGCCGGGGACCCCGGGATAGGCGCGAAAGAGGGTGCGCTCGCCGTGGCACTCCGGTGCAAAGTGGAAGCTCGCGTTCTCGCGTTGCAAGTGGTGGTGGTCGCGCCCGGAGAGGAAGGGCCGCACCCGGAGCCAAGCAGGTCCGGGCCCCGGAGTGCGTCGCCAGGAGAGCACGACCGCCGAGGCACCGTGAGGGACGAAGAGCTCGTGTTCGATGCGCGTCCCGTCGGGAAGCGCGTAGGTCCAGCGCGGCCAGGGCTCGGATTCGAAGGCTGCGAGGTGCGCTGCGCCGTCGGGAGAGACGACGTCTCCGGCGTAGCGCTGGGAGGAGAGCGCAAAACTTCCCTGGGGAGTCTCGAGCAGGGCATCGAAGCCTGCGACGAGCGCCATGCGGCCGGTCGGGGGTTGGGTCGCAGTCACAAGGAGCGCGTGATAGCGCCGCGTGCGAAGACCCGAGGCGGTACCCGACGCATACCCACCGAGGCCATCGGCCTCGAGCCACTCGCTGTCGGCAGCCAGCCTCATGACGCGCTCCTGGTTCTAGACCTGCTCCCCGGTCGCCTCCGCCAGCGCGCGGCGCGCGATCCGCGTCACGAGGGTCGTGACGACGATCGTCGCCGCAAGACCCAGCGCGAGCACCGCGTAGTCTCCCGCTCCCCGCTCGTGGGAGACGCCCCCGGCAAGGGCCGCCGCCAACCCCAGGACGTGCCCGTAGTAGACGTAGAGCAGCGTCCCCGGAAGCATGCCCACCGAGGCCACGACGTAGTCCACAAAGCGCACGCGGGTCAAGCCCAGGGCGTAGTTGAGCAAGGAGAATGGGAAGACCGGGGAGAGGCGGAGAAGGAACACGATGCGGCGTCCCTGCTTCTCGATCGCGCGGTCGATCGCCGCGAAGCGCGGATTGCCGGCGATCCGGCGCTCGATCGAGGCGCGCACGAGATGCCGCGAGATGAGGAAGGCAAGGCACGCACCGAGGGTCGCCGCGACGAAGACGAGCGCCACGCCCCGGCCCAGACCGAAGATCGCACCTCCGACGAGGGAGGGGAGGGAGCCGGGCACGAACGCCACCACCGCTCCAGCGTAGCCGATCACGAAGGCGAGGGGTCCGAAGGGACCGAGGGAGTTGACCCACGCGGCAAAGCGGGGCACGTAGCCGCCCACGGCCTTGCCCAAGACGAAGAGCAAGACGAGCCCCGAGAGCGCGACCAAGATCCGCGCCCACGGGATCCCCCGGCGGGTGGGCTGCGGCGGGGCGGCCGGCACGGGCTTCGCCTGGGACATCTTCCTCTCCCTCCCGCTCTCTTGGATGCTTCCTCCGCACCGGTGTGACGTCCTTAGACCAGGGCTCCACCGCAGCTCGAGCCGGCGCCTGCGGTGCAGCCCAGGCAGTGCAGCCCCGTGGCAATCGGGGCTTCAGCCAGGGACTCCAGCGCGTCGTCGTCCCAGACCGTGCGCGCGCCGGCGCCCAGGGGAATCTCGAGCATTTGGTTGAAGTCGCAGTCGTAGAGGCGTCCGTCGTATCCCACCGAGATCAGGCTGCGGCACATGACCCCGGGGAGGGTCGCCGGATTGAAGTGGTTGACGAGGAGCGACATGTACTCCGCCTGCCGGCCCTGTCGTGCCAGATCCGCGGCAAAGCGGGCGATCGGCATGTTGGTGAGCGTGAGCAACCGGTGAAAGGAGATGCCGAAGTGCTGCCCGAGCTCCTCGCGGTAGCGCGCCTCGAGCTCCGCTTGGGGTGGGGGAAGGGCCGGGGCCACGGGGTTGTAGACCAGGTCGAGGGTGAGTGCGGATCCCGGGAGCCCGTAGCCCAGACCGTTCAGCTGCTGGAGCGCGGCAATGCTCTGCTTGAAGACGCCGCGCCCGCGCTGGCGCTCCACGTTCTCGGGTCCGTAGCACGGGAGCGAGGCCACGATGGCGGCTTTCTCTTGCGCGAGGAAGTGCGCGGTGTCCTCCTGTCCCCGCTCGAACAGGACGGTCAGGTTGCAGCGGTCGATCACCCGGCGTCCGAGAGATCGACCGCCCGACACCAATCTGCGGAAGTGGGGACAAAGCTCGGGCGCTCCGCCCGTGAGATCGAGGAGCTCGATCCCGGGATTGCACTCGAGGAGTGTCAGGACGCGCTCCGCGGTGCGCAAATCCATCTGCTCGCGGCGCAGGGGACCTGCGTCGACGTGGCAGTGATGGCAGGCTTGGTTGCAACGCTTCCCGACGTTCACCTGGAGCGTCGTGAGGCGGCCCCGTCGCAGGGGCGCTTGGCCCCGGCGCGCAAGAAGGTCGTCAAAGCACTGAGGATCCATTGCGGCCTCGAGGCCAAGTCTACTCGGCCTTCGGCGGAAAGCGGAGGTCGGCCCGGGAGCGCTCCGCGGGCCCCGCGCGAGTGCCCCCGACCGCGTCGCGCCGGGGGGACAGTCCCCACCCCGTGTGCGATCCTCCACACGACCGGCGTTCGCCGGGAAAAGGGGGGAGCGCTATGGCTGCGTCTCCGTTTGCTTCGAGCCCTGCGGGTCCCCGGCGCCGCGCCCTCGTGACGGGCGCCTCGGCCGGAATCGGCGAAGCCTTCGCAGAGCGTCTGGCCCGGGAGCAGTACGACCTGATCCTGGTGGCCCGCACGCGCGATCGTCTCGAAGCCCTGGCCAAACGGCTGGTGGAAAGTCGCGGGATCGGCGTCGAGGTGTTGTCCGCAGACCTGTGTCAGTCCGCGGATCTGCGCCTCGTGGAGGAGAAGCTCGCCTCGGACCCGACGATCGAGCTCCTGGTAAACAATGCGGGTTTCGGGAACATCGGCGCCGTGGCCGAGATCGACGTGGAGCGACTCGACTCCGAGATCCGGCTGAACGTCCTGGCCCTCGTTCGTCTCACCCGTGCGGTGCTCGCACCGATGGTGAGCCGCGGGCGGGGCGCGATCATCAACGTCTCCTCGATGGCCGGGATCCAGCCCACGCCGTTCAACGCAAACTACGGCGCCACCAAGGCCTTCGTGAACAGCTTCACCGAAGCGATCCACGAGGAGCTGCGCGGGAGCGGCGTGCGGGTGCAGGTGCTTCAGCCCGGCTTCACGCACACGGAGTTCCAGGAGCGGGCGGGCATCGACATCTCGAACATCCCGACCATAGCCTGGATGCAAGCCGGCGAGGTGGTCGACGCGTCGCTTGCGGCGCTGCGACGGGGGGACCTGGTCTGCGTGCCCGGTGGGGTGAACAAGGTCGTGGCCGTTTTCTCGGGCGCCATGCCGCGGGCCCTCACGCGGCGCCTCATGGGCGCTGCCGTGAAGCGCTTCGGGGTCTAACCCTCCGCGAGGGTGGAGAGGAGCCCCGCCGAGAGCCAGGCTTCCAAGCATCCCACTGTGCGCGCCGCCGCGGCCTCATCACCCACAACGTGGGCCACGCCCTCGCACAGCGCGCCAAAGTCTTCCCCGCGCTTGAGCTTCCGAAGGAGCTCCGCCTCGAGGGCGGGGATCTCCCGGTAGTAGACGGTCTCCTCTCGCCTCCACACACGGAGGTGTGTGTCTCGGGGTTCGAGGGCCGGTGGGGCGTCCCAGCGCGCCTCCTCGCCCTCCCGGTCGAAGCGCTCGCGCACGCCGTGGACGGGCCAGCGCAGCGAGAGGACCACGAGGGACGGGCTCGTTCCGAGGTGGAGTCCCGACCATGCGTCGGGGGCCAGCCCCGCCAGGTCCTGGCGCGCCAGCACCGGAGCATCGTCCGCGTCGAAGGCCTCGGCGAGGGCCCACTCGAGGCGCGCGAGATCTGCAGCGTAGGCGCAGCGCCGGGCAAAAATCCCGGCGAAGGGTTCTGTCTCGAGGAAATGCTCAAGCGCTCTTCCGGCGTGGCGCAACGAAGGATGGGACGGCGGATGGGTCAAGAGGTAGGTCTTCACCAGGTCGTGGAACGCGGCGGGGCCAAGCGCCCGGGCGAGGGCGCCGAAGTCGCTGCGCAGGGCGTCCTGGATCCGGACAAAATAGGCATGGGCGTAGACCCCGAGACGGTCCTCCGGCGCGAGCCCCCGGTCTCCCCGCAAAAGCCCCGAGAGTGCCGGAGCCCCCGGCGCCTCGGACGCGAGGGCGGCGGCGACCCCCTCAGGGTCGCTGATCAGCCGCCAGAGTCGCCGTTGCAGCGGGGCGAGGTTGGGCTCTCGATCGCTCACGCAGCGCCTCCTTGCTTTCGCGCTCGAGGATCCCGCGGGCCCGCGCGGCCTCGGCGGCCAGGGTGGGGAACGCGGGGATCGCGTCGTCCCATTCGATCAGGGTCGAGACCGGCCCCGTGCGACGCAGCGCCGCTGCGTAGAGCGACCACACCTCGTCGCGTATGGGATGGTCGTGGGTGTCAATCAAGAGCTCGCCCTGTGCGCTGTGTCCGGCCAGATGGATCTGGAAGACGCGCTCGGCTGGAACCCCTGCCAGGTAGTCGGTGGGATCGAAGCCGTGGTTGTGTGCGGAGACGAAGATGTTGTTCACATCGAGCAGGATTCCGCAGTCGGCGCGTTCGGCGACCCGCGACAAGAACTCCCACTCCGGCATCGCGTCTTCCACGTAGGCGAAGTAGGACGACACATTCTCGAGCGCGAGCCTTCGGCCCAGGCGATCCTGGACCCGCGATACCCGTTCGGCGACATGGCACAGCGCCGCCTCGGTGTACGGCAAGGGCACAAGGTCGTGGAGGTTTCGCCCGTCGACACCCGTCCAGCACAGGTGGTCCGAGACGATCGTCGGCTCGAAGCGCCGGACCAGGGTCTTCAGCGCTTCGAGATAGCTCTCCTGCAGGGGATCGGCCGAACCGATGTTGAGTGAGACGCCGTGCAGGGCGATGGGAAAACGCGCCCGCACGTCCGCCAGGACGCGCAGCGGTCGCCCACCGGGCTCCATGTAGTTCTCGCTCAGCGCTTCAAAGAAATCGACGCCCAGGGTACGCGAATCCTGCGCCGCGAGAATGTGCGCGTAGTGTTTCGGTCGCAAACCCACGCCGACGCCCAGGAAGGGTGCGTCGGTGGCGCGCGGGCAGTGGGCGGAAAGCGTCGTCATGGAGTGGCTCGGGGGAAGCGGGCCGCCGTGCGGCCCGCTTCCGCGGCTCTCGGTCCTACTGCTTGGCCTTCGCCTTCGCGGCATCGCACTCGGCCTTCGTCATCTCGAGGAAGCCCTGGCCCGCACACCCATTCTGGCCCTTGCACGAGTTCGAGGCGCTCTTGCAGTCACTGTGGCCCTTGCAGGAGTTCACTCCCTCGCACTTCACCTTGGCATTGCTCCCTGCGTCGTCTGCGAACGCAGCTTGCGCCAGGCCGGTCATGAACAGTGCCGCGACCGCCGCAGCCGTGAGAACGCTTCTCCCTTTCATCACTCGACTCCTCATGGGTAAGGGGCGCTCCCAATGAGGAGCCGCCCGGAGTTGGCAGTCAGGCCCTTGTTACGCTGGCGCCCCGGGCGAGGTTACAGCGGGCGGTCGTGGCATGCGGGCGGGCAACGGGCGCGAGGATCATCTCCTGCGCTCCCAGCGCAGGGTGAGCGCACGAAGCGGCAGCGCAAGGAGCCCTGCGCCCAGGGCGGGCGCCAGGGCATGCCCGGTGATCCAGTGCCAGACACTCGGCGAGGCGCAGGTCAGGTGGATCCCGAGGGCTCCGAAGGCCGTGGCGCCGAGCGCGGCCACCGCTGCGCCGAGCCCCGCATGTCGCGGGGCGCCCGTCGAGAGCAGGAAGGCTGCAAGGACTGACAGGGGAACCGAGAACGCGATCCCACTCACCGCGCACGCGAGCGCCGCGTGGAATGCGGCGCCTCCCACAGCAGAAGGAGTCCCGGCGAAGCCAAGGGCGGTCAGCGCCGCGGCCAGCACGAGCCCCCCTCCGCCGAAGAGCAGACCGCTCCGCGCCAGCGGCTCGCGGTCGGGACGTGCAGACGCCAACGCTGCAGCGCAGGCTCCGAGCGCGGCCGCGAGGAGCCCCGCCGCCACCAGAGTAAAGGCGTCTCGGGCAAGAAGCAGGGACGCCGCGTCCGGGCGCAGCCCGCGGTAGGCCGACACCAGGAAGACCACGAGTCCGCCCCCTCCCACCAGGAGCGCGAACTGCGTGCGCAGGCGGGGGATGCGGCGCGTTGCTTCGAGGTCACGCACGAGCAACGTCACCAGCTCCTCGGTGGGCACGCGCTTCATGGCGACGGTCGACCGAGGAGAGAGCGCAGCGCGCGGTAACCGCGGTGCGCACGCACCCGGAGCGCACCGGGTGAAACCCGGGCGCGAAGCGCAGCCTCCACCACCGAAAGGCCCTCGATGTGGATCATCAGCACCGCCTCACGCTGGGCTTGGGGCAGCTTCGCGAGTGCGCTGTCGACGTCCGGCGAAAGCTCGGAGCGAGGATTCTCGGACGCCTTGCGTTGCGCGCCGGGCGGCTGGGATGCGTCCTCGAGGAGGTCGTCCTCGGGCAGGACCTCCTCCTTCCGTCTGCGACGCGCGCGCGCGCGCTGGAAGTCGATGATGGCGTTGCGTGCGATCGCAAAGAGCCAGGGCTCGAAGGGGCGTTCGGGACGGTAGGTCCGTCGCGCACGGTGCATCGAGAGAAGGATCTCCTGCACCACATCCTCCGCGGCGACGTCGTCGCCCAGGCGGCGCCTCGTGAAGCTGCGCAATGCCGGCAGGATATCGGCCAGCAGGCGCTCGTAGGCCGCCTTGTCGCCCTCCTGGGCAAGCGCCATCCACGCCGCTCTCGGCGAGCTGTTCCCAAGGTTCTCGGGGTTCCGGTCCGTGATACGCGCTCTCCCCCCGCAATGTTACGCCACGGCCCGACGTAACACGGCGGGGCCTCCGAGCGTACAGGACGGCGGAAAGAGGCCCACCATGAAAAAAGTGATGAGTGCGCCTGATTGCGGCAGGGATCCCGCGCAGGCGGAGGACGTTCACTCGCCGGCGCGGCGCAGGTCTCCGGAGCTGGGGCCCCGCGAAGCGAGAAGCCCAGAGGCTCTGGAGATCGGTCAGCTCGTGGCACGGCTGCGTCCCCAGCTCGAAGCCACGGCGCTCCGCGTGACACGCGAGCCCGAGACGGCCAGCGACATCGTGCAGCAGGCGACACTCAAGGCCATTCGCTTCCGCCACCAGTTCCGAGGGGGCGCGGCCCTTTCGACGTGGATCTACCGCATCGTGATGAACGAGGCCCTGATGTGGAGGCGGGGACAGCGCCGCCGCGCCTCGGCGCTCGAGAAGTTCGAAAGGGAGATGCCGCAGCTCCAGGGAGGCCAGACCACCCCTCCCGATGAGCTCCTCGACCAACGCCGCCGGCTCGCGGCGGTGGCCAAAGGCCTCGAGCGCCTGAGCGTTAGGGACCGCCAAGTGCTGGTCGAGGCCTTCGCCTCCACGCACTCTTCGCGGGATCAGGTCGCACGGCTTGGCGTTCCGCGCACCGCGCTCCGAACCCGCATCTTCCGCGCCAGGAAGCGCCTTTTGCACCTGATTGAGACCGCCTGACGGCCGGCGGGGCTGAACCTCCGCCACGTCGCGGGAAATGGAGAAGCGAACATGATGCGAATCCTCACCGCTTGCCTGGAACTCGCGCGGCGCCTGGCCTGGCTCCCTCCTCTTCTCATGCGGCTTTTCGTCGGATACTTCTTCTTCGAGACGGGGTGGGGGAAGATCCACCACCTTGACGCCTTCGCGGAGCGCTTCGCAGGCTGGGGGATCCCTTACCCCCACCTGAACGCGGTGCTCTCCGCATACACCGAGCTTGTCGGCGGTGCGCTCGTCGTGGCCGGGCTCCTCACGCGGGTCGTCGCGATTCCCCTCATCATCAACATGCTGGTGGCGATCGTGAGCGTGAAGATGGCTTCGGTGTCGAGTCTCAACGACTTCGTCGAGCTCGACGAGCCGCTCTACCTGCTGTCGTTCTTCTGGCTCTTGATCGCCGGGCCTGGGGTGGCGAGCCTCGACCTCCTCTTGGCGCGGGCCACTGGGGTTCGGGACTGGGCGTGGAGCGGAGACTCCAAAAGGCAAGGGGCCTGAGCGCGCGGATCCCACAGTCTGCCAGGGAGATCCCGGGAGACTGGCGCTGGTGCTCGGGAGGTTTGTGCTCCGCACCCCGTTCGCTGCGAGAGTGACACCCAAGCGTTGCTGCGCTCTCGACGGTGGGCCTTGCGCGGCCGATCCCCGGGCTATGCTTGTCATTGCCGCGCCGGCCTCGGAGGTCTCCCTACGCTACGCGCTGTGTACCC
>Ga0126381_100005357_pt1 | contig 14111 bp, 14 predicted proteins | sample PanSoiMetPlot_28_FD_96465 | JGI IMG/M metagenome (GOLD analysis project Ga0126381, IMG submission 96465) | Tropical forest soil microbial communities from Panama - MetaG Plot_28 | ecosystem: Environmental > Terrestrial > Soil > Tropical forest > Bulk soil | place: Panama | collected 2016-02-17
CAATGCGAGTACCAAAGCTCCTGCGCCACCGTGATGATGCTCGACTGCTCGCACTCCATGATCCTCTACGGCGAAGACCGCTTCACCCCGGCCAAGCGCGTCGCCATGGCCCTCTCGCACCTCATCCGCACCCAATACCCCGGCGACTCCCTCTCGCTCGTCCTCTTCCACGACTCGGCTGAAGAGATGCCCGTCTCACAACTGGCCCGGGTCAAAGTCGGCCCCTACTACACCAACACCCGCGAAGGCCTCCGCGTCGCCCAGCGCGTCCTCGACCGCCAGAAGAAAGACATGAAACAGATCGTCATGATCACCGACGGCAAGCCCTCCGCCCTTACCCTCCCCGACGGACGCATCTACAAGAACGCCTTCGGCCTCGACCCCCTCGTCGTCAGCGAAACCCTCGAAGAGGTCTCGCACTGCAAACGCAAGGGCATCATGATCAACACCTTCATGCTCGCCTCCGACTTCGGCCTCGTCCAGTTCGTCCAGAAAGTCACCCAAATGTGCCGTGGTAAGGCCTACTTCACCACCCCCCACACTTTAGGCGAATACCTTCTGATGGACTACATGCAGCGCAAGATGAAAACGATCCACTGACATCGACTGAACGGTAGGCTAGCTCGCCGCGTACCCTAACCGCTGCTGCAAGTTCCCCGCCAACTCCGCAACCGTCCTCAGCTTTGCCGACAACTCCGGCGAAAGCGACGGCTCGGTAAGCGCCAGCTGCGAATGCAGGATCAGCCCAGTCACGGTGTCGCGCAGATCGCTCTCCACGGCAACCGCAGCCGCCCGCATCGCCAGTGACTGCTCCCGCTCACGCCGTGCAAGCACCGCCTTCACCTCGCGGATAAGGCGCGCACTTCCAGAGATCGCGAAATTAATCTGCAGTGGAACTGCCAGCCCGGCACACTTCCACAACAGCTCCATACCCTCCGGATCGGATTCGGCAATTGAATCATCCACCGCGACGATAGTGAACTCTTGACGGCGAAGCCGAGCTAGACCTTCCCTGCGGCTGCCCACAACCTCCACCGAAAACCCAAGCTGGTTCGCCAGCACCGCAGCACAATTCTCCGCACCAAGAATCGAAGTAATCATTAACAGGCTTTGCATAGAAATTTCCTTCAGCGTCGGATTCAATATCAGAAAATTCGTAAATCGATTAAGCCTCGCTCAGCCCATATTCCTTGAGCTTGCGATACATTGTCGTCTTGCCAATGCCAAGCAGTTTCGCCGCCGCCAGTTTGTCACCCTCCAACGCCTTCAGCGCATGCAGAATCGTTTGCTTCTCTATTTCTGCCAGCGACGTAATTGAAGGAGCAGTGAGCGAAGCATCGGTCGGCATCGGAGGTTTCGTCATCTTCGGCCGAGACTGTTTAAAATGTTCTAGAATCGGCGAAGCCGAATCGCCCAGATGCAGTACGGTCCCCGAACAATAAGCGCAAGCGCGATCGATCGCATGCTCCAGTTCGCGCACATTGCCCGGCCAGTCGTAGTCCATCAGCACACGCAGCATCTCATCACTTACACGAAAACTCTTGCCGTGCTCACGGTTCTTGCGATCAAGAAAATACGCAATTAGCAGCGAAATATCTTCGCGGCGCTGCCGCAGCGCAGGCAGCCGCAGATTCACTACGTTCAACCGATAATACAAATCCTTACGAAAGCGCCCCTCCTCGACCATCTCCGTCAGGTTTCGATTCGTCGCCGCAAGAATGCGCACGTTGATCGGCACGCGATGCGTCGCGCCTACCGGTCGAACTTCTTTTTCCTGCAGTGCACGGAGCAGCTTCGCCTGCAGGTCAAGCGGCAATTCGCCAATCTCATCGAGGAAAACCGTCCCACCTTGAGCTGAAACCAGTAAACCATCTTTCGATCGGTTCGCCCCGGTAAATGCACCTTTCACGTACCCGAACAACTCGCTCTCAACCAGTGTAGGTACCAGCGAACTGCAATCGACAGGAATAAAAGGCTTGGCCGCATTCGGTCCATTCGCGTGGATCGCGCGCGCCACCATCTCCTTGCCTGTTCCACTTTCGCCCAGAATCAGCACCGGGTGCGCGGTAAACGCAACTTTTGAGAGGATGCGATAAATCTTGTCCATTTCCGCACTACGTCCAATGATGTTGCCGAGTCCCGTCTGTGTGCGCAGCTTTTCACGCAACCGACGGCTGGCAAGATCCAACGTCCGCCGCTCTGACGCGCGTTCCAGCACCGTCGTCAGTTCATCCAGCCCAAAGGGCTTTGTCAGATAGTCGGCCGCGCCCGTGCGCATCGCCTCTACCGCCGACGTCACCGTAGCGAATGCCGTCATCACGATGACCGCAGTCTCCGGTTGCAGCGCTTTGATCTCATCCAGGAGTTCCAGCCCCGGCGAGCCCGGACCCTTCAGGTCCAACAAAATGATGTCGATGCTGTTGCCGCGAAGCACTTCACGTGCCGCCGCTACATTGGCAACCCCATGCGTAACAAACTCACGTTTCACGGCGATTTCGCAGCATGCCTCTCGCACGGCCACGTCTTCGTCCACAACGAGAACACTCATACGCGGCGAGTGCTCTCCAGTTTGGGGGAAGGCAGAGATATTCATAACTGGTGCAGTGGTTAGCATTCTAAGTTTGCCCTTTCCTGAAAGTCAGCCCTAAACCCGCCCTTTGCCTCAAAGGAATGAATCAGAGGTAACTCCACCTCAAATCGCGGCCCACCGCCCGGAGCCGCAACTACACGCGCTGTTCCACCCGCCGCCTCCAGCCTGCGTACTATGCTCAATCCCAGACCGCGAGCGGATGCCCCACGCTTCTTCGTTGTGAATCCAGCGTCAAAGATTTTCCTCATAAGCTCACGCGGAATCCCCGGACCAGAGTCCTGCACGCAAAGCAACACCGTCCGCGCCGGGTTCAAAGTATCAAAAAAACTGCCGCCGTCGCCCTGCTGCACGGTGACCCGTATGCGTCCTCCCAGCGGCATGGCTTCGGCGGCATTGCGCGTAAGGTTTACAAGAATGCGTGTCAATTCTTCGTGCGAAAGGTAAATGCCTCCGAAACAACTTCGACATTCCATCTCAAATTGAATCTGCGGTCCCGCAAGCGCAGCCAAAGGCCGCTCCAACTGCAGTACCGCTTCTGTCAGATCATCTATCGGAGCAGAGACGACAGGTGCCATCTCCCGCGATGCATCTACTAGAGACGCCATCCGGCCAATCAATGCTGCGCTGGTCGACGCCACTTTGCGCAATTCCACAGCAAAGGTTTCCTGCCCCTCTGCCAAAACACCCGGTTCAGCAAGCAGATCACAGCACAGTTCAAGCGCAGTCACTACATTGCGGGCATCATGCGCAAGCGCACGAAGCGCCTCTCCCTGCCTGATTGACGCGCCCCGTCGCGCTGCAGACATTGTTTGCCTTCTGCTGCAAGAGCGAGCATTGGATTTCAACAGAATCGGCATTTCGCAATCTCCACTGCAACAAAATGTTGTTGACATCAACTCTATATACACGCCATGTGCCAAAGCTGGAGAACTCCATTAACTCATTCATTCCATTACGGAATCCTTGCCTACAGCGGAAATCTCTTGGCCAGTCTCCCACCAGATTCCTTCCCGAAATGGAACTGTCTTCGGCCATAACCACAGCAAACTCATAGATTCTGCGCAGAATCCCAAGCGGTTCCCATTTCGGAACCATCAGCCCTCAATCCCAAAACGGAAGGACGAACCACGCTGACCCAACCTTTGCTTACAATGAAGCGATGCCCGACCAGCCAAAGACCTTCTTCCGCTCCGTTGACCGCGCCCCCGACGCGCTCCGCCCTGTCCGCCTCACCCCGCATTACGTCGCCATGGCAGAAGGCTCCATCCTCATTGAACTGGGCAACACCCGCGTCCTTTGCAACGCCTCCATCGAGCAGAGCGTCCCCGCGTGGCTTCGGAACAGCGGCCGAGGCTGGGTCACCGCCGAATACGGCATGCTCCCCCGCGCCACACTCACCCGCACTCCGCGCGAGTCCGAGCGCGGCAAGATCGGCGGACGCACGCACGAAATTCAGCGCCTTATTGGCAGATCCCTACGCGCTGTCGTCGACATGAAGACCCTCGGTGAGCGCATGGTCATCCTTGACTGCGACGTCCTCCAGGCCGACGGAGGCACGCGCACCGCCGCCATCACTGGAGCATGCGCCGCTCTCGCCATCGCCCTTAACCGCATGGTCAAATCCGGAGTCTTGCCGAAATCCCCATTGCAGCAGCTCGTCGCCGCCACCAGCGTCGGCGTCGTCGATGACACTGTGCTCCTCGACCTTGCCTACGAAGAAGACTCACAGGCCGAAGTCGACATGAATGTCGTCATGACCGAAGACGGCGGCCTGGTCGAAGTACAGGCCACCGCCGAGAAGACGCCCTTCGCCCGCGCCCGTATGCTCGAAATGATGGACTACGCCGCCCGCGGCATCGAACAACTCCTCGAAGCACAGCGGACTGTACTCAAAAAAGCTGTCTAAGAAGGATCAGTGCTTATGCAGATTCAGCAGTGAAGTAATCGCGGCCAGCAATCCTGAAAACGCCCCCAGCACCGCAATGCCCGACACAATCACTTCCTTGTGGCGCACGTACCAGGGAGAGAGCCGTTGCGTCAGTTTCTCCGAGAGCGTCACCACATTCATCAGCGCCGCCTGCCTGTCCTTCGCCTCTGTCGCGCGTCCATATTCCTGCAACATCAGCGCCACTGTGCCGGCCAGAATCTTCTGGTCCAGCCCCTGAAGCCGCGTCACCAGTTCATCCAGCTGCACCGCTATCGTCGCCGTCAGATCTACACGGGCCTTCGCACCCAACGCCAGATCAAGAGCCTGATCCTTCGCTTCCGATTTCTTTCCCAGCCACTTCCGCAGCCAGAAACCAGCGGCGATACTCCCCACCATCAACAACAGCCCGCCGAAAAACATTAGGCCGCGAACACTGTGCGGGAATAAAAGCAACGCCGGAACAGCCACCACTACCACGGCTCCGGCAAAAAATCAACCAAACCGGCTTGCGCTTCGCACGAGCCGGGACAGGAGCAGCGAAAGGCGCTGGCGGCCTCTGCTGAGCCACAGGCGCCGGGGTGAAGATCCGCGTCGCCCCAAAAGTCCCCACCACTTGCAGCTGGTCAATCACCGCATGCACTGAAGGCCGTTCCTCGGGCTTCTGGCGAAGGCATTCGCGAATCATCTTCGCTAGTTCCGGGTGATCAACGCTGAGCTTAACCATTACGATTAAGCATTGTGTCTTCGCCGAGGAAGACTGTGCCCATGCTGCTTCGCCCCAGCACAGACTGTAGTAGATACCGATCCGAAAGAGTCGTCCCGACTAACTGAGAGTCTCCCGAAGACGTCTGCCCCGCGGCCATATCCGCCAATCTAGCGCACGAGCCGTAAGCCTCTAGCGCTCACTAACCAGACGCAACCGCTCCCGCTCCCGCACCACCGCCTTGCTTCGCCCCTTCAGCAGATCCTGCAGCGTAATCACGCCATGAATGCGGTGCGTCTCCCTATCCACCACCGGCAAGCTTGCCAGTCCTTCCGTAGCCATCAGCTCTGCAGCGCTTCGGCAAGTGCCATCGGCATAGATAAACGACTCCGGCAGCCCCTCGCTCTCAACTTGAGCAGGTGACATCAAATCCCGCACAATCACAATCTCCAGAGGGTCGATCCCATACTCGCGCGTCAAATGATATCCACGCCGGCTCAACTTCTCCGTCAAAATCGAGCGCGGCATCAGCAGAGCTGTCACCAGATACGCCGCCACACATCCCAGAGTCAGCGGCAGCAGCGCGGGCAGACAATGCGTCACTTCCAGGCTGAAGAGTATCGCCGTCATCGGCACGCCCAGCGACCCCGCAAGCATCGCACCCATCCCCATCAATGCCCAGAAAGCCTGCATCTCCACTGGAGCATGGCCCAAATGTGCCGCCAGCGCACCCACCGCCCCGCCGATCATCAACAGCGGAGCCAACACACCACCAGAAGTCCCCGACCCCAGTGATGAAGCCCACATAAGCGACTTCGCAAACAGAATCCCCACGATCAGTGCCATAGGCGCATTCCCGCGCAGCAGCTCGGCAATGTTGTCATACCCTACGCCCAGCCCGCGCGGAAAGAACAACCCGCCCACGCCCACCCCGAGACCGCCAATCGCCGGCCACCACATCCAATGCACCGGCAAGTGCTCAAACAGATCCTCAAACGAATACATCATGCGGCTCATCCCCGCCGCAAAGAGTCCAACAACCGCCCCCAGCAGTAAACATCCCACCGCAATCGGAATCCGTGCTACGTCACCAATCGCAGGCATAGCGAACAGTGGCCCAGCCCCAAGAATGTATCCCCGCAGAATCCCTGCTGTGGCGCTAGCAATCGCCACAGGCACCAGGCTCCGCGGTCGCAGCTCAAAAAGCAGCAGCTCCACCGCAAGCAGCACCGCCGCAACCGGAGTAGCAAACGTAGCCGACATCCCCGCCGCCGCACCCGCCACCAGCAGCGTCGTGCGCTCCGCATCCGTCAGCCGGATCCACTGCGCAATCAGCGACCCGAAGGCTCCGCCCGTCATAATGATCGGGCCTTCCGCGCCAAAAGGTCCTCCCGAGCCAATCGCAATCGCCGCGGAAACCGGCTTCAGCAGCGCAATCTTCGGAGCAACGCGCGCCCGGTTCAGCAGAATCGCCTCGATCGCCTCCGGAATCCCATGCCCGCGAATCTTGTCCGACCCGAAGCGTGCCATCAGCCCAACCAGAACACCGCCCACCACCGGCACAAGCACCATCCAGTACCCCAGCAGGCTGCCCGCCGGAGAAACCGTCTCCATACTGAAGCGGTGATAGTAAAAAAGATTTGTCGCCAGCGCGATCAGACGCAGCAGCGCCGCAGCCAACAGCGTAGCGCCTGTGCCAATCACCAGTGCGACACCCGAAAGCAGCCACACCCGCCCATCGACAGTAAAATCGCGCAGAACCGAAGATTCAGCCTTCATCGTCGTCCCATTCTTTGGTCAGCTGCGTCAGTGTTTGCATCAATCGTGGCGCAAGCTCGTTCAATTCGCGCGCATGGTCAACAGAAAGTGCATGCAGCACTTCTCTGCCTTTGTGCGTCACCTCCAGATGCACGTAGCGCCGGTCCACCGTATCTTGCCGGCGCGTAATCAATCCTGATTCTTCGCAGCGATTGCACAACTCGACCGCAGTATTGTGGCGAAGACCCAGGCGCTCAGCCACCCAGCCCACTGTCACCACGGTTTCATGCGGCGCGCCTGCAATCTGCAGCAGCAATTGATGCTGTTGCGGTTGCAATCCTGACCGCAACGCCGCTTCATCGCTGAATAGCAAGAACAGCCGGAGTCGGTAGCGAAACTCCGCCAGCAAGCGAAGCCTGTCGATGAAGACAGTCGTGCTCACACTCTTCATAAATAAATTATATCGTAATACGATATAATTTGCGACCAAACCTCTCAAACAGTGCTTTAGTAACTGTCTGTCCCCCAGCAGCTCACACTCAAACAATCAGGTATCATGAAGCGCCGGAATTCTATCCGGCCATGGAGGGGCAGCCATGATGAGAAATACCGCATGGGTTCACTCGAACGGCAGGAGACAATTTCTTCGGACCGCTCTTTCTGGCGTCGTTGCTGGAGTCGCAGCTCAAGCCGGGATCGACTTCGTCGCTCCAGCAAGGCTCAACGCGTTAGCCACTCTCACACCCGAGACCGCGCTTCAAGACCTTCTTGACGGAAACCAGCGCTTTGCTGCAAATCAGCTCACATCGATCCAGCACGATCTGACCATCCTGAAAGAAAAAACGGTGGACAAACAGGAGCCCTTCGCCGCTGTCCTAGCATGTGCCGATTCCCGTGTCCCCGTAGAGCTGCTTTTCGACCAGACAATCGGCCACATCTTTGTCACCCGTGTTGCTGGCAATATCGCCACGCCGGAAATCATTGCCAGCCTTGAATATGCGGTCGTTGTTCTCGGAGTTCAGGCGCTCCTGGTACTCGGGCACAGCAACTGCGGTGCAGTTAAGGCGGCTATGACCACTGAAAATGTTCCTGGGCAGATCAGCGCGTTGTATTCGCGCCTCCGGCTCGCAGTAGATCTGTCTCGCGACAGTCTCGATAAAGCGATCGCAGCCAACGCTAAAGTCCAGGCCGATCTGCTGCGCACTTCATCCACTGTCATTCTCAATGCGGTAAAGGAGGACAAACTAAAAGTCGCTGCCGCTGTCTATAACCTGGGTACAGGCAGAGTTACCCTGGTCTGATCAACTTGGTGAAAAAGAACGGATGCCGGCCTGCCATTCGTTCATAAGACCTTTCCATCCAGGCCCTCACCGCATTCGGAGCACCCTGCCCCTGTCAACTTTGCCAGTAGAAGCGCCTGCCTTCACGCGGTAGCTTAGGAGCGTCTTTGCAGCGAAAAAACCGAATCGTGCACAGGTGCAGGAAGCGATGCACAGCTGCGAGTTCCTGCAAAGAACGGTTTTCTCAGGGAGGACAAAAACCGATGAAGTACTGCGCAATCCTGTTCGCCGTTTCCGCGTGTCTGGCTTGCACTCCCACGGTCCTCGCCCAGGACACAGCAGCCACGCCAGCGCCGCCTGCCGCCGCTTCGGCCCCTTCGACCGAGCAGCAGAATATCAACGAGTACATCGACCTCATGCGGAAAGATGTGCGCTCCCAAAAATCCGCCATCATGGACACGGTCATGCAGCTTGATCTGGACCAGGCGGCGAAATTCTGGCCCATCTACCGGGACTATGACGCCGAGTTGAAGAAGCTCAACGATCTGCGCGTCGCCAACATAAAGGAGTATGTGCAGTCCTACAACAACCTCGACGACGCCAAGGCGAATGAGTTGATCCAGAACGCAATCTCCTATCAGAAACAGCGCGTTGAACTCCTGAACAAGTACTACGACCGCGTGAAGGAATCCATGGGAGCGGTAACAGCCGCGCGCTTCGTGCAGATCGAGCAACAATTACTGCTCATCATCGATCTACAAATTGCTTCGTCGTTGCCCATTGTTGGCTCCTCATCCTGAAGGGAGAGAAATTCACATGCCCAGCCCCAGAATTTCAGCGTCAGCCCTATGTGCTGTATTGGCGCTCGTCGTCATCGTGCCGGCAGCGGTCTCACAGCAGAACATGGTCACCGTGCCTGCGGGCACAAATATCATGGTGCGCATGCTGGATACAATCGACTCCAGCAAGGCCCAGCAGGGGACACGCTTCACTGCCGTGCTTGAGACCAATCTCGCGCTCAACGGCACCAATATTGTGCCAGCAGGTAATACCGTCTATGGCCGCGTAGCCGTAGCAGAACAGGCCGGACGCGCCACCGGCTCCTCGAACCTGCAACTTGAACTGACCGACATCGTGGTCGATGGCACCGCCTACCCGATCTACACCAGCGCCTTTGAAGTCAAAGGCAGCAGCAGCGGCAAGCGCAGCGCCAAACGCCTTCTGGGCGGAACCGGCCTCGGAGCAATCATAGGAGGTATAGCCGGAAACGCCGGCATGGGAGCAGCCATCGGCGCAACCGCAGGCGCTGTTGGATCAGTAGCGCAGAAGGGCCAGTCGATCCAGGTACCCAGCGAAACCTTGATCTCGTTCCGACTGCAGCAGCCCGCCTCACTGCCAGCCCCCTACTACTAGAGACGGAACCGCGAGAGTGTCTATACGAAACACTGAACCACGTTCAGTGACAAGAGCCATCATCGTGAAATTGCCCACTCGCAGCCATGGCCGCTAAGGAGTGCGCGCAATTCAGGATCTTCTTGTCCAGCGGATCATTCTCCAGTGCATCCGGAGCAATATAGGTCATGCTTTTTCGCGCCGAGACCATCTTGTCGCTTAACTGCTGCATATGGTCCAGTTCCATGCGAATAAGCTGCGCAGCATTTCGATCCGATTCAGTGGACGCGGCCACAGATGCTTGCCGCACACTCGACGCCGCCGCACCCTGATATGGACTCACCCAATCCGCATTCGTCGGAAACCCATATTGAACAGCGCTCTGCAGCGCAATGCGCCATTCTCTGATCTCTGACATGGCTTCAATCCCTGCACTTAGAAAGTCTTTTGAGAATCCCTGCCCTCCTGGCTGGCTTGTCGGGGCACCGTGCAGCGTCAACGTGATCTGATTTCCGCTGAAACTCAGCGAGCCGTTCGTGAGACTTGCCAGCGCTTCGATCTCCACGCAGGACCTGCCGTCTGCCTCGATCACCGGAACCTGTCCGGGATGCCCATCTACGACGAGAACTTTCTGCGCATGTACCACTCCCGACCCAACAATAAACACGATACAAATCCATCTATCGTAGAAAAATTTTCCTCGCATTGCCTCGCTCCCAAAAACGCCGATGCTACGGAATATTAGCTTCAAGAATGCCGGACGTGAATTGTAAAAAATGCCAGTCTTCTCAGGCGCCGAAATCCGAGTCACAAGAATTTGGGTCTAAAGCTCAGCTCAGATACGCATATAGCAGCACCTCAACGCCAATCGCTATCACCAACAGAATACTGTGCCGCAAGGTGAATCGGAACAGTCGTGACTGGTCTGCAACTGACATTCCGGTAGCCGCTGTCGCCACCGCAATCGTCTGCAGGCTGATCATCTTCCCGACGACGCCGCCGACCGAGTTGGCTGATGCCATCAGCACCGGATGAAACCCCAACCGATTCGCTGTTAAAACTTGCAGGTTGCCAAAAAGCGCATTCGCCGAGGTATCCGACCCGGTAAGAAAAACCCCAAGCCATCCCAGCAGTGGACTGAAAAACGGAAACAACCTACCCGAAGCCGCAAACGCCAACCCCAGCGTGGCCGTAGCCCCGCAGTAGTTCATCACAAATGCCATCGCTACCACCGCCGCGACCGTCACCGTAGGCAGAAGGAGTTGCTTGCAAACTGACAGCAAAATCCGCCCAAAGGTTCTCAACGGCATCCGCAACAGCAGAACCGTGCATAGCGTGGCCAGCATGCAGGCTGTTCCCGACGCCGACAACCAGTTCACTTGATAAACAGCCGCGTACAGCGCAGGCTTCGCCACCACCGGAGGCATCCGCTGGATCGCATTGTGCAACCACGGCCACGGAGGGCTCGTAGTAACAAGATTCAGCAGCGCCTGAAATGGCTTGAATCCCCACAGCAGCACAAACACAACCAGCAATCCGTAAGGCATCCACGCATGCAGAACCTCGCGCGCGCTGTAACTCTCCTTTCGCTCCGCAGCACGATGATCGACAAATGCCGCCGCGTCCGCATGCCCTGCCTCCAGCAGCCGCCGAGGCTGCCAGAACTTGAGCAATAAAATCAGCCCACCAAGCGTAGCCAGCGCGCTGAGAATATCAGTCAACTGCGCCCCAACGTAATTCGACAGCAGAAACTGCGACGTCGCATACACTCCACCAGCAACCAGCACACCCGGCCAGACTTCAACCAACCCGCTCCAACCCGCCATCGTAAGGACAAGGTACGCTGGAATGATCAGCGACAACGGAGCACAAAGCCGTCCAACCGTCGCGCTGATAGGCTCGAGCGGCAAGCCCGTGATCCCGGCCAGCGTGATCACCGGAATACCAATCGAACCAAACGCTACCGGACAAGTATTCGCCAATAAACAGAGTGCCGACGCGTAAAACGGTGAGAACCCCAGCCCCACCAGCATCGCAGCGCCCACTGCAACCGGAGTCCCAAAGCCCGTCGCGCCTTCAACAAACGCGCCGAAGGCGAACGCAATCAGAATCGCCTGTAGCCGCAGGTCCGTCGTCAGCGATCCGAGCGAAGCGTGCACAATCTTGAATCGCCCCGCCTCCGAAGTCACCTGATAAAGAACAATGGCCCAGAAAACGATCCACGAAATAGGAAACAGCCCGAATGCAGCCCCATACGCCGCTGCGCTGAAAGTCAGCAAAGGCGGCATCCTGTAACCTGCGAGCGCCAGAACCAGCGTCACGCCCAACCCGGACAAAGCAGCAACCCAAGCCGCCTTGCGCCTGATCCCCAATAGAAACAACAGCGTAACAATCGGTATCGCGGCAATGGCCGCAGACACACCAAGAGGCAGTCTGAATAGCGTATAGGTCTGCGGCCACGGAATATGCATTCGCAGGATCTCTTCAATACTGTCTGAGACAATGTAGCAGCCTGAGGTAGAATCATCGGTGAAACGTAAATCCGCAATTCCTGAAATCCCATACTGAATCGAAAGAGCAGGAGAATTACGATGTCCACGAAACTCACCCCCGGAAAACTGGCCGGATTGAAATCAGTCTCTGATGAGCGCGGCGTCATCGCCGCGGCCGCCATGGACCAGCGCGGCTCGCTGAAGAAATCGCTGGCAAAGGAAAAGGGCGTTGCTGAAATGCCCGACTCCGCCCTCGAAGAATTCAAGGTCCTCGTCACCTCCGTGCTGACCAAACACGCCTCTGCGATCCTGCTCGATCCCGAGTACGGCCTGCCCGCCTCGAAGCAGCGCAATGGCAAGGGCCTTCTGCTCGCCTATGAAAAGACCGGCTACGACGCCGCAACGCCAGGCCGCCTGCCCGATCTTCTCGATGTTTGGTCCGTGCGACGCCTCAAAGAAGCAGGCGCAGATTGCATCAAGATCCTGCTCTACTACACGCCTTTCGAAAAGTCACCGATCAACGACCTCAAGCACGCCTGGGTCGAGCGCATCGGCGACGAGTGCCGTGCGCATGACATCCCCTTCTTCCTCGAAACTGTCGGCTACGCCGTACACGGCGAAGATGAAAAGAGCGTTGACTACGCGAAGCGCAAGCCCGACGTGGTCACCGGCTCCATGGAAGAGTTCGGCAAAGATCGCTATGGTGTCGACGTGCTGAAAGTCGAAGTGCCCATCCAGATGGAATTCGTCGCCGGAACCAAGGCTTTCAAGGGCGAAGCGGCCTACACCCGCGCCGAAGCCCTCGAGCACTTCCGCATCGCGGCGTCTTCCACGCACAAACCATTCATCTATCTCTCGGCTGGTGTCTCGAACCCGGTCTTCATCGAAACGCTGGAACTGGCCGTTGAAAGCGGCACCACGTTCAACGGCGTCCTTTGCGGCCGCGCAACCTGGAAGGACGGCATCGCCGTCTACGCCAAGCAGGGCGCGAAGGCATTCGAAGATTGGCTCAACACCGAAGGCGTAAAGAACATCGAGAACGTCAATACCGCGCTCAAGGGAGCGCACTCCTGGTATGACAAAGTAGATGTTAAGGCAGAAGCGCTGGTCTAACCAGACACTGGACAGTCAATCGAAACGCCACAACGATGACGGTTGTGGCGTTTTCATATCTAAAGTAATTACCATCAGCTATATCCATCTCTTCTCTTGCTAAGGTACGTCCATGAAGTTCTTTGCTTCCTTTTCTGCTCTTGTCATCTGTTTTGTGGCTTCACTATCCCTCGTCGCGCAAACATATCATGCAAAATCCATTACCTTCGCCGGAGACTCCACAGCCAACACATCGGAATTGTTGGCTGCATCCGGGCTTTCTGCAAACGCGCAGCTCACGCAAGCGGACATGCAGGCGGCCGCACAACGATTGAGCGATACCGGACTCTTCAGCGACGTGCGGTTCAGCTTCGATGGTCAGGATCTCCGCTATGACCTGAAGACCGCTTCGAACAAGTTCCCGGCTCACTTCGTAAATTTCCCCTGGTGGAACGAGCAGCAGATTCTATCTCAGCTTGAGAGCCGTATCCTCTTGTTCCATGGATCGCTCGCTCCAGAAAGCGGGATGCAGCAAAAGGTAATTGAAGCGCTGACCACTTTCTCGCCGAAAAGCAGGTACACGCAACAGTTGGTTCTGAACCGCAAACCGATCTCGGTACCGGCAAGACCACGGGCATCAATTTTCGAGTGACGAATCCTTCCGTTGAAATTGGCGTCATCACATTCGATGGTGCGAGTACAGATTGGCAATCGCCCCTCGCCGAAATCGCGAATGCTGCTTCAGGGCAGGACTTCGTGCAGAACGAATCCGCCGCGACATTGACCCAGGCCATTCAGCACATCTACCGCAACAAAGGCTATTGGGACATAGCGGTTACGAACTTTTCGCACGGCGATCCGCAGGTGTCGGCGGATA
>Ga0126381_100005358_pt1 | contig 14111 bp, 14 predicted proteins | sample PanSoiMetPlot_28_FD_96465 | JGI IMG/M metagenome (GOLD analysis project Ga0126381, IMG submission 96465) | Tropical forest soil microbial communities from Panama - MetaG Plot_28 | ecosystem: Environmental > Terrestrial > Soil > Tropical forest > Bulk soil | place: Panama | collected 2016-02-17
ATCAAGATGGAACCGTTGCCGCGGGGCAGCGAGTTTGAGTTCGTCAACGACATCTTTGGCGGCGCGATTCCCAGAAACTTTATTCCCGCGGTCGAGAAGGGAATCAAAGATGCCGCCGCGCGCGGTTATCTCGCGGGATATCCGGTGGTTGACTTCAAGGTCGTGCTCTACGACGGTTCTTATCATGACGTCGACTCGAACGACCTCTCGTTTCAGCTTGCGGGACGAATCGCTTTCAAGAAAGCCATGGAGCAGGCCAAGCCGACCTTACTCGAGCCGATTATGGCCGTCGAGATCACGGTGCCCGACGAATTCGCGGGCGCCATCATGGGCGATCTCAACTCGCGCCGCGGACGCATTCAGGGCATGAACAACAAAGGCGGCAACACCATCATCAATGCCGAAGTTCCGATGGCGGAGATGCTCACTTACGGCGCCGACCTCACCTCCATGACCCAGGGCCGGGGCTCATTCAACATGGAAATGCACCATTACGACATCGTCCCGACGCAGTTGCAGGAGAAGATTATTGAGAAGGCCAAGGCGCAGCGGGGCGAGGTGAAGGAAGAGGAGGAGTAAAACCACCGACGGCTGCAGGGAAATTGTATCTTGAAACAATTCTATTTCTAAGTACCTCAGATCTGCCAACTAAACCCACACCGCTGCAATCGCGATGTGTCGGCACAGACCTTTACATCGGCACGTTCGCTCTCGCAATCTCGTGTATGGCTCTCTGGGCGGCCCCGAGCGGCACGGAGACATGGACTACATCTTCGTGATCGTTCACGTCGACCACGATCGAGTTGCCATTCTTTTCGATGGTTACGTGTTCGTCGGGATCTGTGACCTCGACCAGCACGCCGTCGGGACAATCTTCGAGAGCGGGGACGGCGGCGTCGATTGCCGACAGGTAAGGGCGCAGATCGGCGGAGGCTTGCGCTAGTTGCTCGCCGGGGACGAAGCGTAGGGTTACCGGAGCGAGCACGGCGGGAACTAGCAGCGTCAGGTGGGTGCCGTCGGGGTGCTTTTCCTGAACGGTGACGTGAATGAATCCTTCACTGGAGAGCGCGGCGCCACCGACCAGCGCTGTGCCCAGAACGCCGATGCCCAGTTTGGCGAGAAAGACCATGCTTTGTTCCTCTTCTCCGAATTCCGGGGAGCGCGATTCTACCGCCCCGGAGTCCCCTCTAAGGTGGACAACGCCCCTCGGTTATAACGAGCCTTTCCGCCGTTGGTTCGATTGCCTACTCGGCGGTGCTGTGGGAGTCGATCCAGATGCGGACGTTTTCCGCATCCCCAGTCACACTGACCAGGGTGGTGTCGGCAACGTTTTCCAGAGCCTTGATCGCAGCTTCGACATTGAGCTGATCTTCGCGGGTGTCGCTGATCAGGGCTTGAGCCACTTCCCATGGGATCGTAACGTTGACGTTCTGCTTGCTGTTCTTGTCGATGACGTGCACGACCAGTTGCCCGTGCTCCTTGGCCACCCGCACGTTATTGCCCGGTTCCTCTACCGTGACAAATTCGCCTTCCGGGGCGGTTTTGAGGGCGTTAAGAATGGCTCTGATGTTGACGTTATCGGCGGTGAGATGACCGACCTGTACTTTGCCGGCACGCAATTTTCCCTGATTGATGGCTGGAATCACCTGTTCGGCCAGGGTTAGGGGCACGTTAATGCGCACCAGCTCATGGGTGGCGGGATTGTCGACCCTTACGTGCAAATAACGGGCGGGCGCAGCGGCTATCGCGAAACTAGTCGCCGATAACAAGGCCACCACCAGGATGGCTTTTTTCGGGGATCTCATAAAGGTCCTTTCCGATCGATCCAGCAGGGTTCAACCGGATGCTCTCCGGTCGTCCTGGTCATAGCTACGAAGGCGGCCCGGCGAAAGTTCCGTTGGCTTTCTCTTGCGGGGTTCGTGGTACCATCCGGCCAATGGTCTCTGCAAAACAGAATCCCGAACTCAAAGAGCGGCTCGTGTCGGCGGCGCCAGTCGAGGACGATTCTTCATTTGAACTGAAGCTGCGCCCGCAACGGCTGGGCGAGTTCATCGGCCAGCCCAAGGTCAAAGAGAACCTGGCGGTTGCAATCGAGGCGGCACGGTCACGGGCTGAGGCGCTCGACCATGTGCTCCTTTATGGTCCGCCGGGACTGGGGAAAACCACCCTGGCCACGATTATTGCGAACGAGTTGGGGGTTGCGTTTCAGCAGACTTCCGGGCCGACGCTCGAGATCAAAGGGGACCTGACTGCCATTCTGACCAACCTGCGCGACAAGCAGGTTTTGTTTATCGACGAAGTTCATCGCCTGCAGCCGGCGCTCGAGGAAATCCTCTATTCCGCGCTCGAAGATTACAAACTGGACATTCTGATCGGCCAGGGCCCGGCGGCCCGCACCCACACCATGGCGGTGAAACCGTTCACCTTCGTCGCCGCCACCACGCGAGCCGGTCTGCTGTCGGCTCCGTTGCGCTCCCGCTTCGGAATCGTGCTGCGGCTGGAATTTTATAGCCATGAGGATTTGCACGTCATCGTGGAGCGCTCGGCGGAAATCCTTGGAGTGGAGATTGATCGCGAAGGAGCCCTCGAAATTGCGAGCCGGTCGCGCGGAACCCCGCGAATTGCCAACCGGCTGCTGCGCCGGGTGCGCGACTATGCCCAGGTGCGCAGCGCAGGCAAGATCGATCTGCCCACGGCACAAGCCGCCCTGCGGATGCTGGAAGTTGATCGCTACGGATTTGATGAAGTCGACCGGCGGCTGCTGTTGGCCATTATTGAGAAATACCAGGGCGGTCCGGTGGGGGTGAATACGCTGGCGGCAGCGCTGGCTGAGGAGCCGGACGCCATCGAGGAAATCTACGAGCCTTTCCTCATTCAGATCGGATTCCTGAATCGTACGCCGCGCGGCCGTGTCGCCACCCAGTTGGCCTATGATCATTTTGGGATCACGCCGAATCGGCGGCAGAGCTCACTGTTCTAGTCGGAAGCCCCTGGTGGGTGGGGGCGAGCCCCCGGTTGAGTCCTAGCAACTAGCCACGCTCGGCCAGCAACTAAAAGAGCCATGCACCATCCACACTCGCCCCGCTTCCTCGGCATCGTCAACGACGCCAAGTCCCGCGTTCGCGAAACCAACATTGATCAGGTGAAACACAAGATCGATGAAGGCGAGAAGTTTGTTCTGGTCGATGTGCGCGAAGAGAGCGAATTTGCGAAAGACCATCTCCCCGGCGCGGTGCACATCGGCAAAGGCGTGATTGAGCGGGACATCGAAGCTCGTTTCCCTGACCTGAACACGCCCATGGTTCTCTATTGCGGCGGGGGATTTCGATCCGCTCTGGCTGCCGACAATCTGCAAAAAATGGGATACACCAATGTGATGTCGATGGACGGAGGTATTCGGGGCTGGCGCGAGAAGAACTATCCTTTGACGAAGGACTGATTCGGAAAGCCTCCCGGGCGCGCGATCCTTGCCGCAGGTCATTGCCGGGGGGCTGGCCCTGGCGAAGAAAGCAAAAGCGAGTGGGGAATGACACGTCAAACACGACGTGGAACCAAGCCCGTGCTAATCTCCGGTCATGGGCCAAGCTTTGACCTTACTCCTTCTACTTGTTCTGACCACCGTTCCAGCGTTTGCTAAAACCAAGTATCAGCCGCTCCCCGTTCGCGTGGATCATAACGGTGAGAAGTGGGCGCAAAAGACGCTCGCGAAGATGTCGCTCGAGGAGAAAGTCGGCCAGCTCTTCATGGTCTGGTGCCGCGCTGAATTCCTCAACGTGAACAGTCCCGAATATCTCGAGCTCCACGAAACCCTGAGCAAATATCGCGTGGGCGCGTTCGCCATAACCGTCCCTTATGAGCCGCCATTCCTGTATAAGGGGCAGCCTTTTGAAGCCGCCGATCTGCTGAACCGGCTGCAGCACGACTCCAAGCTGCCGCTCCTGGTCGCGGCTGACTTCGAGCTGGGATTGAGCAATCGCTTGAACGGCGCTACGGGATTCCCCAATGCCATGGCGATCGCAGCCACCGGCCGCTTGGACTACGCCGAGCAGTTCGGAAAAATTACCGCAGAAGAAGCGCGGGCCATTGGCGTCGACTGGAACTTCTTCCCCGTTGCCGACGTCAACTCGAATCCCGACAACCCAATCATCAATACGCGATCGTTTGGCGAAGAGCCGCAACAGGTGGGAGATTTTGTTGCGGCTTATATTCGAGGCGCACATGCCGCCGGCATGCTGGTCACGGCGAAGCACTTTCCTGGACACGGAGACGCGGCAACCGATTCTCACCTGGGTTTGGCGGAAGCCGATGGCAACCGGGCGCGGCTCGACTCCGTCGAACTCCCCCCCTTTCGGAAAGCGATCGCAGCCGGGGTGGATGCCATCATGGTGGCGCACCTGACCGTCCCCGCACTCGATCCCGCTCCGAACGTGGTCGCGAGCGTCTCCCGCCCGGTTATCACCGGGCTGCTGCGCAATGACATGCAGTTTCGCGGACTGGTCATTACCGATGCCCTCGATATGGCCGGGCTTACCCGCCTTTACGCCGCAAATATCGGCCAGGAGGCCGTCGACGCTTTCCAGGCTGGCAATGATATGCTGCTGATCCCGCCGAATCTGGATGCGGCCTATCAGGCCATGATCACAGCCGTTCGCACCGGCAAGGTTCCGGAGTCGCAATTGAACGAATCCGTGCTCAAGATCCTCGAGCTGAAAGCCTCGCTTGGCCTCAACCAGGCCAGGCTGGTTGATCTTTCGAAACTCGATTCGAGCATTGGCCGCCCTGAGAATCTGGCCGCAGGTCAGCGCATGGCGGATGACGCCGTGACCCTGGTTCAGGAACAGACACCCGTCCTGCCTCTGAAAATCTCCGGAACCAAAGCCGATGCGCTGCCGTATCAGGCGGTAGGGGAGGTCCGTAATCACCTGGTGCTTGTGATTTTTTCGGACGATGTTCGCCTGCAGGCGGGACGAGTGCTCGAACGCGAGATTCGTGCCCGGGTGCCTGATGTAAATGTTGTCTACGCGGATCCGGAGGTGGCAGCAGCTCTGTCTCCGGCAATTATGGGAGCGGTTCAGGCGGCGGATAAGGTGGTGGTGGCCGTGTATGCGTCGCCAACCGCCGGTAAGCAGGTACTCGCCAACGGCGTGGTCGGAAATTCCGTGTCACTTCCGGGTGCGAGCGGGACCTTGCTCGCCAATTTGCTGAATGCGGTCGCGGCCAAGACGGTTGTGGTTGCCATGGGGAATCCCTATCTGGCAAAAGACTTTCCCAAGGCGCAGAATTATCTTTGTACGTATTCCGTCGCGCCGGTTTCCGAGATCAGCGCGGCCAAAGCGCTGTTCGGGGAAATCGAAATTCACGGCCGTCTGCCCGTGACGATTCCGAACATCGCTCCGCGAGGCGCGGGAATGGTACGCGAGGCGGTGAAATGAGGATGCTATGCGAGCAATCGTAGGTGTGTTGCTGGGAGTGATGGCATTGATGGTCTCCTCCTGTAACGTAAATGTGAAGAAAGATAACCAGGGCGATGACAAGAATGTCGATATCAAAACACCATTCGCCGAAATCCACGTCGATCAAGGCGCCGATGTTCGTGACACTGGCCTGCCGGTCTATGCCGGTGCCCGGGTGAGAGAGAAGAGCGGCAACCAGGACAAGAACGCAAACGTGAATATCTCGGCGTTTGGCTACGGCGTGAGAGTGGTGGCCGTCGAGTACGAGAGCGATGATCCGCCGGCCAAGGTGCTTGCGTTCTACCAGGGGCAGCTGAAGAGATACGGCAATGTCCTCGAATGCCGCACCTCGGGCACCGAATATCAAATGGACCACGATTCCTCGGGCTCGCAAGATCTGAAGTGTGAGGGCTCGAACACCGGCAATACCGTCGAGCTCAAGGCCGGAGTCAAGAGCAACCAACACCTGGTGTCGGTAGAGCCGCGCGGCAAGGGCTCAAATTTCGCCTTGGTTTACGTCCATACCCGAGGTAAGGACGATACCATCTGATCTCGGTGTACCCTGCTCTCCACCGTGGATGCGATAATTGGTGCAAAGAGTGGAACACCCCTGCCATCGTTGTGGATCCCCGGTAGAAGACAGTTCGGCGTTTTGCCCGGGTTGCGACGCCCCGCAAGTGCGCTTTGCCGGGGCGGAGGTGCCGGCCCAGGCGGTGCTTGTGCCTCAGGTTGTCGTGCGCGTACCGGCTCCCCTTGAGCCCGCCGCGATGCGGCCCGCTCCAGCGGAAGCGCCCGGCAGAAGCGAACGCACCATCAGAAATAGGAGTTCAGCCTGGCGTTCTGCGGCCACCGCGGGTTTGGTGGGCGCGCTGCTGAGCATGCTCCCGCTTGGCTTTCTCCTGGCGTTCCCGCTGGCGGGATTTCTTTCGGTCCTGTTTTATCGCAGGCGCACCTGGGGTCAGGAGCTCTCCCCCAGCGCCGGTTTCCGCCTGGGTCTCGGGGCTGGCATGCTAGGTTTTGCGATGTTCGTCGTCCTGGCTGCGGCTGAGACCGTGGTCTCCCACGAGGGAGGCGAAATCCGGCAGTCGATGATCGATGCCGTGCACCGCCAGCAGGCGCGTTCTCCCGATCCCCAAGCCCGGCAGATCCTCGACTTCTTCCTCACCCCCAATGGACTGGCGGTGGTGATCATCGTTGTGTTGATTTTCACGGGCATCATTTTCGTGCTGCTGGCTGGCCTCGGCGGGGCACTTTCAGCATCCCTCCTGCGGCGAAAAGGTCCGGAAAGCTGAGTGAACCTTGTCGTCTGCCACTCGCCTGGCTAGATGGGCAGCCTGGTCGACGGTTCTTGCTCAATCCCGCCTCGCCCGCGTATCATGCACCGTTCATGTCTTCGAAGACTTCCTCCCCGGAAACGGGCGGGCGCCAGAAGGCGCAGCTCATGTCGTCCTCGGAAATCGAGCGGACGCTGGTGCGCCTGGTCCACGAAATCATTGAGAGGAACGACGGGGCGAAGGACTTGGCCCTGGTTGGAATCCGCCGCCGGGGGGTGTTTCTCGCCCAGCGGATCGGCCAAATGATTGAAAGGATTGAGAAATCCCCGGTTCCGGTGGGGTCGGTCGACATTACTGCGTATCGCGACGATCTCTCGCCGCTGGCCAAGCCGGTGGTGCAGAAGCCGGAGCTTGGATTCCCGATTACGGGGAAGAGGGTCGTGCTGGTTGATGACATTTTGTACACCGGTCGCACCACTCGCGCCGCTCTCGAGGCTCTCATCCGCCAGGGCCGGCCGAAGCAGGTCCAGCTCTGTGTGCTGATCGATCGCGGCCATCGTGAGCTTCCCATCGAGGCCACCTTCGTGGGGCGCAAGGTGCAGACCACCGATCGCGAGAGGATTGAGCTGTTGCTGCGTGAGGTAGACGAGAGCGAGAAGGTTCTACTCGTGGAAAGGGAAAGCTGACCGCAAATGCCGGCGCGTGCGCCACTGGTTGCAAAACGAAGCGCAGTGCGCGGGTCCCTGCTGGGTATCGAGGGTCTGCCCGCGAACGAAATTTCGCAACTGCTCGAGGCGGCAACGAAGATGAACCCGCTGAAGCCGCGTCCAGTCCTGCGCGGCAGGCGGGTCATACTTCTTTTTTATGAGCCATCGACGCGTACGCGGACTTCGTTTGAAATTGCCGCCAAAGCGCTGGGCGCGACTACCTCGTTGGTTTTGGCCAGCGGCTCAAGCATCGAAAAGGGCGAGTCGCTGATCGATACCGGCTACACCTTACGCGCGGTCGGTGCCGACGCCATTGTCATCCGCCATCCCCACTCCGGCGCGCCGCATCTGATGGCCAGTCATCTGGATATCCCAGTCATCAACGCAGGCGATGGGATGCACGAGCATCCCACGCAGGCTCTGCTCGATGCTTATACGATTCTCCGCCACAAGAAGAAGATTCTAGGCCTCGAGGTCACGATCGTTGGCGATATTTACCACAGCCGCGTGGCGAGATCGGCGATTCACCTGCTGAGCAAATCCGGAGCCAAGGTCACGCTGTGCGGGCCGCACGAACTGCTTCCGGAGTTGGCCACCACGCTGGTCGATGGCCTGAAGATTTCGCGCAGTTGTGAAGAAGCTGTGCGTGGCGCCGACGTGGTGATGGTTTTGCGTGTACAGCGTGAGCGTTTTTCCGGCTTGAAGCTGAGCCTTCCTGATTACATCTCTCGCTATCAAATGACCATGGCTCGGCTGCGGCTGGCCAAACCCGATGCCCTCCTGATGCATCCCGGGCCGATTATCCGCGGCCTCGAACTGACGTGGGAAGTGGCGGATTGTCCGCAATCGGTGATTGTGGAAGAAGTGCACAACGGTGTTCCCGTGCGCATGGCAGTACTCGCGCGGGCACTGGGTAAGATTCGGAATTGAATTACGGTATCGCCCGGGCTGGAATCATCTCGGTCGAAGAGTTTTTTTTGCGATGATTCATCCCGTTGTCTGATCTTGGGAAAGACAGGACTTGGCTTGAAACACGGTTCACAATCGCACAGCATTCTGATCCACGGGGGGCGTGTCATCGATCCGCTGGCGCGGATGGATGGGCTCATGGATGTTCTCTTGCGCGACGGGCAAGTGGCAGAGGTTGCCCCGCCCAACAAGATCCGCGCCGGGGCCGAGGAGAAGATCGATGCGCGGGGGCTGATTGTGGCTCCTGGTTTTATCGATCTGCATGTTCACCTGCGCGAGCCCGGTCAAGGCTACAAAGAGACGATCGCGTCCGGGACCGCCGCGGCCGCGGCCGGCGGCTTCACATCGGTGTGCTGCATGCCCAACACGACACCGGTGCTCGATTCCCCCGAGTGGGTCACCTGGGTTCGTCAACCCCAGCGTGGGGCCGTGGTCAACGTGTTTCCCGTGGCCGCCGCCACCCAGGCCAGCAAGGGCGCCGTGCTCACGGATTTTCGAGCTTTGCAACGTGCCGGAGCGGTCGCCGTCAGCGATGATGGCAAGCCCATCCTCAGCGAAACCACCATGCGCGAAGCATTGCGGACGTCCGCGGAAATCAATTTCCCGGTGATCCAGCATGCGGAAGATACCCGAGTTACCCAGAACTGTTCGATGAACGAGGGGCCGTCATCCTTCCGCCTGGGCCTGCGCGGCTCGAGCCCGGCGGCAGAGGCCAGCATTGTGGATCGTGATGTGCAGCTCGCGCAGCAATTCAACGGTGCGCGCCTGCACGTGGCGCACCTCTCCACCGCCGAGTCGTTGATCGCGGTCCGTCGTGGAAAACGCAACCGCGCCCGCGTGACCTGCGAGGTTACGCCCCATCACTTCACTCTGAGCGATCGTGATGTGCGGGAATATGACGCCAATTTCAAGATGAATCCGCCGCTGCGCTCTCCCGAGGACCGCGAAGCGCTCATGGTCGCACTTGCCGATGGCACCGTCGATGCCATCGCCAGTGATCACGCGCCCCATGCGCAGCACGAGAAGATCATTGAATTCGAGCGTGCTGCCTTCGGAGTGAGCGGCCTGGAGACCGCGGTGCCACTTGCGATTTCCATCCTTCATATGGAGAGCAAAATTCCGCTGACTCGAATCGTAGAACTGATGACCTCGGGACCGGCGCGAGTGCTCGACCTGCGCGGGCGAGGCACGCTGCTGCGCGGCAGCCACGCCGACGTGACCATCTTCGATCCCAAGAAACGATGGACGTTTGAAGCGGCAAAGTCTCGCTCCAAGTCGCATAACACGCCTTTTGATGGACGGCAGATGACCGGGAAGGTGGTGACGACGATTGTGGGCGGGAGGGTGGTTTTTCGCGGCTAGTGGCGGCGCGCTTTCCCTATGCTGATAAAAATCACTACGTTGCCCGGTGACGGAATCGGCCCCGAAGTCACGAGTCAGGCGGTCCGAGTGCTGCGCTCGGTCGCAGAAGGGTTCGGCCACGTCCTTGAGATTACCGAAAAGAATATCGGCGGAGCTGCACTCCTTTCGAGCCAAGACCCGCTGCCCGCCGACACGATTCAGTCGTGCTTGGCTTCGGGCGCGGTTCTTCTCGGCGCGGTGGGCGGGCCGGCGTTCGATCGCTATCCGGCAAATCTTCGTCCTGAAGCCGGACTTTTGAGGCTGCGCCAGGAACTGGGAGTCTTCGCGAATCTACGCCCGGCCATGTGTCTGCGAGGTCTCGAACCGCTCTCGCCGCTTCGGCCGGAGTTGGTTCGTGCGACGGATGTAATGATCGTGCGCGAACTGCTCGGAGGGTTGTATTTTGGCAAACGCTCGACCGAGGGCTCTGCCGGATCACGCCGCGCCTTTGACACCATGGCGTATTCCGAGCCCGAGATCGAACGTATCGCGCGCATCGGCTTTGAAGTGGCGAGAGGCCGGCGCAAGCAACTACTGTCCGTAGACAAAGCCAACGTGCTCGACAGCTCACGACTGTGGCGGGAAGTCGTGACCGGAGTCGGCAAAGATTTCCCCGACGTCGAACTCTCGCATATGTACGTCGACTCCGCCGCCATGGCCCTGGTTTCCCGGCCCAACCGCTTCGACGTGATCGTTACGGAAAATATGTTTGGAGATATCCTCTCGGATCAGGCTGGCGCGGTTGTGGGTTCTCTGGGATTGCTGCCGTCAGCGAGCCTCGGGGGGAAGGTCGGACTTTACGAGCCAATTCACGGTTCCGCCCCGGACATTGCCGGGCAGGGCATTGCGAATCCCTTGGGCGCGATCCTTTCGGGAGCCATGCTGTTGCGCCACTCCTTCCAGCTGGAAGCCGAAGCGGCGACCATTGAGTCCGCGGTGCGCGAGGTGCTCTCGGCCGGCCATCGCACTCGCGATCTCGCCGAGAAAGGCCAGGCGCCGATCAATACGGACGAGATGGGACGGCTGGTCGCGGCGCAGGTCGAGAGGACCAGGACAGCAACGATCTAAACCAGACCGCTCGGCCCGCGGCAAGGGACGGACTCCCCGCTTCCGATTCACACCGGCACCCGCAGGCCGTCTCCAGCCCCAAGCATCGTCATGGCGATTGAAGGGATCGAAATGTCTTTTTCTGTGCCATGGTGGGGAGCTGGGCAGCTGGAGGCGTCAGGTTTCCTGCCTTTCGATGGCCGTGATAGCCTAAGGCGAATCGCGGAAGGCCGGGATTTTCTTGGATTTCCGGCGGCCGACAACCAGCACCTTGATGTGGAAGAAATCTAAACCGGCAGATCGGGATATAAGCCCCTCACAGTCAACTACATCCGAGCAGGAACAAGGGCGCGAACACGCGCAACTTTCTGACGACCATCGGGTTGATTCTAGTGTGAGCAGCGTAGCCCTAAATCGCGGGTTGCTCGCGTTGGGCGTGGCCTCCTCGGCCGGGGTGACCGAGGGCGGGCTTTCTGATGCCGAGATGATGCTGCGGGTGAAGGCTGGCGACGACACCGCATTCGACTATCTGGTGCAAAAATATCGGCGTCCGATGATCAGTTTTATGTATCGGATGGCGCATAATGCGGCAGCGGCCGAGGATTTGGCGCAGGAAGTTTTCCTGCGGGTATATCGCTCGCGGGGAAACTATGAGCCGAGCGCAAAGTTCAGCACCTGGCTCTATCGCATTGCGACCAATTTGGGGGTGAATTTTGCCCGCGATACGCGGCACGAACGTCCGGAGAACGTGGTGAATCTGGACGAACCGGATACCGAGACGGGGCAGGCTCCGGATTTGGCCGACAAGGCGCCCAACGTGGAAGAGGAAATCCTGCGGCGGGAGCGATTGGCGGCGATTCGACAGAAAGTCGAAGCGTTGCCGGAGAGACAGCGAATGGCGGTGCTGATGCATAAATATCAGCAGATGGATTACCGCCAGATTGCGGAAGTTTTGAAGTTGAGTGAATCAGCCACCAAGTCGCTCTTGTTCCGCGCGTATGAAACGCTGCGGCAGGAGCTGAGAGAGTTTGTGTGAGTGCGGCCGATTCGAGGCTGTAGCACACTTTTTGGCGAAGGAAGACGATCATGAAGTGCAATGAAATCCGCGAACTGCTTCCGGATCTGGCCGCCGGAATCACCGCCGCCGGGTCAGAGGTCAAAGACCATCTCGATGACTGTGCCGACTGCAACGCGACGCTTGCAGACTTTCGCAAGACGATGGCACTGCTTGACGAGTGGCAGGCGCCCGAGCCTTCGGCGTATTTTGATACCCGGCTGAAAGCTCGGCTGCGCGAAGAACGTGCGAAGCCGCCGAGCGGCTGGCTGGTCTGGCTGCGGCGTCCCGCGCTCGCGGTTTCGCTGGCCGTGACCTTGGTAGCCGGGGTCACTTTTTACATCGAGCGGCTACCTCACGTGGGTCCGCCGGTTGCGGTTTTGCCGGGCACAGCCGTAGGCGATCTGCAGGTTTTGGATAACAATCATGACTTGCTTTCCGATTCGGATCCCGACTCGGCAGCGAGCCTGCTGGACGATATGCAGGTGCAGCAGGATGTGAACGCGAATCAGTAGACTTTGGTCGGGTGGGGCAGAACTGGATTTGCTGCGACCGAAGCCATGAGCGGATAAGAACGTCCGACTCGCACAAAGAGTTTTTCCGGGGCAAGGAAGTGAAGGTACGCAATTCAATTCGCGGATGGTGGGTAGCGGGTTTGATGCTGGGGTTGGCAGCTGTGCCTTCCCTGGCGCAGCGACGCCGCGACGAGCAGCACTCTGCTCCGGCCCCGAGCCGCTCCGAGCATCCGGCCCCGCGTCCGCCCGCGCGCAGTGAGTCACATCCCCCGGCACCGTCGCGGCCCCAATCCCAGTCTGCACCGCGAGACAATCGCTCGTACCAGCCTCCTAGGCAAGGGCATCATTCCGGACAATGGCTAAACCAGCATCGCGACCAGCCGCTCGATCAGCAACGGCGCGCTCTCGAACGCGATCCCCAGTTTCAGCGGCTTCCCGCGCAGCGCCAGCAGCAACTGGAGCAGGGCCTGCAGCGCTTCGATAGCATGCCCAGGGAGCGGCAGCAGCAGGTCCTTCAGCGGATGGAAACCTGGGAGCACCTTACGCCGCAACAGAAGCAGGATTTCCGGGGCATGAGGCAACGTTTTACCAGCCTGCCTGCGGATCGTAAGCATGCGGTGCGGAATGCGATCGAAAGCTTGCGCGCCATGCCGCCGTCAGCTCGCGAGCGCGAGATTCAGTCCGGCCGTTTCAGTCAGTTCTCGCCACAAGAGAAACAAATTCTGAACGATGCGACGCGGCTGCCTCTGTCGCCGGCACCTGCGGACAGTACGGGCAGCCAGCCGGAACCGCAGAACCCGGGGTCCCAGCGCTATGTCCCACGGCCACCGCGATAGGGGTTGTTAGATAGCCCCAATTCCCTCGTCGTTAGTGCCCACCATCCAGGTTGTGAACTTTGGTGGGTTTCGCAACTTGCGCATGGCCCTCTACCCCTGCGGCAGGTAAGCGCAGCAAGGCTCTTCCGCCAACGGATCGTGGCTGAGTGCATAGGCGCGTGCACGGGAACCGCCGCAAACTTCATTGAATTCGCAGCGCCCGCATTTGCCTTTCAATTGCGTGCGATCACGCAGGGAACGGAACAGAGGCGAATTCTGATAGATCTCCGACAGCGGCTCCCACAAGATGTTCCCCGCGCGGAGTGGCAAAAACCCGCTGGGATAGACCTCACCCGTGTGGCTGACGAAAACGAAGCCTTTGCCATCGTTCACGCCGCGGGGCGCGCCGGCGATTAAATCTTCTTCGCTTCTGGCGTTCGGATCGTGGGCCCGTTGCTGCAAGACATAGCGACGATAGTGCTGGCCTTCCGTACTCTTGATGTGAAACTTCACTCGCTTCGAAGTTTCATACAGCTTGGCGAAAACCCGTTCGTGTTCTTCGGCGGTCAGCAGGTCCTTGAGTTGGGCGCGCCCGGTGGGCACTAGGAAAAAGACGCTCCACAGCACCACCCGCAAGTCGACGAGCAGCTTGATCATGTTGTCGAGGTCGTCCACATTCCGGTGCGAGACGGTCGTGTTGACCTGAACCGGGAGTCCGGCCTCATGGCACCAGCCTACGGCATCAATGGTGCGCTGGTAGGAACCTGGGACGCCGCGGAAGCCGTCGTGCAACTCCGGTGTCGAGCCATCGAGACTTACCGCCAGCCGCATCAGCCCGCTCTCTTTCAGTTTGAAGATTGCATCTCTCACCAGCAA
>Ga0126381_100005361_pt1 | contig 14110 bp, 12 predicted proteins | sample PanSoiMetPlot_28_FD_96465 | JGI IMG/M metagenome (GOLD analysis project Ga0126381, IMG submission 96465) | Tropical forest soil microbial communities from Panama - MetaG Plot_28 | ecosystem: Environmental > Terrestrial > Soil > Tropical forest > Bulk soil | place: Panama | collected 2016-02-17
GTTCCAGCAGCCGGTCGTAGTAGGCGATTTTTTGCTCCGGCTTGGAGTACGAGGCGTCGGGAATTCTTACCACGAAGGCGAGCACGTTCTCCGGTTGAAAACCAGGATCTACCTGCATGATCTTTTTGAAGGTCTGCAGTAGAAGACCGGCGCTGATCGACAGGATCAGCGCGAGGCAGGCTTCGGAGGCCACAAATGCATTGAGGGTCATCCGCTGCCGCCGCGTGGCTGTAGTGCGCGTGCCAACAACTTGCAGGGACCCGGGAACGTCGATGCGGGAAGTTTGGAAAGCAGGCACAAGTCCGAACAGCATTGCAGCCCCACAGGTGATCGCCAGGGAAAACAGAGCAAAGCGCCAATCGAGAGAAAAACGGATCCATTGCGGCAATTTATCGCTGATCAGCGGCACAATGGCGTGCAAGCCTGCGTCCGCGATAAGAATGCCAAGAACCCCTCCAAAAGCAGCCAGAATGATCGTCTCAGAGAACAACTGCGCCGCGATGCGCCCACGTGAAGCTCCCAAAGCGGCCCGGATCGCGAACTCGCGCGATCGGGCTGAGCTGTGCACCATCATTAGCGCGGCAATGTTCACACACACGATCAGGAGGACAATAGCAACGCCGCCCAACAGTGCCCGCCCAACAATTGTGAGATCGCCGAGATAGCGCTCGCGCAAGGGCGTGACAATCGGCGATGTAATCTGGTTGGTGGCATGGCCTTGGGCGATCATGGCTTTATGAATGCGTAACAGATCGGCTTGGGCCTGCTCGACGGTCACGCCAGCCCTCAATCGGCCGATGCCATTGACGTAATAGCCAGAATTGACATTCGGGTCGGCTGCCAGAGGCACCCATAGTTCAGCGCGGTCCGGGAACACTGCCCCGCGGGGAAGGACACCAATAATCGTGTAAGGCTCGTTGTCAAGCTTGACGAACTCGCCCAACGCGCGCTGATTGCCACTAAAAAGCCGTTGCCAGAGGCCGTAGCTTAAGAGCACAACTCCTGCTGCGCCGGGTTTGTCCTCCGCAGCCGTGAAGTTACGCCCAATGTGAGGCTTGAGTCGCAAAACGTCCAGCATGTTTTGCGTAACCTGCGCCGCCTGGACGCGTTCTGTCCGATTACCAATCGACAGGTTGTATCTCGGTGGCCGAAAGAACGCCATTCCATCAAACGTTGAGTTGTCGTTTTGCCACTGCCATAAATCCGGGTTGGAGACGCCCACATGAACAAGGTTCCATTGCGGGGCGGTCTCGTCGAGGTCGACTAGCCGCTCGGGCTCGGTGAATGGCAGTGGCCGAAGGAAAACACTGTCGAACAAACTGAAGACAGCAGCGTTACTTGCGATTCCCAAGGCAAGCATACCGACTATCGTGAGACTGATCGCGGGCCTTGCCGAGAGAAGACGAAAACTGTCTCTGAGCTGGATTAGTAGTCCAGGCATTGATTCCACTCACTCGTTGCGCAGCCCTACCATCCGATCCACGGAAGCCGCGCGTTTTGTTGGTGCCGGCACCAAGATGAGTCCGGCCTGCAAAACAAGGCAATGGCGATCATGGCAAATCGCCGAACTGTCTTTCGTGCCATCGTTCGTCTCGATTCAAAGAAGCCAGCACCTTGCTATCCACATTCTTCTTCAGGCATGGCTATCTTTTTCTTCTATTTGAGGGAGCTCTCAGGTTTTGAAACTGTCCGATACCGGTTCGCTCCGTCCAAGAACGGACAGCTGCATACAGTGAGGCCGGTGAGAATATTTAACCAGAGTCGAGTCGCGCAGAGTTCGGCGGCGTTTTGCGGCTTTTGATAAGCCTCCCCTCGGATCTTCGATGTGTGGTAGGCCATCCGGAGACTGACCAGAAACCGGCTTCGAGCCCTAGAAGCCGAGTTCAGGGGACTATGCATGGTTCGAGCTATCTTTAGCGGCCTCGTCACGCCGTGGGAAATCCCGCGCCTCATTCAAGCCAACAACATATCGCTTGAGGCGATGAATGAGGAACTCCTCGGCTTGGACTTGGCTCGCTCGGTCCCCAGCACTGGTGTGCCAGTCCTGTTCTTCCTCGGCCGATACGATCGGCACACGGATGGAAGACTGGCAGCCACTTATTTCGCAACCCTGTGCGCGCCGGTCAAGCGGCTGGTTTGGTTCGAGAAATCCGCGCACAACGTGCCGTTCTAGGAACCCCGCCTGTTCAATGCCACAGTTGTACGCAAGCTCCAGTCGATAGGCATTCGACTTGCGGCCGGTGACAGTGTGCAACGCAAATGACCGCCAACCGATTGCGGAATCGAAGCGGAAACAGTATGCATGAGTTGCCCTCAATTCTCGGCGTGCGATCCTCGATGTGATCATCGTCGGCGCGGGACAGGCCGGACTTGCTGCAGGTTCTTGCTGCAGTGGGGTGACGAATGATCAAAACAGGCTGGGTGGGTTGTAACGCGGATCCCAATCCTGCTCCCAGGGATCAGTCCCAAAGTATTCCTCGATGATCTGCTTTTTCCGGAAAGGCGATAACGGCCGCACCATGGACGACAAACATTATGGCAGATCGCCAGAACGCATTTCCTCCCACACTGCAGGAACGAAGCGCCATTGTCAGTCCGACCCGAACCAATTAGCATTTCAGGGCCTTTGGTCATGGGGGTTGTGACACATGTCGGCATTAAGCTGGGGGAGTACGACAGGCGTATCCGAATGTTCATCCCGGATTATGAGGAAATGCAGGCGGCAGCGGGTGTGGTGCCGTCAAACGCGCGAACGATCGTGGATCTCGGGATCGGGACCGGCGCTCTGAGCGCCTGCTGCCTGCGAAATGCGCGCCGGGCGCGGATCTTCGGGATCGACGCCGATGCCACAATGATGGACGCCGCCGTGCGTGACTAGCTCCTTCGGTGGTGCTGGCCCATGGATTCCAATCCCGATATGGCCGATCCGGACTATTGGCGTACCATTGTACGGAGTTCCCTGGTGGTAACGGGTGTTCTGGGAATCTCTTTTCCTGTTTGCGTCAATCCTCGAGTGTGGGCAAAGTCTTCAATACTTCGGCCGCTGTGGGCCGTTTCGGGACAAGATCATCCTTTCGAACGGTTCCGTCCCGGAATACCAAAACGCGTTTCGAGAACTGCGCGATGTCATGCTCGTGCGTGACCAGAACAATCGTAAGGCCTTGGTCATTCAGACGCTGAAAAATCTCCATTATCTCAACCGAAGTGCGGCTGTCGAGATTCCCTGTGGGTTCATCGGCCAGCAGGATTCTAGGGTCGTTCACGAGCGCGCGTGCGATGGCCACGCGCTGCTGTTGGCCGCCAGACATCTGCGAAGGAAAATGATGTGCGCGCTCCGAGAGACCCACTAGGGCGAGGGCATCAGACGCACGCTGCTGGCGCTCCCGTTTCTTCATTTTCGTGTACAGAGTCGGTAGCTCGGTGTTCTCCAGCGCCGTCGTTCGGGCCAGCAGATTGAAACCCTGAAAAACGAATCCAATCTTCTGATTTCGAATGAGCGCCAAGGCCTTCTTGTCATGTTGCGAAACGTCACCTCCTTCAAGCAAATAGCGGCCGGAACTTGGTCGATCAAGGCAGCCAAGAATATTCATGAAAGTTGACTTACCGCTTCCACTCGCCCCCATAATGGCCAGGAATTCACCGCGGCCAATCGACAGATCTATGCCGCGAAGAGCGTGGACGCGTGATTCGCCGAGCTGGTAATACTTGTGCAAGGCCTCGACGCGTATGACCTCGACTGCTTCGTCGGGAGGTATCGTGCTCTCAACTTCGTTTATTACGGAGGACGGTTTCATTCGCCCGCCTTTCTCCCTGGCCGTGCTAACGACGTATTGTGCCGGGACCCTGCGCTTTGGAAGTTATGGACCGAATAATCACATCATCCCCTTGTTTCAACTCCCCATTAAGCAGCGCAGTGACTTCTGTGTACGCATGATCTGTGATTCCAAGAGACACCTTCACAGGTTCGATGGTGTTGTCACGATGAAGCTTCCAAACGACGGCAGTGTCGGCTTTGGGAGAGCGAGGCAAATTTTGCGCACCCGCCCCTGGCCCGGTGCCTGCAGGGTCATCTGTTGCTTGTGTCCGTTCACTGCCCTCAATTCCATACTGTTTGTAACGGGCCAAAAGTTCCTCCATAGATACTGGAGGCTTATATCGCAAGGCCGTGTTTGGCAGCTTCAATACATTTCGGACGGTGGCGACAGGAATGGTCACGTACGCAGTCATACCGGGAAATAGCTTGAGTTCAGGATTTGCGAATTCGATGATGGTGTCGTAAGTCACCACGCTCTGAACCATCGTGGGGTTCATTCGCACCTGCGTGACTACTCCGCGAAAGCTTTCCTTTGGGAGCGCGTCGACCTTGAAGGTTACCGGCTGACCGACCTTGATATTGTCCACGTCCGATTCGTCAGTCTTGGCGTAGACCCACATTTTGGTTAGGTCTTGAGCGATGGTGAAAATCGTGGGCGCTTGCAGGGATGCGGCGACGGTTTGTCCCACGTCGACGTTGCGCGCAACCACTGTACCGTCGATGGGGGAGCGAATGACGGTGTAATCGAGATTGGTCTGCGCAACCGTGACGGCAGCTTTCTTCAAATCGACTTGCGCTTCCGCCTGGTTGATCCCCGCGGCGGCTGCTCCCACCGCGGCATTGGCCGAGTCGTAATTCGATTTCGCCTGATCCAATTGCTGCTGCGGCATAACGCCATCCCTGGTTAAGCGCACCGCTCGTTCGTAGTCGGCTTTGGTCTGCACCTGTGCCGCTTTTGCCCTTTCCAAATTGGCTTGCGCGGCTTCGAGATTAGCCTTGGCGTTTTCCAGATCGGCAGTCGCCTGCAGGAGCGCACCTTTGAACAAAGCAGGGTCAATGAGGGCTATGATGTCGCCTTTGTGAACTCGAGAGTTAAAGTCCGCATACAGTTTCGCGATGCTCCCGGACACCTGTGATCCGACTTGTACCGTGATTACGGAATTGATTGTTCCCGTTGCTTCCACCACGTCATGGATGTCCCCACGTTCCACTTTTGCGGAAAAGTGCTGCACGGGCGCACTCCGGTTTACTCCAAGGAAAAGCAACAATCCGGCTATGACAAGCACAGCCGCCAGGATGAGCCACTTTGTTTTCATGTTCAGGTCGGGCCGAGGGCCCCCGGACTACTCGTAACGAACTGCTTCGATGGGATCGAGCCGCGATGCTCTTCGCGCGGGGTAGTACCCAAAGAACACTCCTACAGCTACTGAGAACAAGGCCGCGACGAACACAGCTTCAACCGACATCTCGATTGGCCATTGCAGAGTCTGCCCAACCAAATAGGAACCAAAGATGCCTGCGAGCACGCCGACAGCTCCACCGACTAAGCTAAGCACGATCGATTCGCCAAGAAACTGAAGTTGGATGGCGAGCTCAGTCGCGCCGACCGCGACCCGAACTCCGATTTCGCGCGTGCGCTCGGTTACGGAAACCAGCATGACGTTCATGATGCCAATTCCACCGACGATCAAGGAAACGGAAGCAATGGCGATGAGCAGAATCGTGAGTGTCTTGCTGGCGTCAAGTTGCGCCTGGATGATGTCTTCGGGATTGCGAATATTAAAATCGTTCTCCTCGTCAGCTCTCAGATGGTGGCGATCTCGCAGCAGTGCAGTTGCTTCCTGGCCGGCCATTTTGACAACGTCCTGGGACACAGCGGAACACAGAATGTCGTCAAGCCAGGTGATTCCCTTAATCTTCTTTTGAGCAGTGGTGTAGGGGAGAATCACCGTGTCGTCCTGGTCCTGCCCTGACAGAGACAAACCTTTGGGTTGAAGCGTCGCAACCACCTTGCAAGGCAGATTATTTACGCGGATTACCTTTCCCACAGGAGGTTCTACGCCAAAAAGTTGCTCGCGAACGGTCCGTCCGATCACACAAACGTCCGCCGACCGATCCACATCGTCCTCGGAAAAGATGGCACCCTGGTCTACGTACCAGCGCTTAATATCGAAGTATTCCGGCGAGTCACCATGATACGATGTGTGCCAGTTTTGGTTGCCGTAGATTACTTGGACGGGGTCATCCACATTGGGCGACACGCTCTTGATGAGCGAGATCTGATTTTTGATAGCGATGGCGTCGGCCACTACCAATGTCTTGGTATCGTGTGTGCCCGTGCGCACTCCATTGATGGAGCGGCCGCCGGCTTCGATCCACACGAAATTATCTCCCAGCTTGTTCATGGCCTGTTCCACTCTGGCCTGGCCGGCCTTGCCAATCGCTACGACGCAAATAACCGCCGCGATGCCGATAGTGATGCCCAGCACCGTAAGAAGACTTCGCAACTTGTTTCTAAGTAGCGCGAGGACTGCCGACCGAATCAGTGCTGCATAATTCATCGTTGCACTCCTTCGACTGTCCCACAGTTATTTAAGAACGCCCGGGGATGGCACGTTTTGACGATATTCTCGATACTTTCCTTCATGCTGTAGATCGATTGTACTGCTCTCGGAGTATGCCAGACCGTAGCTCAAACACACGATCCGCCCGCTGCAAATGCTCTACATCGTGGGTAGCGAGGATCAAGGTCGCCGACCGTAGCTTACAAGAGTCCACCAGTAAGCGCATTATGGCTTTGGCATTCTCTTCGTCAAGATTCCCAGTAGGCTCATCTGCGAGCACAAGTCGCGGATCATTCGCCAGCGCGCGCGCAATGGCAACCCTCTGTTGTTCGCCTCCACTGAGTTCTGTCGCACGATGCAGACTTCGATCTCCTAAACCAACGGAGCCCAGAAGTTCCTTGGCTCGGCCCAAGTCTAAGCGTCCCGCCGCAATCATTGGTAAAGCGACATTCTGGACAGCCGTGAGCTGGGGAAGGAGGTTGTAGGCCTGAAAAATGATTCCAACTTGATGTCGCCGGTATGAGGCCGCAGACCGGAGTGAAAGATGAGCGATATTCTTCCTATCGACGATGATCTCACCCTGATCCGGCCAATCGAGTGCAGCCAGCAGATTCAGAAGCGTCGTTTTCCCAGCACCTGAGGAACCGGTGAGAATGACGAATTCCCCCGCCTCAACCTGCAAAGAGACGTTTGAGAGCGCCGGGACTATGCGCTGTCCCCGCCGATATGCCTTCGAAAGGCTGTTGACCTCGACAAATGCATGTCCCGTCACAATTCGCCTTTCCGAAGAGAATAGGCTATCGGGCGACGGGCCATCATCCAGGTTGTGCGCGCCACACCCCCGGACACTGCCGCAAGGGCGACAATAACCACCACCGCAAGCACAGCTCCGTTGAATCCAGGTGTTACCGGTCCCATATCAGCCAAGAGCGACGGCATTTGAAACTGCACAGGTGATAGGGCCGCTGCTACCAAGCTGCCAGCAATGGTTCCTAAGGCGGCAACCAGGAGCGAAGGGGCAAAAATGAGACTCAAAAGATGAAGTGGGCTGAAACCGACGGCCGCAAGCACCGCATATTGGCAGCGCCTATCGGTGTAGACATCGTGGAGCAGCGCGGCGACTATCGCACTCACGAGAACACTGGCCAATACACCCACCGTCCAAAATAGCGCGAGGGTATATCGAAAATCACGTACCTGGCGAAGGTATTGCGTGTAGCGCTCTTCTACGAATACTCCTGTGTTCAGACGGAACTGCTGCCGAATACGCTCGCTGAGTCTAGGTACGTCGTCAACAGACTTCGCGACGACGAGCGCGTCGGTTAGGGTGGAGCGCGCAAAAATGTCCTCGCTTGTTCGCAGTGGCACGAAAGCGCCGCTGGTTACAACGCGGGCACTTGGTTCGAGCACCGGTGCAAGCACTGTGCTCAGCGGAGCGGCATGAAGCTCCATGGAATCGAGGATGCCAACAACGATAAGGGACAGGTCAGTGTCACCTGCGGTGCGCACCTTGAAAGAGTCTCCGAGGTGAACACCCAGGGAACGTGCTGACGCTTGATCAAGAACCGCCACGTTCTGGTCATCAGGCGCTAGAAAACGCCCGACGGCAACATGGAAGCTACTAGCCTTCACTTCCAATTGTGGATCGATACCAAAAACGTACACGTTGGAAACGTCGTTTTCTGTCACTACGTTTCGCAAAAGGGACTGGCGTTTGATAATCGTGGCATTCCCTCCAGCTAACTTAAGCTCCTCGGGTTCGATGCGGGGTTCATATACAGGTAATGTGGCCGGCGGCAGATTACCTCTTCGTGGTAATTCGAACAAGGCACGATTGAATCGTCCTATCACGTGGATCACATCCGGACGCTCCGTCTGCTGAAACCGATAAAGGGCGACTCGAGCGCCTTCAACGACCGCCGCCGCGCTAGCAATCACTGCAATTAGGACAGCGATAACAACACCCGCAACGATCAGCTCGATCGCTCGCCGGCCGAAACCACCCAGAATAAGGCGCACCGAAATCATTGGAGTTCCTTCAGCATCTCTGCCGGCTTGATAACAATTGGCCACACCAGTGCTGGAATCGTACCCACCAGAGTTGCGGCAGCTGCCAGGATTGCTGCGGTTCCGAAAGCTCTTCGCGAACCAGCCATATACGAGCTGAATAGAACTACAACCGCTGCAAACAGGATCGCGCTCGCCAAGATGCAGAGCAATTGTCCACCGTAGATGACCAAGATTTGCCCAGGCGAAAACCCTACGGCCTGCAGCACGCCGTGATCACGCCAGCGTTTCAGAGTCGCCATCAACTGCAGTCCGCCGGTTGCGAATACCAGAAGAACCAGTATTAATGCTCCGAAATATGTGGCTCCAGTTCCGATTTTCTGCTGCTCCCGCTGAGCAGTAACAAAATTGTTGCGCTCAGGAAGCAAGATGCGGAAGCTCCGGGTGCCCGGACGGCCTGTGCCATCGGCTGGTTCCAGACCTTGTGCTTGAAATATTGACGTAACCGTATTCTTAACCCCCGGGACGTCACCTACCGATGTAGCTGTCACCACAAGTTGTCCACGAGTTGGAACCGTTTTGGAAGAAGGCTGCCTGAGCCGTAACTGTGATTCGGCATAGCGCAAAAACTCCCGCACCACCTCGCGGTTCAACACCACGGGTACGGTGGTCACTTCCGTGCCGCCCATACCGCGGGCTGTGAGCAGGGGCTGCCCGACATACGATAGTTGCCAGAATGGGTCAATCCGGCCTCGATCCGGCCCGGCGATGTCGAATGTGCCAACGAGCCGAAGATCGTTGAGGCGCCGCACAATAGGAGGATTCGCATTGGCGTAGACCAACTCGACAGCAGCGCGCGCGCCAGGCTGCACGCCCACGTAATCTGTCACAGTTATAGGAAGTAATACCTCATCGACTTGCGGGCAGCGAAATTCTCCAGCGACGGGAAGAAACGGTATACCTAGGACCGCCCGCGGAGCATTGTGGTTTAGCCACTGGAAATCAATAAAATATCCAGTTCTGGGCCGGAAGAATGAATCTACTCCAAGCACACTCGTGTGTGCCCCCAGGTACTCCTTCTGCAGTGCATTTTCAAAAACCAGGAACGAAGTGTCAGCCTGTACACCTACCTCGACCCCGTTATAGGGACTATCAGCCGAACTGACGTCTCTTAGCTGGCGCACCTCCGCCGCGAGGCGATCCACTTCATCGTCAGACAGGCCCGAAACCTCCACTACAAAGCTGGAAGCCCCTTCCTGTGCGTACGCCGCCCGGACAAGCGCTTCCGTACGCTGGGCCTGGCTTGCAAAATATGCCGCCCCGATAATTCCGACTCCGATCAGGATCAGCCCACCCAGCGCCCGGAACCAGTTAGAACGCAAGTCGACTAGAGCGAACCGAAGAATACCTGGGAACACGACCGAGACGTCCTCACTTCTCCTCGCCCTCTTCCCGCTCGCCTTTCTTGCCATTCAGCTCGCGCCGGATATCCTCCTGCAGTTCTTCGAGGGTACCGCGCACGACTTTGCTGACTTCCTTGGCTGGGGCTTTGTCATTCAGTTTTGTCTGGAGCGAGTCGAAGAGCAGCTGCACTTCGCGCCCTTCCCGTGCAGAAATCTTCGAGGACAAAGATTTCCACTGGTTATTCGCGTTATCAAAGTCACTCTGTGCTTCCCCAGTGTTCCCCGACGCATAGGCGGTGTCCAGAGCCTTTAGAGATTGGACAATCTTGTCCAGCGACTGCTGCGACGCGGACTTGGTCTGTGCCTCCACTCCCGAAATTGCAGCCATGCGTACAAACAAGGCAGTCGCGACGATCGCCAGGCCGAAGGCACGGGCGTAAGCAACTCTACTACGTGTCAATTTTGCTAGGCTCATGTTCCTGCTCCTTTCAGTGACCGGCGTAGGCCTGGCACCTACCGCATGCGCAGGCATGCTCCCACTCGTCAGAGGGTCAACTCGCCGGCTTTTCACGTTCAAAGCATGCCACATGAACCTGAAAGTTTCCTGCATGCGAATACGAGAAACCGCCGAGCACTCCGGATCTGACACTCCAGAAGAAAGCATGGGCAAGAGGACGTGAGGACAGAGAACCAACCGGAAGCTGTTGGAACCTTATGCTCGGAACGGTTTTCCACGCACCTGGTTGGCACGAATTGGGTGATTGCAAATCGGTTTCGGGACCACGGATTGTCTCTTCTGGGGGACCTGTGTATCCCAAACAGAACCTAGTACCTGCTAGACGGTCGGGAGACGAACCTTGAAGACAGATCCCTTACCAGGAGCGCTCTGAGCCTCAATCGAGCCGCCGTGCGCCTCCGCCACCCACTGCGCGATGGACAATCCCAGCCCTACGCCGCCAAATCCACGCGACCGGGCTTTGTCGGCACGGTAGAAGCGTTCAAAAATGTGCGGCAAGTCTTCTGGGGAAATTCCAATACCGGTATCCCGCACTTCTACTTCGACAAATCTGCCACCCGTACTGAGACAAACTGCAATGGACCCGCCGGAGGGCGTATATTTTACGGCATTGTCAATTAGGATCAGGAACAAGCGGTGCAACGCGTGCGAGTCGCCGTTGACAGCCGCCACCGGAGAGGTTAGATCTTCTCGGAATGTTATCTGCTTGGCCTCCGCCAAGATTCTTCCCTCATTGCAGGCATCCCTGAGGCAGTCAACTAGATTGACTCGCGAGCGCTGTAATGCTTCCCCTCCAGCATCAGCACGCGCAAGCAGCATGAGCTTCTCGACTAGATCCGAGGTCTTTTCCAACTCCTCCAAAAGCTCAGCTTGTGTCTCCCGATACTCGGAAATCGTTTTGGAGGTGCGCAAGGACACCTCCGTCGCGGTCCGCATCAGAGCAAGAGGAGTACGCAGTTCGTGGGATGCGTCGGCCGTAAACTGTGTGATGCGGTTGAAGGCCGCTTCCAACCTTTCGAGCATGCCGTTTAGCGTCTCTGAAAGCCGCTGCAATTCATCGCCGCTTTGTGGTACCTCAAGCCTTTGTGAAAGATTGTTCGAGTTGATCTCCTGAGCCGTTCGGGTAATCTTATCGACCGGAATCAGCGCGCGCCGGCTCAGCCAGTATCCTCCTCCTGATGCAAGCACGAGGAGGAGGGGACTGAGCAAGAAAAGTATCCACTTAAAGCGACTTAGCGCTTCATAAAAGTCATCCATGGGCGCGGCCACCTGGATGCGGTACCTGTCGCCGTCGATGCTGAAATCGCGAACCAAAATGCGTAACGGGAGACCTCTCGTCTCGAAGGTATAAACCGAGTTGCTTGCGGCGTTCGGCATGGGTATGTTGTAGTTGGCCATCAGGGGTGAGCGATAAATCCAACGTCCCGTTTGATCACAAACCTGAGAAAAATCGCCTTCAGCCCGCAATTCTGCATGCTCGCGCAGCTCGTCTGCCAGCCGAAGAGGCTCATCCTTCAGAACAGTCCGCGCCAGTTCTTCAATTCCGCCCGCCTGTTCTTCCAAGCCTTCGTCCACCGAATGCTCAATACCTTTTCTCATCGCGAAGAAAGCCGTAACGCCGAAAACACTGAGAGATGCAAGGAGAACGGCGACATACCATGCCGTCAGCTTGAGTCGAATCGGCAGCTGCTTCATGTTCTCGAATTTTCTCGAATGGTATAGCCGACGCCTCGCACCGTCTGGATCAGTTTATGAGTGTGCTCGCGGTCGACTTTGCTTCGCAGCAGACGAATGAAAGTGTCGAGCGTATTCTCTTCGACGTCGTGATCGAAGTCCCAAACTGCCTGGACAATAGCATCTCGCGGAATCACCCGGCCCGCCCTTCGCATCAGTAGCTCCAAAAGGCGGAACTCAGTCCGGCTGAGATGAATCTCACGGTCCCCACGGACAACCCGGTGGCTCGCAGGATCGAGAACCAGATCGCCGACCTGAAGTACCGTAGGACGTGGAGTGGAGCCCCGGCGCACAACCGAGCGCAGGCGAGCCAGAAATACCTCGAACGAGAATGGTTTGGTCAGGTAGTCGTCAGCGCCTGAATCCAGGCCCTGCACGATATCCGGCACAGCGTCTCGTGCCGTGAGCATCAGAATCGGGGTTCGATTGTCCTCCCGGCGCAGTCGGCGGGCTACTTCGAAACCGTCGATTCCAGGAAGCATAAGGTCAAGCACAACCACATCAAAGTCAACCGTGGAGGCCAGTTCCAACCCGGTATGTCCGTCGAAGGCAAGACTCACACAATGGTTTTCTGCCTCAAGTCCTTTTTTCAGGACATGCGCCATCTTTCTTTGGTCTTCGACAATGAGGATTCGCATAACAGATTCGTTTCCCCAGAGGCAGCTACGATAAACCTTCCGGAGTTCAGCGTTGTGTGCAACGCGTCACCCAGAGACAACGTCGGCTTCCTGACCGGGTTGAAATCACCTCTTTACGCTGAAGACGCGAATTTCTGCAGGTTTATCTCCAGTTCTAGGGACGCCGAGATAGAACCCTTTCAGTTGAGCAGAGAAAGTGGAGGTCCGTGCTCCTGCTACGGTCGGAATTCGAGTCACCAGTTCGTAGTGGTCGCCATCCCGCTGCTCGATCACATCTATAAAGCCTTCGCCGCAGGAGACGTAGACGCGTTTATTTGCAGAATCATAGAAAAGATCATCGGCGTCGTTGTTAATGCCGACTTCCGCGACCGGACGCCCCGTATTTGTATCGATGATCAGCAACTGTGCGGGACGACGCGCACCCACAAATAAGCGATGATGATCTTCGTCAAGGTCTATGGGCGTGTTCCCTTGAACACCCCGCAAAAGCCAAGGTTCAAGAAGCTTGCGGTTGTTCCGATTGATCACGGTGATTTGTTTCGCACTAGGCACGTTGGCAAAGATTCGTTGCCCCTCCTTCTCGACAACAATTCCCTGAGGCTTGCCCGGCAAGGCAATCTTTTCCAGAAGTTTTCCATCAGGAATGGAGATAATTGCGATACCGGGCTTTTCGGCACTCATGCAACCTACATAAAGTTCTTTTGCTCGAGGGTCGTATTGCAATTCATCTAGGCTGCTCTGTAGACCGATGCTACTGATGACCTCGAAAGTTTTACCATCGTAAATATAGAGACTCTGCCCCCGTGTCGCATAGAGCTGATCGAACTCTGGGGCATATCGCGCCGCTGCAACGTTTTCGCCTCCTAGGCTCCGCCACGGCTTTCCTGCGCGCAAATCGACAATCTCCAAGCTCTTGTTCGTAGGCGCAGCTGCGAAGAGCCGTTGATGCTCCGCATCCGCCGACATGTGGTTGAATCCGCCTTGGAGGTCGGGGAAAACGGCTGTCTGAATCTGCTCCAACGGGGAGGCTTGTTGAGCGTACACTGGGAAAGCGGAAAGAACAGCCGTCACAAACAGCTTGATGCCGATTCTCATACGAGCTCCACAGTAATGCTGAAATCAGTCCACGACTTTACAGACGCGAATCGATGCCGGTTCGCAAGGCGCAGAGGCGGTTCCGACTGAGCCATAGCGATACCGGCGAGAGGCAGTGAAAGAACGTTTCATAAGGTTGAATTCGAGCGAACAACAACCAGTCGCACAAACACTTTGAGCGGGCGCTGTTGCTGCAGCCACACGGGCCGCGTCCTCCAGGATCGAGTATGGCGCCCCGCTAGCGGCTGTCGGTGCCCTGTGTCCGTCATCTTGATCCCGTGCGCTCGCTGGGTGCAATCAGCTAAGGCAAGAACCAGTGCAAGGAGAGCCTTTTGTCA
>Ga0126381_100005363_pt1 | contig 14105 bp, 11 predicted proteins | sample PanSoiMetPlot_28_FD_96465 | JGI IMG/M metagenome (GOLD analysis project Ga0126381, IMG submission 96465) | Tropical forest soil microbial communities from Panama - MetaG Plot_28 | ecosystem: Environmental > Terrestrial > Soil > Tropical forest > Bulk soil | place: Panama | collected 2016-02-17
GCATTTACTCGTTTCTGTCAGCCGGGTTACGGCTGAGCACTACTCTAAGCTATCTGATGCCCCAGGTCCCGAGCCCCTCAATAGAGCCACGGCCGTCTTCAAGCTTTGCCCGGCTGGCTGCAACGCGGTCAACCGCGCAAAAAAAAAGGCCGCAAGTATTGTGACCTTGCGACCGCTTTCTTACCCAAAGGCGATACAAGAGCAACAAACGCAAAATCATCATAGCACGAAGTAAAGTGAATTACCAATGGTTTCTTTTTGGTCGTGACGGTTGCGTTACTGAACGGCGCTTGTCGGCCGCTAACTTGTGGAACTCCTGTCGCGAGGAAATCGCGGCAGAAAGATTGCCTTAAGAAGAGTGGCGCCTTGCCGTGTTGGAATTTCTTTTGCGGGGCAAGGTGTTGCACGATTGCCGGTAGGGCTTCAGAAGGGCTTCGAGGTCGCGGCGAATCCACGATGCCAGCGTGCCTTGGCGGAAAACTCCCCAGTCGATCATCGAGCCGCCGTTGACCTGCTGAATCAGGCGTGCAAGCTCCGCCGTGTCGCACGCGATCAATTCTCGGGCGGCTACCGCTTCATCGAGAATCCTTTTCGTCTCTGCGCGAAGAACTTTGAATTGCGCAAGCGTGATGGCCCTAAAGTCCGGGTCGGTCAAATCGTTCTGCAAGTAAGCGAGGCCGTTCGCGATCGATTCGGGAGTCGAGGCAAAGCTACTGCACTCCGAGTAAAGCTCGACGAGCGCTTTCAGAGGAGATTTGTACTTTGCCCGCCCAGCCGCAAATTGCTGGGAGGCCCCTGCCGGCGCCGTTCTGCACATCGTCAGCAAGAGGTTGCGCTTCGTGCCAAACCGCTGAATCAGCGTGGCGGGAACGACGCCCGCTTCTTTAGCTACGTGGGCGAGCGTTAACTGGGTGGGGCTGTACTTCTCCATCGCGCGCGCCGTGGCGGCCAGGATCTCTTCGTCCGAAGTTTCACGCGGTCGGGGTGACATGGTATCAAGGCATCGCGGTGGGCGACAAGGTGCCCCCGGCAGCCGCGGCCAGGATAACTGAATGGCCGTTCACTTTCCACTTGACATTAATGAATGGCTGTTTACTATTGAGCATCACGCTCCCGAGGTGAACCATGATTGCCGCAAATTCCGCTTACCAGCTGCCAGGCCTGAAGGATCACGTCGCACTCGTCGCCGGAGCTACTCGCGGTGTGGGCCGCGGCGCGGCGATGGCGCTTGGCGAGGCGGGAGCAACGGTCTACTGCACGGGCCGCAGCTCCCGCACAAAACCAACAAAAAAGAGCCCCCTGCGGCGGTTGCCCTCGGAATTCTATCTCGGGCGGCCAGAAACCATTGAGGAAACCGCGGAACTGGTGACAGCACGCGGTGGTAAGGGAATTGCCGTGGCCATGGATCATCTTGAACCGGAGCGAATCAAGGAACTCGTCGCGCGAATTCGCCAGGAACAGGGGAAGCTACACATCCTCGTGAACGACATCTCGGAAAGCGCGGAGCACGAGTTTGGGAAAACCTTCTGGCAGCTCGACCTGGAAAAAGGATTTGCGATGTTCCGCAACGGCATTCATACGCACATTCTCACAAGCCACTATACCGCTCCCCTGTTGATCGAGACGGCCAAGGGCGGAACCGTTCCCGGCCTGATCGTCGAAATCGGCGACGGCGATTCCTACACGTACCGCGGGAATCTTATGTTCGATTTGATCAAGACGAGCGTCATCCGTTTGGCGTTCGCCATGGCCCGCGAGTTACGCAGGAAAAACGTCGCAGCTGTGGCGCTGACGCCCGGTTTCTTGCGGTCGGAAGTCATGCTTGAGAAATTTGGCGTCACCGAAGCGAATTGGCAGGACGCTGTGAAAAAAATTCCCGATTATGCCGAGTCCGAGACGCCTCTCTACGCCGGCCGCGCCATTGCCTGCCTCGCCGCCGACCCCAACCTCATGAAGAAGTCCGGGCGCGTTTTCAGCTCCTGGACCCTCTCCGACGAATACCCATTCTGCGATGCAGACGGCCGGCGCCCGCACTGGGGGCGGCACTTCGAGAGAGCCTATGGCACGGGCATGTCTCCGTGCGATGACGGCTTCTACAAATATTGGTTCGACGACCTGATTGACCGAGTCTTCGGTGAATGGCCGAAGGACTAGCATCAATTGCGAAAACAGGGTTCGCCGCGCTGCCCGAGCTAGGGAGCGTTGTTTAGCAGGTCCAAGGTGATGCGCAGGATTTGCATGGCGAGCTGGTTCACATCGACATTGTCCATATTGCAGAGCACGACCACACCCGCATTCCGGCTGGGGACGACGGCAAGCGCGGTGCTGGTTCCCTGCTGCCCGCCTGTGTGAGCGAAAATGTGCAAGCCAAACTTGTCTACAATGCCCCAGCCTAGTCCGTACCCGGTTTCTTTTCCATCCGCCGTCTTCAGGGAGGTCCACATGAGATCCCTAGTGGCGCGTTTAAGGAGCCTATCGGCCAGGATGGCTGACTCGAACTTGGCCAGGTCGGCGGCCGAAGAGATGACTCCGCCCCCAGGAATCTTGTAGCTGGAGTCCAGCACGCCGGCGTTTCGAACGATGCCGCCTTGGTCTTTGTGATACCAGCGCGAACGGTGAGGAATCACAGTGAAGAAATCATCGTCGCGCGTTTGCTCCATCCCGGCAGGCTCGAAAACGTTCTTGCGCAGATAATCCGTAAATTTCTCTGAAGCCGCACCTTCGAAAGCGCAACCGATCAGAGTGTACCCGTAAGTCGAGTAATTGAATTTTGTGCCAGGCTGAGCCACCAGGGGATCGCTGGCAAAAAGCTGCAGCGCCTCCTTCATGCTCGAGAAATGACGCGCGCTATCCTCAGGTACGTCGCCCTTTCCGTCGGGGCTATAGTGGCGGATGCCGCCGAGGTGGCCGAGCAATTCTCTCGTTGTGATCGGCCACTCTTTTTGCGGAAATTCGGGGCAATATTTTTGCACCGGAGAGTCCAAGTCGAGCTTCCCGCGTTCCCAGAGTTGAAGAACGGCAGTCGCCGAGATGGGTTTGGAGATGGAGCCGAGACGAAAAAGAGTGGAGGAAGTGGTGGGAGAAGAATTTTCAAGATCGGCCATCCCGAAACCCAGAGACCAGCGAGGTTCTCCATCCAGAACAACCGCCGCCGAAAGTCCCGGAACGCTGTTCGCAGACATGAAACTTGCGACCGCTTTTTCGATGGCCAGCCGTTTTTCACGAGAAAGGCCCTTTTGCTGAGCTGTAAGCGGCGAACCACCGAAGAAAACCAGAAGAAAGAAGAAGGCCACAGACTTCCCGTTGCATCCACTGCCGGGTTGCAGACGGAGGATGTGCATGGATCACCTTGCACGGGAGTCTATCGCAACACCCGGAGGGTCGAAACCATCAACACCTTTGCGGATAAGAAGCATTGACCGGGGCGCTGCCCGCTCTTTACCATATTAAGGATGAAGCGACGCGCTCTCCTGACGGTAGGCACAATTGTGATGGCTGTGGCCGGCTTGGGTTGTGAAGATGCAGCCAAGAAGCCGGTGCAAGCACGCGTTCCTGGAACGCCAATTCCAGGATCTCAGATAGCTCAAAACACCAAGCCGGCGTCCGTCCCTTCCAAAGCGACACAGCAAGCTCCTCCCGCTCTCGCGACACTACCGCTGACAGACCCGAAACGCCCTCAACCGAAATCTCTCTTGACGCCGGTTCCGGACGGAAAGTCTTTTCTGGTGCAGAAAGTTCAGGAGAAGTTCGCTTCGGGCGAGAAGAATTTCAAGGACGGCCGCTTGGAAGCGGCGCGGAGAGATTTTGACGACGCGGTGGACTGGTTGCTCGAAAGCGGGTATGACCCCGAAAGCGACCCCGCCCTTAGCTCAGTGTTCCACCACGTTGTGGATTCCGTGTACGCCTACGAGCTGCAGGCGTTTCGCGGAGGAGAAGGGGTAACCGAAGCAGCAGCCGTTCCCGCCCCCATCGACGAAGTAGCCGCAGTGGCAGTTCCAGCCGATCCGCGCGTGAAAGAGCGCGCCGAGGAAGCTGCGAAGAGCGTTACCCACGATCTTCCGCTGACCGTGAACGACGAAGTGCTGCAATTTCTCAATTTTTTCCAGACGCCGAAGGGGCGCGACATCGTGGAAAACGGCCTGCGCCGCAGCGGCAAGTATCGCGACATGATTTCCCGCGTGCTTCGGGAGGAAGGTCTTCCTCAGGACTTGATTTATTTGGCGCAAGCGGAAAGCGCCTTCCAGCCGCTGGCGCTTTCGCGCGCGGGGGCCCGGGGAATCTGGCAGTTCGTTGCCTACCGCGGACAGCAGTACGGGTTGCGCCATACCTGGTGGATTGATGAACGGCAGGATCCGGAGAAAGCCACGCGCGCGGCTGCACAACACTTACGCGATCTGTACGGCCTTTTTGGCGACTGGTATCTGGCCATGGCCGCGTACAACTGCGGTCCCGGCAACGTACAGAAAGGCATCGAGCGCACCGGGTACGCCGACTTTTGGGAGTTGTACAACCGCAACGTCCTTCCGCGCGAAACGAAAAATTATGTGCCCATCATTATCGCGCTGACGCTGATCGCTAAAGACGCCGCCCACTACAACATTCAAGCCGACCCGGAGACGCCGGTCCCAGCAGATATCGTAAAGCCCGGTCGTCCCATCGATCTTCGGCTTGTCGCAGAAACCATCGATGTGGACCTAGAAACGTTGCGCTCGCTGAATCCTTCGCTGCTGCGCATGGCCACGCCGGACGATCCTTCGTTTGAGTTGCGCCTGCCGCGGGGTACGGGAGAAAAATTCACTGCGGAAATCGCCGCGATCCCGCCTGACAAGTGGGTTAGCTGGCGGCGGCACCGCGTGGAATCCGGCGAGACGCTTGCTTCCATTGCCAAAAAATATCGCATGACGCCAGCGGCCATCGCCGAGGCCAACAATATGGAGCGCACGGCGGCGCTGGAACCGGGCACGAAGCTGACGATTCCCGCAACGCAATCGACATTGGAAACCAAGCGGCTCCTCGTGAGTTACCGCGTGCGCCGGGGCGACACGCTCCTAGGAATTGCGGACCGCTTCAACGTGAATTCGGAAGACGTGTGCAAGTGGAACCGCCTGAGGTCGAATCACGTGAGCCGCGGCATGGTGCTGCGCATCTACACCATCGGCGGTGCACCTGAAACTCTTCGCAGGAGCACACGGTCGCGAACGAAGCGAAAAGCCGCTGCTTCTTCTCCCGCCAAGGCCGCCAGCGCTCCCGCTGGTGGCAATTCCAACTAACCCATTTATTGTCAAATAGATAGAAGACTAGCGGAGAGGCCGTCCGAGTGATGGCTAAACGGCCTTCTGGCCGCTTCCACCCGACTTTTTTGCCGCTCTATTGTTGAACTTCGCAGACCACTTGACAACTCGCAACGAGTACGATAACAAACAACGGCGCGAGAACGGGTGTTCTTGTAGAACTCAGGACAAAACGGCAAAAAGCCGACCCGTGAAACCACGGCGCGAAGAGATTCCCCCAGGGGAGGACGGAATGGATTTCGAGAAAGAAAGCTTCGAAGATGACAACGAGCTGTCACGGCTGGAGGACGACGAAGAGCTGGGCGGCGAGACACAGGAGATGGTGGAAACCGAAGAAGAGGAGCTGGCGATCGTAGGCGAGGAGCCCGAAGAGGAAGCTCCCGCCGCGAAACCCGCGCCTGCGGCTCGGCCAGCTCCCAAGAAAGCGGCGAAAAAGAAGGCTGCGCCCAGGAAGAAAGCCAAAGCGAAACCCAAAAAGAAGGCCGCCAAGAGGCCTGCGAAAAAAGCCGCCAAAAAGAAGAAGAGGCGCTAAGCGCTTCTGACGGCAAAGAGTGTTTTCGAAGGAGCCGGGGTTGGTCCCGGCTCTTTCTCTTATAAAGAGTAGCCATTTCAAATTGCAAACAGAGCCTGGATCCTAAGCCTTCCCGTCTTGAACACCAGCTTTCCCACGTAAGAACTTCTGCCGAAAATTGACATGCCTTTATTATATGAAGCGGTAAGTACCGCTAACATAAACTTATATGTTGCGGGCCCTAGAGCAGATACGCCGAATGCGGGGTGGCGCGCAATCCCATCTGATGCGATGCGACGACGGCTACTACGATGGCGTGAAGTTCCAAAACAATCCGCAGCACCGACGGGTGCTGGTCAATGAACTGAGATCGTCAAGGTATCGGAGGAATTGCGGGAGTTGAACCTATTCCCCTGCATCATTTCGCCGTGTGGGTGGCCAAGCTCAAGCTCATCCCTCAGTGAACTGCTGGAAGAAGCTCAGCTGAAAATTCCAGCGCGGCAGCCTAACCTTCGACCGCTAGGACCAGGAGCGTAGCATCGTCGGTAAGATGCCCGCCGCTAAATTCGGAAATCGCCGCGGCAATTTTTGCTTGTAACGCGTTTGCGGACAACGCGCGGTGCTTTTCAAGCAAGGCCAACAACCTCTGCTCTCCGAACTCTTCGCCCCCGCGATTGCTGGCTTCCGTCACGCCGTCGGTAAAGAGGACCAGCCGATCTCCGGGCGCGAGGTTCACAGTCCCCAGCCCAAAATTTTGCCCTTCGAAAACCCCGAGAACTCCTCCGCCTTCCTGTAGTCGCTCGCACGAACCGCCAGCGCGCACGACAATTGGCGCATTGTGCCCTGCGTTGGCATAGCGCAGCCTTCGCGCCGGCGCATCCAGTTGCGCGTAGAAAAGCGTGATGAAACGGTCGGTGTGCGTGTTCTTCCAGACCAGAGAATTCAGGCTGTTGCAGAGAAGATCAGGCATCAAAGACGGCGACGAAAGCCCCCGCACCGCCGCCTGCAGGTTGGACATCAGCAGCGCTGCTGGAATTCCCTTTCCCGCCACGTCCGCGATGCACAACCCCAGGATATTTTCGCTTAGCGCGAGAACGTCGAAATAGTCTCCCCCCACGGCCTCCGCCGACTGCCAGGAAGTGGCGATTTCATAGCCCCTCACCTGGGGAATCTCGCGAGGAACAAGCCTTTCTTGAATCGCCCTGGCTTCGGCGATTTCGCGCTCCTGCTCTTGAAGATGGTGTATGACCTCTTCCTGCGCTTGTTTCTCTTCCCTGGCCCGGCGGCGCGCTTGACGGCGCTCGCGGCCCAGTTCAATTTGTTTTTCCAGGATTTCCAGCAGCCGCGAATTGTCCCAGGGCTTTTCCACAAAATCGCTGACGCCGTGCTGCATGGCGGCGACGGCCAAACCCACAGTGGCCCAACCCGTCATCGCTACGACCGGCGGCGCGTCGGCCATGTCCTTCAAGCGTCCGAGTACATCCAGTCCTTCGCGCCCGGACGTCGTATCCCGCGCGTAGTTCAAATCCATGAGCAGAAGGTCGAATTCCCGTTGCGCCAGGGCGGCAAGCAAATCGGCTGGGTTGCTCACCATTTCGAGCACGTAGCCCTGGCCTTTAAGGAGCAATTGCAAGGCGTCCAGCACATCCTTCTGGTCATCGGCAATGAGAATCCGTTGCTGCATTGTCTCGCAATCGGTAGCAGGCTTGAGCGTCGTTGCAGTCATGGCTTCCACCGGATCTGAGCCGGGTAGACGCAGGCCGATGACCAGCAAAGAACCGCTCTAAGCTATTTAATTCCCAACGATTTGCCAAGGGATTTGGCTTGTTGAGATAGTCGTAGCTGGCCATTTGCGGGAACGGTTGTCCCATTTTCGAAACAGTGCCCGGCCTGGGACAAACAACGCAGCGTCAGCTCTGTAGCAATCGTTCCGTCTAACAGTCAGTTACAACAGCGGCTCTGACCAGTTTTCGAGGGTCTCTTTTACCTTGTGTAGGAACTTGTGCGCGATCGCGCCGTCCACAACGCGATGGTCATAGCTCAGGGTAACGTAGCACATAGACCGGATGGCAATGGCGTCGTCGACGACTACAGGGCGCTTCTCGATGGCGCCAAGGCCCAAGATGCCCACGTTGGGCTGGCTGATCACCGGCAAGCCGAACAGCCCTCCGAAAACGCCTGGGTTGGTGATGGAAAAAGTGCCTTCCTGGACTTCTTCGGGCTTCAGCTTCTTCGAACGGGCGCGCTCCGCGAGATCGTTCATCGTTCGCTGAACGCCGAGAAGATTTTTTTCATCGGCATTCTTGACCACTGGAACGATCAACCCCCAATCCAGCGCCACCGCGATTCCGATGTTGATGTCCTTGTGAATCACAACGTTGGTGCCGTCGAGCGAAGCGTTCATGGTCGGAAACGCGCGCAATCCGGCTACCGCCGCTTTCACAAAAAACGGCATGAACGTCAGCTTGGTCTCGTAGCGCTTCTCGAATTCCTCTTTCGCCCTGGCGCGCAGGCCCGCCACTTTGGTCATGTCAATTTCGTCGACCGAATACACGTGCGGGGAAACGTGCTTGGAGGCCACCATGTGCTCGGCGATTCTTTGCCTCATGGTGCTCATGGGCTGCACTTCGTAATTGCCAAAATAAATCTTTTCGCGAGGCACGGCGGTTTCGAGCGCCACGTGCGTCTGCGCGCCAGAAGCTCCGGGCGCGGCTGCTGGTGCTGGAGCTGGCGGCACGAGGACGGGCCGCGCCGCAGGAATCGAAACGACGGAGGGAGCCGCTTCTGGCGCTCCTCCAGCCGCAGCAATGACCGCCTCAATATCCTGCTTGCTGATGCGCCCTCCGGCGCCCGTACCCTCGACAGTCGTAAGGTCAATGCCGTGTTCCTTCGCCATGCGGCGCACCAGCGGCGAGCTGTGAATGCGCTCTCCGGAAGAACTCGGCGGGGAAACCGCAGAAGCCGATGCCACAGCCACTGGGGCTGGTGCCGCTGGTCTGGACACAGACGCAGGAGCAGGAGCCGCCGCGGGAACCCTCGCCGGGGCAGGCACTTGGGATTTCGCCGGGGCCGGAGCGGGTGCCGGCGCTGACGGAGCGACGGCAGAGCCTGCGGCGTCAATCACGCCAACAATCGTCTGAATCGGGACGGTCTGGCCTTCGCCGACCTTAATCTCCTTGAGCACCCCGGCGGACGGCGACGGAATCTCGGCGTCCACTTTGTCGGTTGAGATTTCGAACAGCGGCTCGTCGCGTTCCACCTTGTCGCCTGGTTTCTTGAGCCACTTGGTAATCGTTCCCTCGAAAATACTCTCCCCCATCTGGGGCATTACAATGTCAACCGCCATCTTCGGTCTCCTCTTTTCCTTACCATGCTAATACTGAGGCTAATACCGCGCCAATTCCCTCGCAGCAGAAAAAATCTTCTTCGCATTCGGTAGGAAATACTCTTCCAGCGTCGGCGCGTAGGGCACCGGTGTATCGAGCGACGTCATCCGCAGCACCGGCCCGTCTAGATCACTGAACGCCTTTTCGCACAACAACGCAGCAACCTCTCCTGCGATTCCGCCCGTCCTGGTGTCTTCGTGGACCGCCAGGCATTTGTTCGTCTTCTTTACGGAATTCAGAATTGTTTCTTCATCGAGCGGCAAGAGCGTCCGTAAGTCAATTACTTCCGCCTCGATTCCCTCTTTCGCCAGCGCGTCCGCCGCTTCGAGCGAAGTGTGCATCATCGCCGCATAAGAAAGAATCGTCAGGTGCCGGCCTTCGCGCCGAACCACGGCCTTGCCGATCGGCACCGTGTAGTCTTCCGCAGGAACCTCTCCCTTGATTCGCCGGTAAAGAAACTTGTGCTCGAAAAACAGCACCGGATTATTATCGCGCACCGCCGCCTTCAACAGCCCCTTCGCATCGTACGGCGTCGAAGGATAAATCACCTTCAATCCGGGCGTATGCACGAAATACATCTCCGGGTTCGCGGAATGAAACGGGCCGCCGTGGACGCCGCCGCCCGAAGGCCCGCGAATCACCATAGGCGCTGGAGCGTTCCACAAATAATGCCCTTTGGCGACGAAATTTGTGATTTGGTTGAACGCGCATACGATGAAGTCAATGAACTGCATTTCACAGATGGGCCGCAGGCCGAGATAGCTCATCCCGCAAGCCGCGCCGATAATGGCGCTCTCGCTGATGGGCGTGTCAATCACGCGCTCCCAGCCAAACCGTTCGAGCAAACCTTCGCTGGTTTTGAACGCCCCGCCGTACACGCCAACGTCCTCGCCCATTAACAGGACCGCCGGGTCGCGCTCCATCTCCTCAAACATAGCTTGCCGGATAGCTTCGAGAAACGTGATCTCCTTTCCACTGGTTGCGGATCCATTGGTTGGAGCTCCATTCGCGCCAACCATGTTTACCTCCGCCCCTTTCGCGAAGCGCCGGTGGCAGCCTTTGAGGATTTCCTCGTCGTGGTCTTCCCTGCTGACTTCGTAACCGCTTTTGCAGGACGACCGTTATTTGCCGGATGCTCGACAACCGCCTTCGTATCGCCAAAATGAATGGGCGCATCCGCTCCGCCTGAGCCTTTCCCCGAGCCAAAACCAGGAACGGCCCACACAGCTTCGACGCTCGATCGCGGCGGCGTCACTTCAGTGATGGGCCGTTCCCACTTGGCGCGAATCTTGTGGCAATCGTCGCCCGTGCAATAGACACCACCCTCAGCGAACTCGGGCGGGGGCATGGGCGAGTTCTCCGCAAACTCGCGTTCCGCAGCAAGCAGTGTGTCCAGCTTGTCGTCAATCTCTTTCTTTCCACCAGCATCGAGAAGTTTCTCGGTGCTTAAGAATTTTTCGTACAGAGCAATTGGATCCCGCGCTTCCCAGTAAGCTCGCATCTCCTTCGGGACATATTCCGCTGGATCGTGCTGCGCGTGGCCCAGCCGCCGAAACGTTTTCGCTTCGATCAAAATCGGCCCTTCGCCCGCGCGCGCCCGCTCGACGGCTTCCTTGCTTGTGTTGTACACGGCCACCACGTTGTTCCCATCCACGATGTAACTGTCGATCCCGTACGCCTTGGCGCGATCCGCCAAATTTTCGAGCGGGACTTGCCGCCTCACCGGCGTCGAATACGCCCAAAGATTGTTTTCCAGAATCAACACGAAAGGCGCTTTTTGGGTGGCGGCGAAATTCAGCCCTTCGTGAAACACGCCCGTGGAGCTACCGCCATCGCCAATCCAGGTCAGGGTCACAATCTTTTGGCCTAGATAGCGTGCTCCGATGGCCACGCCCGTCATAACTGGAATCAAGTCGCCAAGCATGGAAATCGGCGAAACGATGTGCAGATTGTCCAAGTCCCCGAAGTGGCTCGTGCCGTCTCTTCCTTTGGTGGGCGAATCGTATTTCGCCATGTGCTGCATGAAAATGTCACGCGGCGGCACACCTTTCACCAGAAGCGCTCCGATATTGCGAATCATGGGAGCAATCCAATCTTTTTTTTGCAGCGCGTAACTGGTCCCGACCGAGATTGCTTCCTGCCCGAGGCTGGAGTAAAGCCCGCCGACGATCTTGTTCTGCCGGAAGAGCTTCACCATGGTCTCTTCCACGGCGCGGTTCAGCCGCATGTAGTAATACAGGTCCAGGTATTGCTGCCGCGTCAATTCCCGGGGCATCTGCTTGGTCATAGCTGTTTCCATTTTCTGTTCCTACGCGGAAACCACAACCGATTGTTCGGCATGGTCGAGCATCTTTAGCAATTCTTCCTTGGAAGCTTCTTTCAACTGGCGGCCGAACAACTCTCCTAGATGCGGAGCAAAGCGGGGCGCAACTTCCGCCGTCTCGACTGCGCGCCCCAGCAGTTTCTCCAGAGACGTCGCTTTCCGGTCCGCAATTCCACACGGCACAATCAAGTCAAAAAAACGCAGGTCCGTCGAAACGTTGTAAGCAAATCCGTGCGACGTGACCCACCGGCTAATGTGCACGCCGATCGCGCCCAGCTTTTTCTCCGTGTTTCCGGTTTCAACCCAAAGTCCCGTCTTCCCAGCCACGCGCTTGCCGGTGATTCCAAACTCGGCCGTCGCGCGAATCATGGCCTCTTCCAGCATGCGCACGTACCAAACCACGTCCCGCCGGATTTCGCCCAGACTCAGTATGGGATAGCCAACAATTTGCCCTGGCCCGTGATAGGTTATGTCGCCGCCGCGGCTGGTCGCGTAAAACTCCACGCCTTTTTGTCGCAGGACATGTTCCCCTACCAACAAATGTTCCCGCCTTCCATTTCGACCTTGTGTAATCACGTGGGGATGCTCGCAGAGGAGCAAAACATCCTCAACAGCATCCGCTTTCCGCGCGGCAACAATGCGCTTCTGCAGCGCGTACGCTTCCGCATAGCCAATCAACCCCAGATCAATCGTGTGGCAGATTTTCACCAGTCACCAACTTGCCCGATCTTCGAGGGGTCACGAGTCACCAATTACTCGCTACACATTGATCTGCAACCCGCGTACGCTCGCAAACGCATCTCCCAAACCTTCCCAGACCGTGGGATGCGCGTGAATCATGTTCATCATGTCGTCGATCGTGCCCTCAAGGTTTAACACTGCTGCCGCTTCCGCCAGAATTTCCGTAGCCAGCGGCCCGATGATGTGAATCCCCAGCACCTCGCCATACGCCTCATCGGACACCACTTTAATGAACCCACCGTGATTCCCCAGAATCGTGGCTTTGCTGTTCCCTACAAAGGGAAACTTTCCCGTCTTTACCTTGTATCCGGCCTCGCGCGCCTGCTTTTCTGTTAACCCGATCGAGCCAATCTGCGGCTCACAGTAGGTGGCGTTGGGGATGCGCGTCCTTACAATTTGATGCGCCGGTTTGCCCGCGATGTGCGTTACCGCGATGATGCCTTCCATCATGGCCGCGTGGGCCAGTTGCGGCAACCCGGCCACGATATCGCCAATGGCGTACAAACCCTTTTCGGCGGTCTCCATGTAATCACCAACGTGCACGAAACCGCGCTCCACCTTGGCCTTCGACTTTTCCAACCCGCAGCCCTCAGTCATCGCTTTGCGGCCAACGGCGAGAAGCAGTTTTTCTGCTTGCAGCGTTTGCGGCTTCCCGTCCCTGTCTTTGAACACCACGGTCACGCCCTTGGTGTCTTTCTTCGCCGACTCGACGCTGCAGCCCGTGAAAATCTGGATGCCCTTCTTCTGGAAAGCCTTCGTAAGCTCCACCGAGACTTCTTCATCCTCTAGCGGCACTGTGCGCGGCAGCGCCTCCAGAATGGTGACTTGCGTCCCAAAAGAATTGTAAACCGACGCAAACTCCACGCCCACGGCTCCAGCGCCAACGACAATCAGCGATTTGGGGATTTCCGGAAGCTCCAAGATCGAGCGGTTGGTAAGAATGGTCTGGTGGTCCGGCTCGATTCCTGGCAGGGCCTTGGCCTCCGAACCGCTGACCATGAGCACGTTCGAAGCTTCGATGATGGTTTTCTTGCCATCTTTTTCGACGCTGATTTTCCCCGGCCCCTCGTAACGTCCCCAGCCTTGCACCCACTCCACTTTGTTTTTCTTAAATAGAAACTCGATGCCCTTGGCATGTTTTTTGACGATTTTGTCTTTGCGCGCCAGCACGTTGCCCCAATTAATCTTGATCCCGCTGATTTCAAAGCCTAGCTCGGCGCCGTTTTTGATGTGGTCGTAAACATCGGCGTGATGCAGCAAAACTTTGGTCGGAATGCAGCCGACGTGCAGGCAAGTGCCGCCTAGGTAAGGGTCCTTCTCCACGACCATGGTCTTCAAGCCGAGCTCGCCCGCGCGAATTGCCGCGACGTAACCGCCCGGACCGCTCCCGATAATCGCCACATCGTACTTAGCCACTCGCAGTCTCCTTCCGTGGGGCCGGAATCCAGTGAGGGGAGTACGCTCTCACCGCAGTCACGCCCGAAAACGCTCGAGGGAATTCAGGCCGAAAAGACCAGGTGCCAGACCGACAAAAAGCCGCCCGCGCCTCCAGCGCAGACGGCCGCATTCTAGCGAATCCCAAATTTTAGCAGTCGCTTCCCGCGCTCGCAACCGCGCCCCGGTCAATGTTCCTTACGAGAGACTTTCCCGCCATTTCCAAAGGGAGTGTGTCTCTAAGGTTCCTATTCCGCCAAGACACAAAATCCTCTTGTTTTCATATTTACTTTTGTTTCTAATATCTCTTGAGTACCTAGAAACAAACAGACCAGCCCCTGAAAGTCCTCAGCTTTAGCGAAGGGAGGTGCCTGGGCCATGGTCATGAACGCCGGCGAGCGCTGGCATTGCACGAATCC
>Ga0126381_100005364_pt1 | contig 14103 bp, 9 predicted proteins | sample PanSoiMetPlot_28_FD_96465 | JGI IMG/M metagenome (GOLD analysis project Ga0126381, IMG submission 96465) | Tropical forest soil microbial communities from Panama - MetaG Plot_28 | ecosystem: Environmental > Terrestrial > Soil > Tropical forest > Bulk soil | place: Panama | collected 2016-02-17
GGTTTGAGCAGAAAGCCTTGAGCCATACTAAAGACGGCGGTATTGGCACCGATTCCGAGACCTAGGGTCAGGACAGCCACCAGCGTCAAGCCGGGATTCTTGCCCAGTGTTCGCAGCGCGTAGTGCACATCCCGGAACAGCGTCTCGACAATCGGCAACCCTCGAAGTTCGCGGTGGGCCTCTCGGAGTTGCGTGAGCCCTCCCAAGCGCAGCCGAGCCGCGCGGTTCGCTTCCTCTGCGCTCATGCCTTTGTTGAGGTTTTCCTCCGTCAGACTGGCCAAGTGAGCCTGCAGCTCCTCGGCAAAGTCTTCATCGAGACGACGGTTCGAAAACAGCGCGTGCGCTTTTGCTGCAGCCACTCGAAGCCAATCAAACATGGGCATTTAGCTCCGTTCTGCTATCTGCAGCGCGACCCATCACCCGAGAGATCCACTCCCCGTTTCGCCGCCTCTGCCGAAAGCTGCTTGCGTGCTGTTTTTGCGATGCAGGAGAACTTCGCCCTGCGGTTGTTTTCCGACGAACCCCCCGAGGAGATCCAGCCCTGTTGTTGCAGACAAAGAAGCGACGCAGAAATCGTGCCTTGGCTAATCTCGAGCGCTTGTTCGCTAATTTGCTCAACACATTGCGCGATCCCGTAGCCTTGCCACGGACCCATGGCCGTGAGGGTCTTCAGCACCATCAGTTCTGATTTGCTTGCCACCATCGTGTTCCTGTGGCCTGTCCACAGGAGCGTACGCTGGTTCCTGTGGAATGTCAACAGGAAGGAGTGTCACAGGAAGGAAGTGGTTGCTTAGATCATCGCAAAGACAATTACCCACTCCCGCGAGGCCGCCCACGGGGAAAAGACACAAGTATCGTTGCAGGACTTGAAAGCAGCGTTCTTTCGTCAAAAACTTCAAAGCAAAGAGCAAGTACAAAGAGTCGCAAAGAATCGCAGAGGGCCGGTGCTGCGAGATTTGTGACATCTCGGCGGTCTCGAACGCGGTCCAGCTGATTTCGGTTGGCTGGGAAGGCCGGGCCGAGCGGAAGCGCAGCTAGTTGACAATTACTTGAACGGTTCATGCAAGTCGGCCCTTGCTTTAATCCAATCAGGGGACTCCGGAAATTGAATTCGCATATACAGAGGGCGAGCAAGCGCATGGCGGCCGACAAGGCCAATCCGTCTTCACTTATTTTGAAAACGATGCCACCATTCGCCTCGTTCAGGGTTGTCAAGATCAGGGATGTGGCGCCCAGCCGCGCGCGTGCGCGGCGGCAGGCCTCTTGCGGTGACATGCCGGCGGCGATATAGTCGGCAATCTGCTGCTCGACATGGAATTGCAGTTCCGAATCGAGATGCCTTTCGGCTGAGGGCTTTTGCCAGAGGCGCAATAGGCGGCCCTTGCTCATGAACTCGGAACCTCGCGCAGTGGCCTAGGCGGTGCGGAGAATCAGAGAGACGGCATCGGCGAGTCGTTCCCAGCCGGCCATTTCGACTTCGAGTTGCTTGCGCCCTTTCGCGGTCAATTCATAGAACTTCGCTTCGCGGCCCGTGCTGGTGTTCTTCCATTCGGCCTGAAGCCATTCCCGCTCTTCGAGACGATGCAGAGCGGCATAGAGCGAGCCCTGAGGCACTTGAAAACAATTTTTAGATATTTGCTGAAGGCGCTGCGCGATAGCGCATCCGTGAAGCGGTCCGGCAGCAACAACTCTAAGAATCAACATGTCCAGCGTGCCGCGATGCAGATCGCTCTTCTCGTCAACGAGAAACTTACGGGTTATCCCCGTTTTGCGAGAACCTTTAGCACGGCGATTAGACCGAGCATGCAGGAGTGGGAAATGAAAAGACTGTCGCGCTTGCCCCCATTACGCTTTTGTCGGCGGCACCATTAAGGTTCCTCGCTAAGGGTGCGACGAACAAAGTCGCAATGCAACAGGGATTTCGATGCGAGTGCAACTAGCTTCATCGTCGATTGGTCTCAGCTTTCAACGCCGGAACTACCCAGCGCATTTGGCGCACTGCAAAAGTATCAAGTCTCCTTTTATTCAGAATTTCTGTTTTGCTCCGCGGCGGATTCCGGAATGAAGAACCTGACTTTTCAGGTGACGCTCTTGTCGATCAAGTTCAGTACTCGAACTGGCGCGCCACGCGGGGAGAAACTATGAAGACAATTCTGGCCCGATTCGGTGCGGCCTTTATCCGATTCGCGGGAGCCACTACCTGGCGAGTCGTTCTCTGCGGGCTATTCGCAGTTGCTTGCGCTTGGGCGCAAGACGCAGACGATTACTACCGCCACGTCTACTTCGACAACAGTCTCACTCCCGACTCCTATTTCTACAGCGCGGGGCGCGCGAACCGAGGAAGCGTCCTTGAACTAAAAAACGGGAAACTGCCCGTGGACAAGAAGACTTTTCTCACCCCCCCGAACTCGTTGAGATTGACGTGGACATCGAGCCAGGGCGGGGGATGGGAGGCGGAAATCCGATTATTGGACTTTAGAAACCGGTTCCCCGGATTGCGCGGGGACGCGATTTATCTGTGGTGCTATGCCCCTGAGGGGATTGCGGCCGCTGACCTGCCGATGATCATGCTTTCCGATACACGCGACAGATTGCAGGCGCCTCAATTCCCAGGAAGTTTCACCGACTCATTGCCCTTGAGCAAATTCACGGGAGACATTCCCGCAGCCAAGTGGACCGAGATACGCCTTCCTTTTTCAGTGTTCGGGACCGGTTCCATCTATGAATTTGTTCCGAAATACCTGCAAAACATTGTATTTCACCAAGGGCGGGCAGATGGGGCCAGGCATACGCTCCTGGTGGACGAGATCCGCATCGATGAAGCCGGTAAGGACGGCCAGACCTCCGCGCCAAAGCCGGCAACCCCATAAAACGTGAAGGCTGTGGGGTACGACCGGCATGTTGAAGTGCGATGGGAAGACCAGAGCGGCCTCGAGGTAGCCCGCTACGTGATCTACCGTTCCCTGAATGGATCAGCGTTTACGCCGATAGGCATTCAATTGCCTGGAATCTTTCGGTACGAGGATTTTCTAGGACAAGCTGGCGTGCACGCGGAATACAAAGTGGCAGCCTCGAACAAAAAATATGCGCTCTCCCCGCTTTCAAACGCTGCGGGAGCGACGACGCGCGAGTTCACCGATGAAGAGTTGCTGACGATGTTCGAGGAGGCTTGCTTTTCCTACTACTGGGAAGGAGCGGACAAACATTCGGGCATGGCGCTCGAGAATATTCCGGGCGACGCGAGAATTGTGGCTACCGGTGCCAGCGGATTCGGAATCACGACCTTGCTGGTGGGTGTGGAACGCGGCTTCATCACACGGCAACAAGGAATCGAGCGGCTTGAAAAGATTGTGAGTTTTCTCGAAAAAGCAGATCGTTATCACGGAGCCTGGTCCCACTACATGGATGGCCATACGGGTAAGACCATGCCTGTCTTTGGGATGTTCGATGACGGTGGCGACCTCGTGGAGACTTCATTCCTGATAGAGGGATTGCTGGCGGCCCGGCAATACTTCAACCGAGACAAGCAAAGCGAAGCAGGGCTGCGACGCAGGATTACCGAACTGTGGGAAGCGGTGGAATGGGATTGGTACAGACAAAGTCCGAAGGGCGATTTCCTCTACTGGCACTGGTCACCGCGATGGGCGTCGCAGATTCACCACTCCTTGATAGGCTTCAATGAAGCGATGATCACGTATCTGCTTGCCATCGCGTCGCCTACGCACGGTGTGCCCGCACAGATCTATTACACCGGATGGGCGAACCAGTCGGAGATCGGGCAGAATTACCGCCAAGGATGGTCCGGCAGCGCGGATGGCAAGCACTATTGGAATCGACAAACGTACTTCGGGATTGAGTTGGACGTGGGCGTTGGGACGGGAGGACCGCTTTTTTTCACGCATTATTCATTCCTGGGGTTTGATCCTCACAGCCTGCGTGATGCATACACTCGGGCAACTTATTTTGAGAACAACCGCAACACTGCGCGAATCAGCCTCGCGTATTCGATGGCCAACCCGAAACACTTCCAAGGTTACGGAGCCAATGCGTGGGGCCTGACCGCCAGCGACGGTCCTTACGGCTACGTACCACACTCACCTGACAATGACCATGATTTGGGTACGATTACGCCGACCGGAGCGCTTGCATCGTTTCCTTACACCCCGGAGGCATCGATGGCGGCGCTGAAACACTACTACCGGGATCTGGGAGCGGAGTTGTGGGACATCTACGGCCCACGCGACGCGTACAACGCCAGCCAAGATTGGGTGTCCCCCATCTACATGGGACTGAACCAGGCTCCCATGGTCACGATGATTGAGAATTACCGAAGCGGGTTGGTGTGGAAGAGCTTTATGTCGAACCCGGAGATTGCCGTGATGCTGAAAAAACTCGCGGCAACGCACCCTGAGTAGATGGCAGGAATCCAGGCGCGGGCCGGGCGCCGAGGGCCTCAAGACCCGACGTCAATAGTCCTTGACATCCGTTTTTCCATTGCTATACTCCCGCGCAACAAGTAGTGAATCGATTCAGCTGATACTGCCCGGCCTTTGAGAATTCTCTTTGGGGTGAAGGAGCAACGCATGAGCCTATGCAAAATCTCTACACGGGCTATTGTGTTTACTGGCGCGGTGTTTCTGGCTGCGGCAGCCGAGGCCCAGTACCGCGCGTCGATTCAGGGGGTGGTGACGGATCCACAAGGGACGGTAGTGAGCGGTGCCACGGTTACGCTGACAAACCACGAAACGAGCCAGACGCTCACAACGACGACCAACGACAGCGGAATCTACAATTTCAACGGACTTCCACCAAGCCAGTACTCGATCACCGCGGAGAAACCGGGCTTCAAGAAAAAGGTGCTCGATAATGTAAGCGTGATCGCAGAGCAGGCAAATGCAGTGAACATTCAGTTGGAGGTGGGCCAGGTCACCGAGAGTATTACCGTCAGCGCGGATTCCACGCCATTGATCGACACAGAAACCTCCAACCTGTCGGGAACGGTCAATGCCAGAGAGTTCCAGGCGCTTCCGTCAATCGGCCGCGACCCCTTCCAGCTTCTTCAGCTCGCGCCGGGCGCCTTCGGTGATGGCGCACAACAGGCAGGTGGAAACGGAACTAGCAACTTACCCTCAACAACGGTTGGCGGCACCGGTGGTGCGGAAGGCGTCTTTAAGATTGAAAACGGCGGGCAAATCAGCGCCAATGGCGCCCGCACCGGCGAGAACAATTACCAGATCGACGGCGTGGGGACCACCAGCGTCACTTGGGGCGGCACGTCGGTCGTCACACCGAATGAAGACGCCATCAAAGAAGTTAAGATAATTACAGATAACTACGACGCGGAAAACGGACGCTATCGAGGAGCGCAGGTTCAGATCATCACCCAAAACGGTACGAATCAGTACCACGGCAGCTTCTTTTTCAAAGCACACCGCCCGGGCCTCGACGCCTTCACAAAGTACAACGGTTATCCAGGTTCCTGCTGCGGTGGCGGTGCCAACGTGCGCGATAACAACCGCTTTAACGACTGGGGCGGCACTGCCGGAGGCCCCGTCCTCAAGAACAAACTCTTCGTCTTTTTCGGCTACGAGAGGTTGGACAACAATGCGGCGGGCGCCACCCAGAGCGGCTGGTATACGACCTCACAGTTCGCTTCCCTAGCTCCTTCCGGATCTAATGCGGCAAAATTCCTCGCCTTTCCGGGCGCCGGCCCAAACGGCGGCACGCAGGTGGATCAGACCTGCCTGCAGGCTGGCCTGCTAGAGGGTACGAATTGCCATATGATTCCCGGCCAGGGACTCAACCTCGGGTCTCGTCTCAGTGCCCCTCTCGGCACACGCGATGCCGGTTACACGAGCAGCAACAGTCCGGGCACAGGTGGCAATGGGTCCGGCGGAGTCAGCAACCTAGGAACCACTCCGGACATCGCCTTGTATACGGGCATTCTCAATCCCAGTACCAGCAGCCACGTGCAGTACAACGGGCGGCTGGACTTCAACGTGACAAGCAAGGACTTGGTGGCCTTTAGCCTTTATCACGTGCCGAACACTTCGACGAGCATTAACGGGAATGGCATTCGGCTGATGAACACGTTTAACAGCAATTACCTCAACCATGCAGAGACGCTCTTATGGGACCACACATTCAGCCCCAACTTGCTCAATGAGGTGCGCATCAACGCGGCGGGCTGGATGAACAAAGATCTTGGCAACAATCCGAACGCCCCGTGGGGGCTGCCGCAAATCAGTTTCAACGCGACGGGAAGCATTGGCGTGAACGGCTTCGGGATAGGCTCTTTCAACGGTTTCGATCAGTGGACTTACGCCGGCAAAGATGTACTCACCAAAGTTCACGGCGCGCACACCATGAAGATGGGCGGCGAATTTACTCGCCTGCTGTCGGTTGACGCTCCTTTCTGGGCCGATCGTCCCACCTATACGTTCAACAACATTTGGGACTTCCTCAACGATGCCCCGGTCGTAGAAAGTGCGCAGTCCGATCCCAAAACCGGCGTGCCTTCGGCGCTGCGCAAGGACGTGCGGGACAACCTCGTGGGGCTTTTCTATCAGGACAACTACAAGCTGCGGCCAAACCTGACGATAACTGCCGGGCTGCGTTGGGACTATTACGGTCCAATTACGGCGAAGAACGGCCTGCTGGCCACCGTGGTGTTTGGCACGGGAGCTAATCTATTCAGCAACCTGAGAGTCCGCACGGGTGGCAGCCAATACAATGCCCAGAAAGGGAACTTCGGCCCGCAGCTTGGCTTTGCTTGGAGTCCTAGAGAGTTTGCCGGGCACTCCTTCGGCAACCGCCTTGTACTTCGGGGCGGCGTCGGAATTGCCTACGAAGGCCTGACGCAATCCAACAGTTTGGATACCCGCTTTAATCCTCCGTTCGTTGACAACAGCCCGAACTTTGCGTGCCCACCTACGGTTCTGGATACGACCAGCTGCACGCTCCTCTACATCAATAGCTTCCCCTCAAACGTCCACAATCCAAACGGGTATGCGGCAAATCCGAACGCCATCCTAACATTTGGCAGCAACAATTTGCCGTTGCCGAGTTGCCTCACTCCAACCACGACAAGCGGATGTGTCTCCTTGGTCGCGCTCCCGGCCAATTTCCCGACGGAGTATACCTACCACTATTCCTTTGATACCGAGTACGATCTGGGGCACCAGTGGGTAGCCTCTATCGGATACCAGGGCAGCAACACACGCCACTTGCTCGAGCACTACAACATCTATGACGCCGCCTCTGCGAGCGGCATTGCATTCAATCCGCTGGTTGGCGGCATCACTTACTATGCCGATGACGGCTCGGCTCGCTTCAATGCTCTCCTGTTGGAACTGAAGCATAGTTTCAGCCAGTCTTTCTCGCTGGACACCCAGTATCGCCTAAGCCATGGCATTGATTCCGGCTCGAACGCCTACTCGAGCGGCTACTACCCCTGGAACCTCGCGACAGGCTTCGCAACCTCCGACTACGATGTCCGCCATGCGTTTAAGATGTTCGGCGTGTGGTCCCCAACGATCTTTCACGGCAGCCAGAGTTGGGTGGAGAAAATGGCTGGCGGCTGGAGTTTGTCCGGCATTCTCAATGCTCACACCGGCTTTCCCTGGACGCCGCTATATAACTTCCAGGGTGCGAGCGACTTCGGAGTTGGTGATCCGGTCTTTAATTTCGGCGGGGCTGGCGCGGGAGGCTCATCCAGCAACTCCGGGAACCAAGCTGGTATCTACATGCCCGGGGCATACAAGGGCGGTTTCATCGCCAACTTTGGCAGCAGCGCAGCCACTGCTGGCGGGGGAAGTGCGTTCTTCACTCCTCCCAATCTGTCTGGCGGTGTTCTCTTCCCCTGTCTCTTTCCCAATCCGCCGGCTTCGCTATGCCCAAGCGGCCGGCAACCTCTTGGCCCCCTGCCAACCAAACCGGGAATCGCTCGCAATTCGTTTCATGGCCCCGGCTACTTTGACATCGACGCGACACTCAGCAAGTCGTTTGGCATTCCCAAGATGAAGCTTGTCGGTGAAAACGGAAGGATCGAGTTTCGCGCAAACTTCTATAACTTGTTCAACAGACTCAATCTGAATGGAAACGGCCAACAATATAGCGGAGGCATCCAGGCCGAGATCACCAACTCGCATTTTGGTGAGTCGCAATCTTCTCTCGGTGCTCGGATCATCGAGCTGCAGGCGCGCTTCAGCTTCTAAGCCGAGGGAGGACGGACTTCATCGCGCGCCCACATTTCAAAACGAAGGGCCGGCAACGAGTTCCCTTTACCCCGGGAAGCTGACTCGTTGGCAGCTTTCGATTTACACTATTTCTTGTGTTCATGTTTCCCCTCGCTGGCGGTCGCCGGATGAACGTTCCGTGAAACCAAGGATTAGCCTCAGACTGTCATTCCGAGAAGCACGCCGGTCGGCAATCTGCTTTCTCTTCCTTTGTTCACGGCTACTCCCCTGTGGTGCCGCTTGCGGGCAAAGCAGGTCCACCTCTTCGAGCTTCGCGACGCTTTCCCAACGGGCTGCCGAGGCTCGCGACGCCAATCGCCTCGAAGAAGCGGCCACGCTCTACACAAAAGCCTTGGCACTGCGCCCCAAGTGGACGGAAGGTTGGTGGTCGCTCGCCACGATCGAATATGACCAGGATCAATACGCGAAGGCCGCGCTGGCTTTTCAAAAGCTGGTCACTCTGGATCCGGCGAACGGCACCGTTCACGCGATGCTCGGTTTGTGCCAATTCGAATTGGGTAAAGATGCACTGGCGCTGCAGAGTCTGTTGAAGGCGGAACAGCTGAACATCATCAAAGACGAGCAGCTGCGCACCGTCGCGCTCTATCACCTCGGCCTTCTTCAATTGCGGGCGCGAAGGTTCGGCGATGCGAAGGAAACCCTGAGTCAATTGGCCAAACTCCATATCCGGACCAAAGAGGTGAACACCGCGCTGGGCCTCGCCGCTCTACTGATCGCGCCTAAGGACGCGCCACCCGAAGGCACTCCCGGCGCCACCGTGGTCGAGCGGGCGGGAGAGGCAGAAGCGCAGCTGACCGTGAAGGATTTCGAACCGGCGAAGCGGACCTATACGCAACTTGTGGACGAATACCCGGCTTATCCCAACTTGCATTTCGCGTTTGGAAGGCTCCTTCTGGAAACGAATGAGACCGACCAGGCCGTGGAGCAGTTTCAGCTCGAGTTGAAACGGGATCCGGAGCACGTAAATTCTATGCTGGAAATAGCCTCGGTGCGCTATCAGGTGGACTCGGAGGAGGGATTGCACTATGCAGAGGAAGCGTTGAAACTCTCGCCGCGCCTGCCGTTTGCCCACTATCTGGTTGGCCTCCTGCGCCTCGACACGGGAAATGCGGCAGGCGCCATACCAGAGTTGGAAATCGCGGAGAAAGCGTTTCCGAACGAGTCCAGAGTGTACTTTTCGTTGGGGAGCGCGTACGCGCGCGTCGGCAGGAAGGCAGAAGCCGCAAAAGCTCGTGCGGAATTCGCTCGCTTAAACGCGCAGGAGGTAAAGCAACAGCGTGCAACCCTATACAGTGAGAGGTCGCCCGGTCTTGCCGGAGGACAACAGACTCTCGGGCAAAGGAATCCCCAACCGTGAGCTCAGCGTTCACGCCCTTTTTCTCCCGCGATCGTGTAAAAGGCAGCCTGGGATTCACGCGGCGGGACTTCTTGCGAGCCCTGGCCGCCAACGTGAGTTTGTTTGGCTCCGGCCCGCTCTTGCGTTCACTTCGGTTTTCTGGGCATTGCCCTGCGCAAAATCGTTACGCCGAACAACCAGCCCAGGCGCTGTTTGCGGAAGTTCCGGCAAGCAAAAGCGGAATCACCTGGACGCACGTGAACGGGCGCTCGGAAGACTACTACTTGCCGGAAACTACAGGAGCGGGCTGCGCGTTTCTCGACTACGACAACGACGGCTGGATGGACATCTACCTGATAAACAGCGGCAAGTGCGACTTCTACGATCCGAAACCTCCGCTTCGCAATGCTCTGTACAAGAACAATCGCGATGGAACGTTCACTGACGTGACGGAACAAGCGGGCGTCAGGGGGAACGGCTATGGGATGGGTGCGGCGGTTGGGGATTACAACGGTGATGGCTATCCCGATTTGTACGTCACCCAATACGAGCGTTGCATTTTGTATCGAAACGACGGTGATGGCACTTTCTCGGACGTCACGGAAGAGGCTGGCGTGGCGGCGCCCGGGTGGGCTTCGAGCGCGGTTTGGTTCGATTACGATAATGACGGCAAGCTGGATCTTTTTGTCTGCCGCTTCGGCAACTCCGGCAAGTCGGAAAACAAATACTGCGAGGACGCACAAACGGGGGAGCGGTCTTACTGTATACCGACTGTCTATCCGCGCGTGCGCAGCTGGCTTTTTCACAATAACGGCGACGGGACCTTTAGGGACGTCTCCGAGGAATCTGGAATCGCCAAGTCTTTGGGCAAAGCCTGGGGCGTGGTAGCCACAGACGTCAACAACGATGGGTGGATGGATCTTTTCGTAGCCAATGACACGGTCGAGAATTTTCTATTTCTAAACAAGAAGAATGGAAAATTCACAGACATTGGCCTGGAATCGGGCGTAGCCTTCAGCCAGGAAGGGCGGCCGCGCTCCGGGATGGGCGTGGACTCGGCTGATTTCGATCAGGACGGCTGGCAGGACCTTTTCGTCACGAATGTGGACCACGAGATGTATTCCATCTACAAAAACAACCACAATCTAACATTTGACGACATCACGGGACCGATGGGCATCGGCCGAGTGACGAGGTTGATGAGCGGATGGGGGCTGAAATTCTTCGACTACGACAACGACGGGAATGTGGACCTCTTTGTTGTGAACGGTCACCCGGACGATAAGATCGAACGGCATCTGAGCCACGTTATGTACAAAGAGCCGTTGCTTCTGTTCCACAACACGGGACACCAATTCGAGAATGTTAGCGCTTCGGCCGGCCCGGCGTTTGCCCAGAGCCTTGCGGGGCGCAGCTTGGCGATCGGTGATTTTGATAACGACGGCGCCGTCGACGCCCTGGTTACCTCCAATGGAGGCGCGCCCTTGCTGCTGAAAAATGTCGCAGCCACGGGAAATCACTGGCTCGGCGTGCGGCTGATTGGCAAGAAAGCCAATCGTGACGCTGTCGGGGCAAGAATTAGCTGGCAGGCGGGCGATCTGAAGCGCACGCGGCTAAAAGTCGGTGGCGGCAGCTACCTTTCTTCACACGACCCCAGAGAAGTCTTGGGCATCGGCGCACGAACCAAAATCGATTGGCTGGAAATTCGCTGGCCATCGCCGAGTGGCCGCGTCGAGACCTTCACGGATCTCCCCATCGATCGCTACATTACCATCGTCGAAGGCGCGGGTATTAGGTAGTGCGCCATCGAACTGGTGCGGTGATTTCCCGATCATGAGCTTGGGGATGCCGAGCACGTCCGCGTCAAGGCTGCGGGCGGGATTTTCTAGGTTGGGCTCGAGCGACGGCTGGTGAGAGCGTCCCCCGCAAGCCATCGAGGGCACGAGCCGCGAAACCAGCAAGCCCGTTCCGGAGACTCTGTCTTCGGCTTGAAGGCTCCTTCGCGTCATTCGCGCGGCTATTTCATGATTTCCAATCTGGAGGAAAGACTATTAGAGAACGCCAGCGAGACAACGGCTGCTGAGCTCGCACCTGCCCGCAATAGTTCCCCGGTCAGTGTTAGGGCGCTTAAGAATCGGTTTCGAAACCAGGGTGCGTGGGGTTACGTCAAGGCCGTTGGCAATGCCGATTGAGGAAGACCGCGCGCCCAGCCGGGATTACTGTAAAGCTCTTCTGGCGGTGAGCAGGCAGCCTAAACACGGCGATGGACGCCCTTGCGGAAATTCCCAAGCATATAATCGCAGCTTCTCATGGCAAAAGCCACGATCGGCATAGTCGTCGTTTTATCCGTGGGACTTGGGAAAATGCTGGCATCGCAGATATAAAGATTCGGAACATCATGGGTCTGCGCCCATTTGTTGGTGACCGAGGTCTTGGGATTCGCTCCGAAGCGGCAGACGCCCGTTTCGTGGAGGCTGGTGCCGGGACGATTTGGTTCGCTGTCGGCACCCCACATTTCGCCGCCCATGGCTTTGAACAGATCGATCATCATCTGCTTGGAGTGCTCCCACATGAGCAGCTCATTCTCGCCCCACTGAAAGTGGAAGCGGAGCTGGGGGATTCCGAAGATGTCCTTCTTGACAGGGTCGGTGTCCACGAAGTTGGTCGGGCTCGGCAAAGAAGGTGCCTGAATTAAGGCGCCAATGGGAGTCGGATAGTAGCGCTTGATATTGCGCTTGTATTCCGAACCAAAACCTTCAATCTGGTCGTAGTAGCCTGGAAATTCTCCGCATCCTCCACCAACGTAGACCGAATACCCACGAATGAATTTTTCCTCACGCGGGTTTCTCAAGTTCTGCCAGCGCGGCATCCAGGCGACGGTCGAGTCCGCGATATTGTCTGGCGTGGCGGGTTGGCCCAGGAGCTGCGGCAGGTATCCAAAGCCGGGACCACCGTACAAGTGATCGCAAAGATTCCGACCCAACTGTCCGCTGGAGTTGGCAATGCCGGAAGGCCAATGGCGGGACTTTGAATTCAGCATGATGTGGGCGGTTTCCAGACAGGACGCGGCTAGCACCACTACCTGGGCGTAAATTTCAACTTCCCTCTTGGTGCCGCGATCGACATAGGCCACGCCCTTGGCCAGCCCGTTTTCGTCCACGAGCACGCAGCGGACCAAGGCGTTGGTCAGCAAGGTGAGATTCTTTGTCGCTTCGGCATCCGGGATCGTGAACCAGGTCGGAGAAAAGAATGCTCCGACGTCGCAGCCACGGGTACAGTTGCCACAGTAGTGACAAGCGGGATGCCCGTTGTGGGCGACGGTGAGCTGGGCGCAGCGGTCCGGTAGATAGGGCACCCCGATTTTCTCCGCACCTTTCTGAATTATGTAATCGATGCAGCGCCAGGGAATGGGCGGCAGATAATCGCCATCCGGATTGCTGAGACGATTCTGAGCGGTGCTGGCAACGCCCATGTACCGCTCTGCCTTGGAAAACCAAGGCGCAATCTCCGCATAGTCCACCGGCCAATTCTCGCCGAAGCCGTCCAAATCGGCAGCTTTGAAATCGATATCGCCAAAGCGCGCCGAAGAACGACCCCAGAAATTGGCTTTGCCCCCAGTTGCTTTGCAGCGTTTCCAGTACCAATCGGTGCCGGGCGCGTTCGAGTAGGCCACGTCGTGCTCGAAAAGGTCGTGACCTTCGCTGTATTCTGACTCTTCGACCGAATAGGGCTCCTGATGAGCCTTGCCCTGGAGCCTTAAAGGATCTCCAAATCCCCGATATTTCAAGTCATAAACTTGGCGGTGCAGACGGTAGTCTTTAGCGGGCTCGAGCCGCGGGCCAGAATTGATAGCGCAGACGCGAAGGCCTGCTTCGCAAAGCATCTTCATCGCTGTCCCGCCCCCGGCACCTGTTCCAACGACAACAACATCAAATTTCTCGACGGGCACAGACCGCTCCTTTCTGACCCGCATTAGATGGGGCCGCTGCAGGTGAATCAGCTTGTTCGTGAAGATGAATGTGCTCGGGATCGTTGGGATGGTTGCACCCTGGCATGGAAGCCCATACCACGCGAAGACCCGGATAGCCTAGGCTCTCCAGACCAATTCTCGTCGTGTAATAACCGACGACGGTATAGTCGCGCAGCAACCGAAAGAACTCACGGCCACTCTCGTTTGTGGGCTTGAACTTGGCCTTGTACGCCAATTCCTCCAGAAGACTTTGCTGCTGCTCCGGTAGGCAATCCATGAAGCCGCGGCCGAATTCTGATTTGCAGCGCGCGTTCATCCAATCGAGGCCTAATAGGAAACGGTTTTGGGCCTCGTTGCCCAACTCTAAGGCGTCGTCGGTCGAACGCACATCTCGATTGGCGGTGATCGGAACGCGATTAGCCACCATGAAGTCAATGAACTCCGCCACCCCGGCTTCTTTGGCGCCCGGCGTGTCATCTGCGGGAATGATCATCTCAGTCAGATGCTCGAGCATCCGGTATTTTGGCGGGGGAAAGAAC
>Ga0126381_100005365_pt1 | contig 14103 bp, 10 predicted proteins | sample PanSoiMetPlot_28_FD_96465 | JGI IMG/M metagenome (GOLD analysis project Ga0126381, IMG submission 96465) | Tropical forest soil microbial communities from Panama - MetaG Plot_28 | ecosystem: Environmental > Terrestrial > Soil > Tropical forest > Bulk soil | place: Panama | collected 2016-02-17
GAGCGGGCGATCGCGCGGCAAACGATTGAGGTCGCTCCGCTGGCGTACATGCGCGGCCGCACTCTGAACAACGCCTTTGTCATTCTCGATGAAGCCCAAAACACTACGACTGAGCAGATGTTCATGTTGCTGACGCGCATCGGTTTGAATTCTAAATGTGTGGTGACGGGCGATGTCACACAGATTGATTTACCAGCCAACAAACGTTCCGGCGTCCTAGAGGCGTTGCAGGCTTTAAGAAACGTCTCTGGAATCGCCACCATATATCTTACCGAGCGCGACGTTGTTCGGCATGAACTGGTGCGTGCTATCATTGGGGCGTACCAGGCACATCGCAAACCCGCGTCCGAAGCGCGCTAGTAAGGACTAATATGTTCGATTTTTCCAAACGCGGTCGCCTGATCAAACGCGGCCTCGCCTCACGCAAACGACGACGACGACGGTCGCGCAGCGAACTGGCGCGCAACTTGGAAGGCTCGCCTTACATAAAAGTCCTGATATTTGCGCTCTTTGCCGGCGGGTTGGCGTTTCTTGTCTTCAGCGGCCAACAATCCGAGCCAACGAAGAACTATATCATAGCGCTCTTGGTGCTAGCTACTGCGATCACACAGCTTTGGATCAACCAGCCAAAAAGCTTCGAGCAAAACTCGCGAATTCTTCTTGTCTTTTCTGTTATTTTTGTCCAGTTAGCCGTTACCAAATTGTTGCTGGTCATTTGCAACAGTGGGAATTATTGGTTCCTTAGACCGGAAATGGGCGGATTGATCACGCCCTACGCTTTTGCGCCACTCGTGCTCAGCGTTTTGGTCGGCCGACAGCACGGCCTTTACGCTGCATTCTTCGTAAGCCTATGGAGCAGCATGTTGTTTGGTCCAATCGATGCGCCCCTTTTGATAACGAGTTTGATCAGCGGTTTTACCGCTGTCTCTCTGACACTGCAGGTTCGGCGGCGCAGTAGATTGATCAGTGCGGGTTTGTGGGTCGGCCTCGCCATTTGGCTCTTGTCGCTCACGTTTGGTTTGATCGGACCAATTAACTGGTTCTATCCATCGACTACTGACTGGGGTATGGTTGGAGTTCAAAGCGCGCTCGCCATCGGCAACGGCATCATTATCGCGACCATAGTGGGTGGCGCACTGCCAATGCTCGAGAACCTGTTCGGAATCACGACAGACATTTCTTGGCTGGAGGCGTCTGATCTCAATCATCCGCTATTGCGACGCATGACTATCGAAGCTCCGGGCACGTATCACCACAGCCTTGTCGTGGCCAATCTCGCCGAAGCCGGCGCGGAAGCCATTGGCGCAAACGCCACGCTGTGCCGCGTCTGCTCTTACTTTCACGATGTCGGTAAACTGGTGAAACCGGAATACTTCACGGAGAACATGAGCTTCGAGCGAAATCCGCACGACGACCTCGCGCCTACGATGAGCGCATTGATCATCATAGCGCATGTCAAGGAAGGCGTAGATCTGGCCCTCAAACACCGGCTGAACCAGCGGATGATCGACATCATTCAGGAACATCACGGCACGTCTCTTGTGCGTTATTTTTATCAGCGGGCGTTGCAGCAACATGAAGACGCGCTTGCAGGCGGCAAGATCATGAGGCTGCGCGAGGAAGATGTCCCGGAGGTGCACGAGGAAAGTTTTCGTTACGGCGGACCAAAACCGCAGACGAAAGAGAGCGCCATTATCAGTCTGGCCGACGCAATTGAAAGCGCTTCGCGCAGTCTGGAGAAACCAACGCCGCAAAAAATTGAGACGCTCGTGAACGAGATCATCGCTGAGAGGATTAGCGACCGCCAGTTGGACGAGTGCGATCTCACTCTTGGTGAACTGAAAACGATCGCCGATCGTTTTCGATTCACATTGTTATCGATGTTGCATAGCCGAATCGCCTATCCGAAATCGGGACACAAACCAGCTACGCCACGTGACGAGACCCTCCGGCCAGACGTAATGGCCGCGACTCGCAAACCCGAAACTGCACCACCGGTGTCGGCCGGGTAATTAAGCGACCGCCGGCCGCGCCGAATGCGCTGTCGAACACTTGGGAGGTGTACGCTATCGAGAAAAAAGGTTTCCGAACGGATCGCCTACAGTTCCGGCGGTCGTGCGCGTGGTTCGCGATCTTTTGAGCCGGCAGTAATCGGGACTGTGACGAAGGGACCGCCTTCGAGCGGCGTGACCTTGGTAAAGGCGACGTCCGGCATTTCACTCCGCAAACCTTCAAGTGGGAAATCTTTTCGTAGTGGAAAGTAAGGGTAACCATCCCACATCAGAATACGACGCAGATCGGGATGACCGTCGAACCTGAGTCCCATCATATCGTAAATCTCACGTTCATGCCAATTCGCCGTCGGCCAGATATCCGAAACGCTGGCGACTGCCGCAATTTGCTCAGACACTGTCAGTTTCAATCGAAGGTGAGCAGCGTGCGGCATTGAGTATAGGTGATAAACGATTTCGAAACGCGGTTCTTCGCCGAAGTTGTCGATGCTGGTGATGTCGAGCAGGTAGTCGAGTGAAAGTTCATCGCGACAAAATTTGGCGATATCGCGGAGATCGATCGCTGAAATCGTGAATGTCGTTTCGCCGCGAAATTCGGTCTTTCCTTGAATTTTCGGGGCGAATGATTTTTCGAACCAATCGAAAAGTTCTTGGGCAGTCATCTTATGGAACGGTGGTTCTCGAACCGCCTCCGCGGCTGGAAAGCCGCCGCTTGTTCTTCCTTTTATGCGAGAGCGTCCTCGAGTTTTTCTGCGAGCTCCGGGTTCTGATCTCTGAAAGCGCCTTGGCGTGAAATCTTTTCCTGCAATTTCATCAAGCCTGCGAGCAATGCTTCTGGCCGCGGCGGGCAACCGGAGATATAAACATCGACCGGCAAAAGCTGATCGATACCTTGTAGCACTGCATAGGAGCGATACATCCCGCCCGTGGAGGCACACGCGCCCATCGCGATTACCCATTTTGGTTCGGGCATTTGCTCATAAATTCGTTTCACGGCCAGTGCCATTTTGTATGTGACGGTACCTGCAACGATCATCACATCGCATTGCCTGGGCGAAAAACGCATCACTTCCGCACCGAACCGTGCGATATCGAATCGCGATGCAGCGGTGGCCATCAATTCAATCGCGCAACAGGCCAGCCCCATCGGCATCGGCCAGAGCGAATTCTTGCGCACCCAGTTGAGCGCTGCATCCAGGCGCGTAAAAATAATATTGCCTTCAATTTTGGAGTCGTACGATGTCGCTTGTGTTTCTGACATGTAATAAAAAACTAAGATTGCATTGCGCAGGCGCAACAGAAAAACTGGCCACACTTTGACATAAATGAAATAGAGACTACCGACAAACAGATCGTCGAATCGCTTGCGACACGTCTCGAATAATTGCTGCCACTCTTGTGGGATTACGAACAAACGATTGAGCTGCAGAGTGCTTATAATTCGCGACGCCAAATTGACCGATGCACCCGCACTTGCCGCGCTCATGTGCGAACTCGGTTATCGCACAACTCCTGTCAAAATGCGTCAGCGCTTGAAGCCGATTTTATGTGATGTCCGCTACCGTACGCTTGTTGCCGAAGGTGAAGGGAAAGTTTGTGGAATGATAGGAATGCTCGCATATCCAAGCTACGAACATGACGATCTGTCTGGGCGAATCCTTGCACTTGTCACATTGCCTACTGCGCGGCGCTGCGGAATTGGTCGCGCGTTGATCGCTTCTGCATAAAAGGCTTTCGCGCAGAAAGCGGTCACGCGCGTTTCATTGGATACGCGCTTGACGCGAAAAAATGCACACCAGTTCTATGAATCCCTCGGTTATGAACGGAATGGGTGGCGATTTGCGAAGCAACTTCCGGAGAGTGATTGATGATCGATGTGGCAAGGCTGTGGGGTTTCGTGATCATCGCAGTTGCGGCCTTCGCAATTCGTCAAGCAAGCTGATAGACCGGTAAAATTAGCAACCGAGCGCCAGCGGTAGAGAAGCCAGCGTGCCATAATGAACCCGTGAGCTTCTTGCGCTCATACTTGTTGGCCTATCCTTTTGACTGCCAACTGCGCAAGCAAATTCTCACAGAGGATTCTACAGCTATAGCTTGATTGAGTCCGGGCCAAAACGAAAAAACAAGCACAGCTACTAGTTCCGGGATAACAGTCCTCGCTCGAATCTGAAGCAACTCGCCGCCAAAAAATAGCAACCGACCGATAGCAGATAGTAGACGCTTTTGTTACGGTCGGCACCCGATGAAACAGCTAATTATATCACTATTTCTGCTAACAGTCTTCGTGGTTAGTAACCATTCTCCTGCGGCTTCTTCGGTGGAATCAGAGCCGAGCAATGCTGACCTTCTAAGACAAATGCAGGCTCTTACAGCGAAGGTGAACCAACTGGAGAAGAGACTGGCTCAGTACGAAAAGAATTCTCTGCCTCCGCCTGCCGAAGCACCTGTTAAAACGAGAGCCAAGGTCGCAAAAGCACAAGACAACTGGACCAGTGAAGACAGCCAAACCAGCTCCTCGACTACAATCGCCCAGGATAGCTCTGTCGCCAAGACCCCGCTTTTCGGCCTGGGGTATCGCAGCAATGCCACTCTTAGCATAGGTGCTTATGGAGAACTTAAGTTCGGCAGCCAGGAAGCTCCCGGCGGATGGAAAGATGGTTTCGACGCTAGTCGCATCGTTTTGCTGCCGACGTTTCAAATTACAGACAACATTATCTTCAATGCCGAAATCGAGTTCGAGCATGGCGGCATTGCCGACGACCAAGATGACAAGCTAACCGGTTCGGTCGACATCGAGCAGGCTTATATCGACTTCAGGTTCAACGAGCATTTCAACTGGCGCGCGCCCGGTGTGGATGTCGTGCCTTTCGGTTTTATCAATCTGTTCCACGAGCCAACTCAGTTCTACAGTGTGCAACGTCCGGAGCTGGACAACGGCCTTATCCCCACGACTTGGTTCGAAGGAAGCACGAGCATCTATGGGAAGGTGGTCGATAACTTTAACTACCAATTCCAGGTCAACACCGGGTTGGAGGATATAGGTCAGAATGGGGGAGTCCCCTCCGGACCGTACGATGCGGGTATCACCGGTGACGAGGCGCTTGCGCTGGCTCGCACTCCCATTGGGGATTTCAATCAAACGAAGAACGCTCCCGGCTTTGCATTGCGCCTGAGTTATACTCCGCCTTTCATGCCCGGGTTAGCGGGAAGCACAAGCGTCTTCTACACTCCCAATGTTGAGCCGCGCGGTGCTCATGCGGATAATGGAGAGGCGCTGGGACACAGTAGTGTTACCATGGTCGATACGGAGGTGCGTTATCGCATCCCCAAGACCGGCTTTGAGTTTCGCGGTGAATTTGTGGATGTATTCCTGGGTAGCCCGGGCAATCTGCGGGCAAACAACGATGGCGACCCGGAGAATAACGTAGGCGATCACATGTGGGGGGCCTCGCTGGAAGCGGCTTATCACATCCAACTCGCGAATTTTGTTCGTAACGGGTGGGAGATAGTCCCATTCTACCGTTACACCTATGAAAACTTGCAGACCGGTGGCTTTAGTGGAACCGATGCTAACCTGCCTACCGGACAAGGCAAGCGGCAGTTCCACACGTTCGGTATCGCAGCCTTCCCCACGCCTCAGGTCGTCCTGAAACTCGATTACCAATTCGCTTTAGACGACGCGCCAGACTCTCCGCGTGCGGATCATTTTCTAGGCGCGGTGGGTTTCTTCTTCTAGAATTCTGACAGATCGCATCAATTATGGACGAACAGTTGAAATGGCTGACACCGGGGGCCGTTTTTCTGGCCAGTGTACCATGCGGTTACACCACAACCTATCTGAGCGTCACACAAGCGCAGAAGGAGGCCTTCCCCGACGCCGAGGAATTCGTTGCGAACAACATCATTTTTACGCCCGCGCAGATCAAAGCAATTGAAGAGGCTTCGGGACAAAAGGTTCTCACCCGCGGACAACAAGTTTGGAAGGCCATGCGAAACGGACGTTTGCAGGGCTACTTCATTCCCGACTATGTCATCGGGAAACACCTTGCCATCGACTATGCCGTTGCGCTAACTCCCGCCGGAGAAGTGCGCCAGATTGAAATTCTAACCTACCGCGAAACTTATGGCGGAGAGATTCGGAATGCCGACTGGCGGAAACAATTCGTTGGCAAAACCGTGCGTTCGCCGCTGTCTCTTAACAATGACATTCGCAACATCAGTGGAGCTACTCTCTCTAGCCGCCACGTCACGGAAGGAGTAAAAAGGCTGCTTTCCGTTTATGAAGTTTGTCTGAAATAAGACGGGATCATCGCGCCGCGTGCGTCTTCGATCGACGCCCCTCCGCTCGACAACGACAAACAGACAATCTAACGTCGTTCACAGATCCGGGCAATGCGGCGAGAGATTCGATATGCGCCCATTCGACGCGAGAGCAATCGAACGGCAAAAACTGGTAACGGAACGGTAGCAGAATGGAAGTTAGGGTGCCATAACTAGGTCTATGAGACCCTTGTGTTCACATTTTTGGGTCCTCGGTTTGATTGCCATTTTGGCGCTTGCACCACTGCCTGTGCTTAGCCAAATCTCCGGCCACGACGCCTCATCCGTTTCCGCTGAAGCCACCCCGGCAACGTCCGCGGCCGCCGCTGGTGGCGCCAGTGCGGAGCCAGTAGTAGTAACGGGAGGCGAGTTGGATGATAGCCGGCTGCAGATCAGCCTCGAAGCAGGGACGAGCACATATACGATGAGCGATCAGCAGATCGACACCATCGCGCAGGGCGAGAATACTTCCTTTAACAAGGTTCTAACCCGGGTACCTGGCGTCTCGGACGACACCTACGGCGCGATACATTTCCGCAACGAGGATCCTTATTATCGTTACTATATTAACGGAACACTCCTGCCTTCGGGCATAAACGGATTTAGCCAGGACATCTTCACTCGTTCCGTGGCGAGCCTGACCACCCTGGTGGGCGCGCTGACGGCTCAATACCCGGAAGGCAACTACGGCCTTGTGGATATTCGCACCAAGAGTGGCGCGAACTTAAGTGGCGGTACCGCCGCTTTCTACGGCGGAAGTTACACTACTGTTCAACCGAGCTTTTCCTTCGGAGGTTCCTCACAACGGACTGATGTTTATTTTAGCGGAAGTTACTTGCACGACGCACTTGGTCTGCAAAATCCTACTCCCCACACATCGGCGATTCATGACGATACCGATCAATATCGCGGGGTGGCTTATCTTTCCCAGCAATTTCAAAATTCGGGACGGCTAAGTCTGTTTTTCAGCGCGGCATATCAAGGTTACGAAATCCCTAATACACCGGACCAGGCGCCGGGTTTTGATTTTTCGCAAACGAACCTGGCCGGTGCCCGCATAAACTCGAGCAAGCTGAACGAAACACAGAACGAACAGACCTACTGGGGAGTTATCGCCTATCAGCAAACAGTGGGTGATTTCTCATTTCAGCTCTCGCAGGTCAATCGCTGGAGCACGGTGACATTCAACCCGGATATCAGCGGCGATCTCTTTTTCAACGGGGTGGCAGCGCGGGTTCACGAGTTCATCCTGACTGACGGAATTCAGGCCGATGTGAGCTACCAATGGGGCGACGCGCATGTTGTTCGCGCCGGAGTGGTAGCCGATACCCAACGAGCGGGAGCCAATAATAACAGCTTCGTCTATGTCATCGATCCGTTTACCGGCAGTCCAGTAGGTAACCCAATTGAAATTGACGACGAACACTCCAAACGTGCCTATGACTACGGCGTTTACCTGGAGGACCAATGGCACCTTACAGAAAAACTAACCCTCAACTACGGCCTGCGCTTCGAGGGTGCCCAGGCGTACACCCACGACAATGCACTCTGCCCTCGTCTCAACGTGGTCTACCAGCTGGACAAAAATACCACCTTTCATGCCGGCTACGCCCGTTATTTCGATCCACCGCAACTGCTTAACGTTAGCCCCGGGAGCGTCCGCCGCTTCGATGGCACCACCAACGCTTCCGATCAGGATACGAACGACTCGGTAAAGGTAGAGAAGTCACATTACTTCGACGTCGGGATGGACAAGGAGATCACCCAAGGTTTCAAGGTTGGCCTCGATGCTTACTACAAGATCGCGAAAGATCAGATCGACGACGGCCAGTTTGGCGCGGCCAACATTAGCTCGCCATACAACTACCGTGAAGCGTCGATGTATGGTGCCGAACTATCCGCGAACTACATCAAAGGGCCGCTTTCCGCTTTTCTTAATTTCTCTGCCTCCGATTCGTGGGGAAAAGGAATTGTGTCGAGCCAGTTTGAGTTTGATGCTGATGAACTGGCCGGAATAAACAAGGAAAGCGTCCGCTTGGACCAGCAACAGTTCTACACCGCCTCCGCGGGCGTTGCCTATGGCTGGATGAACTCTGTTTTTCATCTCGACGCCCTGTACGGCGACGGCATTCGCGCCGGTTTCCTTAATAAAAAGAAACTTCAGGCTTATTATCCGGTGAACCTCGGAGTGGAACATCACTTCAAACTTCACTCCGGCGGCGACCTCGCAATCCGGTTCGACGTTCTTAATCTGTTTGATCAGGTGTACGTCCTAAACGACGGCACTGGCATTGGCGAAGGCGCCGTGAAGTATGGTCATCGACGTGCGCTCTACGGCGGGATCAGCTATTCTTTTTAGTTAAGCCAGCGCAGTGTGGACAATTGCGCCTGCGCCAGGCTGTTGTCGCTCACGGTTTGTTTCTACGGCCTTGAAAGTGGCAACGAGGTTACGGCGTTGACAAGCTCACGAGCCGATTAGATCGACAGCGCATTTATTTGCGCGGGCGAACTTAGTGAACTATTTTAAGCCAGAGCTCATCAACTCGATAATGCATTGAATCAAAACCCGAAGTCGATTACGGCGACCGATCGCTCTTACATAACTGTTACCCTTTTGGCGCGTGCGTGCGCGGAGAATTACACTCACGCTTCAAACATTCCACGCCTGCGCGCGCGTACGCGAGCACACCGCGTTAGGTAGGGCAGTCCGTTACACCAGCCCCGGTCTCAGGAGATCCAAATTGTCTTGGTATTTGTAAATTCGCGAATGCCAGCGGCACCGAGCTCCCGGCCGAACCCGGAACGTTTCACACCACCGAATGGCAGACGCGGATCGGACGCGACCATGGCGTTGATAAAGACCATTCCGGCGTCCAGCTCCGACGCGAAGAGTTTCTGTTCCTTGCGATCGTTAGTCCATGCACTCGCCCCCAGGCCAAATGTGGTATCGTTCGCGAGGTCAATCGCTTCGTTGGTATCGCCCACGCGAAACACAGCTGCGACCGGGCCGAAGACTTCTTCGCGGTACGCGGGCGAGTTTTTGGGGACGTCGACCAGAACCGTGGGCTCGTAGAAGAAACCCGGACCCTCAACACGGTTTCCGCCTGTCAACAGTTTTGCGCCTGCTGCGATCGATTTCTGGACTTGATCGTGTACGCCTCGCAGAATTTGTTCCGTTGCGAGCGGACCGAGCTCAGTCTCCGGATCCATTGGGTCACCGAGCTTAAGCGTGCGTATGCGGTCAACGAACTCTTCAAGAAAACGCTCGTAGATCTGATCGGCGACGATGAATCGCTTTGCCGCGATACACGACTGGCCGGTGTTGATCGTACGCGCCTTTACGGCCGTGCTCAGTGCACGCTCGAAGTCAGCGCTCGGCATCACAATGAAGGCATCACTGCCGCCGAGCTCGAGAACGCTTTTCTTGATCTCGCGCGCGGCCGCACTTGCCACCGCGCTGCCGGCCTTTTCGCTGCCCGTCAGTGTTACCGCTTTCACGCGCGCATCGACAATCAGTTTCTCTACCTGCTCTGGCTCGATCATCAGCGTTTGGAAAACGCCCTCTTCAAATCCGGCGCGGCAAAGGATATTTTCAATCGCGAGCGCGCATTGCGGGACATTCGAAGCGTGTTTGAGCAAACCAACATTACCCGCAATCAATGCAGGTGCGGCAAATCGGAACACCTGCCAGAAAGGAAAGTTCCACGGCATAATCGCAAGCACAGGCCCGAGAGGTTGATACTCGATGTAACTTTCAGCAGCATCGGTCTGCGCCGGTTCTTCCTCTAAAAATCGTGCGCCGTTCTCTGCGTAAAACCGGCAACCACGGGCGCACTTCTCGATCTCTGCGACTGAATCGCGAAACAGTTTCCCCATCTCCAGCGTGATGGTCTCTGCAAACGTTTGTTTCTCCTGAAACAACAACTCCGCCGCGGCATGCAGAAGCTCAGAACGTTCAGTGAAAGTCGTCTGGCGGTATCTTCTGAACGCTCGTTCGGCCCGACTCAGCCGTTTTTCGATTTCCGCGTCATCAAAAGGCAAAAACTCCTTCAGCTTTTCGCCTGTGGCGGGATTGACGGAAGCGATTGCCATCCAATCTAATAAGCGCACGTCATCAATCTGTCATCCTGAGTGAAGTGGAGCGCGGCGGAAGGACCGTGGAATTAAGTTCGATAGCGGCCCAGGATTGCTTGCGTTGCTTTCGAATGACAGTAGCAGGTGCTCTACAACCGCAACCCTCTTGGAATCAGCACGTGATCGAGCAAATCGAAAAACCATTGCACGAGCAGCGCAAGGACGGCGGCGGGAATAGCGCCTTCCAGGATTGTGACGTGATCGTTCAAGTTAAGACCGCTCAAAATCGGTTCGCCTAAACCGCCGGCGCCGATCAATGCTGCCAATGTGGCAGTTCCAATATTAATCACGGCGCTTGTTTTTATCCCGGAGAGAATAGAACGGGACGACATGGGCAGATAAATTTCCCAGAGCCGGGCAATCGGGCTGAGTCCCAACGCGACCGCAGATTCGCGTAACGATCGCGGGATGTCCTGAAGGCCGGTGGCAGTGTTGCGGATAATCGGGAGCAAACCATAAAGAAACAACGCTGCGACTGCAGTGCGTACGCTGATTCCAAAAAAGGGCAGGGGAACAAGCAAAGCCAGCAATGCGAGGGAAGGAATCGTTTGTACAACACTGGCAAAACCAAGAATGGTATGGCCGACTGCGCCACCGCGACTCGCGGCGATGCCAAGCGGAATTCCGACTACCACCGAGAGCACAAGCGAGAATCCAGCCAGTTGGAGATGACGAAGCGTCCAGCGAGCAAGCTTGTGTGGAAAGGATTCACCAAGCTTCTTTGCCGGCTCTGTGACTTGGCCGAAATATAGGTCTGCCGCTGTAGTGTAATTTTTTGTGCGCTCCGCTTCCGCGTTGAGGCGAAGCATACGTGTTTCATCAAGAGTGCTCTCCAAGCGGTGCAATGCAGCAATGGCGTCTTGGCGCATGGACGATCGGAACAAAAACACTGCCTCGTATTTCGGAAAGAAGTGAAGATCATCTTCGAGCACAACAAGGTCGTTCTGCTCTATTTTTGCATCCGTCGAGTAAGCGTCCTTTACATCAATCGAGCCGCTGGCGAGCGCGCTATAGCCTAGAGCGTGATCAATGCCAATGACATTGCTTTGGGGAAGAGCGTACCGCTCGTGCAATGGCGTCCAACCATCCTGCCGGTCGAGAAATTCATGCGTGAGACCGAGTTTGAGTTGCGGATATTTTTGCAAATCGCTGATTGTGCGAATGCCGAGTCGTTCCGCTTCGCTGCGCCGCATTACGAGCGCATAAGTGTTGTTAAACCCCAGCGGGTTCGTCATGCCCACGCCAATTTTTGCCAGCGACTCACGAATTTGATCAGTCGATAATGTCCTATCGCCTTTTAGAATTTCCTGCGCAATTGTCCCCGTGTATTCCGGGTAAGCGTCAATCTGTCCGCCGCGCAGGGCTTCCCAGAGAATGATCGTACCGCCCATCCCCTGGCGGTGTTCCACCGGGATTCCCGCGTCGCTCAGCGCTCGCCTGGCGATTTCGCCCAGCACATATGATTCCGTGAACTTCTTCGAACCGATCACGATATTGGCAGCAGAAGAATGAATCAGGAAAGCGGGAACAGAGGAAAAAATCAGAAGAAAACCTGGAAGCCAGGAAATCGTGTAAGGCCGGAAGAATTGCTTTATTTTTTTGGCCTTTTGGCTTTTAGACTCACTTTCTTCGCCCGCCTCCTGCTTTCCTGCTTTCCTAATCAAGTTCATAAGGCTGAAAGCCCGCGTTGAGCATTGATGAATTCGGAGACGAAAGCGTCGGCTGGTCTTTCGCGCAGATCGCGGGTCGCGCCCTTTTGGACGATTCGCCCTGCATTCATGAGGACGACTTCGTCACCGAAATAACTGGCTTCCGCCAAATCGTGAGTGACGAACAGCACCGTCTGGCCCAAGCGCGCGAAAATTTCCTTCAGATCTTTTTGCAAAGAGGCACGCACCAGCGGGTCCAGCGCTCCGAGCGGTTCATCGAGCAAGAGCAGTTCCGGCGAAAGCATCAGAGCCCGCATGAGACCGACGCGCTGCCGCTGGCCTCCGGAAAGTTCAAGTGGGTACCGCAGGAACAAGTTTTCGGAAAACCTTGTCAGTTCGCATAACTCCGAGAGTCTGGTCAGCATTTCACCAGATGGCTTTCCAATGTGGCGCGCCATCAAAACGACATTTGCGCGCGCAGTGAGATGCGGAAACAAGCCGCCTTCCTGGATTACGTAACCAATTCGACGGCGCAGAGCGTTTATGTTTTCGGAACTGACTGTTTGGCCATCGAACTCAATCGAGCCAGTGTCCGGCTCGATCAGATGAATAATCAGCCGCAGCAGCGTTGATTTGCCACACCCGCTCGGGCCGATCAGCACGGTGGTTTTGCCTCGACTGATCGACAGATTCGTCGGGTACAACGCGATTGCATTGTCGTAGCGTTTGCTGACGTTGCAAACTTCGACGAGCGCGCTCATTCCAAGAATTCGCTCAAGTTGGGGCGGTTCGCCTGAACCGCCTGGGCGCGCGAATCCGTTGGGCGTTTGAGGTCAAGCGCCACTAGCTTCCGGTAAGGCCGTCAAATAAAAAAGTCCAAACAAACGGGCGTTGTCAGTCCACATCCGAACAAACGCGAATCCGGCTTTGCCGGCGAGTGCCGCGAACTCTTCTGGCGAGTACTTGTATGAAAACTCAGTGATAATTTTGTCGCCTCGCCGGAAATGAAACTTGTGTTGATCGAGATGGACAAACTGGTCGATCTCGCTATTGAGATGCATTTCGATGCGACCGGCGTTGGAATTGTAAATCGCGCGATGCTGCCATTGATCGAGATCGAAGTCTGCGCCGAGTTCGCGGTTCACGCGCTCCACCAGATTCAGATTGAATTGGGCAGTTATGCCAGCGCGATCGTTGTAAGCCGCTTCGAGCACTTGCCGATCCTTCTTTAGATCAACGCCAATGAGCAGCCCACCGCTTCCGCGACAAACATTCGCGATGCGATGCAAAAACTCGAGCGCTTCCGCGGGCTCAAAATTGCCAATTGTCGATCCCGGAAAGTACACGATTTTACGAGCGCGGTTGCGACTCGGTGACGGCAACACGATGCGTTGCAGGTAATCGGCACAGACCGGCAGAATTTCAAGATCGGGAAAAATTTTCTGGAAAAGAGCAGTCGATTCACGCAGTTGTTTTTCGGAGATATCCACGGGGATATAAACGGCAGGTGTTTCGAGCGCTTCGATCAGAATGCGCGTCTTGGTGCCTGCTCCCGTGCCGAGTCCGATGAGTTCGATGTTTGGACCAAGTTGCGATGCGATCTCGGCACGACTTCGATCCAGAATCTCGATTTCGGTTCGAGTTATATAGTATTCCGGCAGCTCACAAATTTTCTGGAACAAGCCCGCGCCGCGTTCATCATAAAAATATTTGCACGGCAGTGTGCGCGGATTGGAAGAAAGACCGCCAATTACGTCGTTTAGGAAATCAGACGATTCTGGCTCAGAGATTTGTTGGGAGAGGGTTGAGTAATCTCCGCTCATGGTGACAGCTCAGTTCAGCGCGCTTGGCGGTCGCGCACTACTAAGTCATTGTGGGTCGCGTGCGAGTCTGACTCCGGTAAACTGCCAGCGCTTTTCGGGTTGAAAAAAATTACGGTAAGTTCGGCGAATGTGAGTACGCGACGTGGCGCAGGAACCGCCACGCAA
>Ga0126381_100005366_pt1 | contig 14101 bp, 14 predicted proteins | sample PanSoiMetPlot_28_FD_96465 | JGI IMG/M metagenome (GOLD analysis project Ga0126381, IMG submission 96465) | Tropical forest soil microbial communities from Panama - MetaG Plot_28 | ecosystem: Environmental > Terrestrial > Soil > Tropical forest > Bulk soil | place: Panama | collected 2016-02-17
GCTTCGACCTTCATCTGCACCGATGGCATCACCACTGTTCATAAGTTCTCGATTGTGCCCGGTCTGAATCAGGGCCAACGCGAGAATTATACAGTCACACACATGACCGGCACGGGCTCGCTGGTAATCATTCCGCTCTAGGGCCGGCTATTCGTATTCTGCTAGTCAGCTTGATCTCGATCGCCGAGCGGACGGCGAGGACCCTCTGGGTCCTCGCCTTCCGGCAGATACAACACCCATACCTGTTGTGAAACGGGATTCGAGCAATCTGGTCATCATTCAATTGAACTCCAGGCTTCTTCTTACTGGAGCCGGCCATCGGCGTAAGCCTGGCACGGCTTTGCGTGGGGAGCTATCGGCCGGGGCTGATGGCACACACCAATTGACGCAGGAAGACCCTGAGCCACAAAAGATCCCAGCGGTGGACGGCATTACTTCGACTGCCTGAAATAGAAGTTGAGCGTAAGACCCAACATATTGATCGAGCTCTGGCTGCACGATGTGCAGTTCTGGTGGAGGAGATAGGTATCGACCATCAGAAGCTTCTTATAAGGGAATTGGACTCCTCCGCCGTACTGGTTTTGGTTCCACGACTGGTGATTGCGATCGTAGTACAGTTCGCCTGATCCGTAAGGCGCGAATTGGAAGTTACGAAACTCGAAAGTGTGTTGGACCACAAGCTTATTTCGATAACGAACGTCGTACGCGCCGTTGACCCAGCGATACTCTACCCGGTTCCGGTCTGTGATCAGGATGTCGCCGGGCGCCAGATAGTTTGGCGTTAATTGAGTGATAATCCGGTTCTCGATCTTCAAACTGCCATTCTGAATTGTATGCAGGTATTCGTAGCCCGCACCAAAAACAAGATGGTGCTCCTTTTCGGCGTCGATATCCTGTCTATGCTGTTTCAAAATGGGTTTCAGGCGGCGGTTGAGTAGAAATCCGGTCCTCCAGCGCTGAAAGGAAAAGTCTATTCCGTCCTGAAGCTCTCCCCAGGCTTGCAACCGGGTTCGCGGCAACAATTCGATATCAGCCACCAACTTGGGCCTGCCTTGCCAACCAACGTCAGGCGACTGCGCACGGCCCGGCGTCGAATTCAAGAACAGAGAAAGCAGAATGATAAGGCAGTTTGTCAACCATAGGCCGGCTATCATCAAGTTCGAGCCAGCAACAGAGTTGCAGCGACAAGTACTGCATCTCTGATGGCGGTCACAGGCCGGACGCCCGCCACTACCGCGCGAGCCGTTGCCATCACGCTTCATTGATTTGCTCATTGGGTCAACCGCATTCGCGCCGCGCCGGTCGGATTCTTAAGCGCACTGGCGCGCGGCCTCGTGATAGCGACCATCCGGATAGTTGTCGACGAATACCTTTCAGTTACGCTCCTGTGCCGCTGCCAGATTGACGTTGAAGAAAGGGACCCATCAGTCGCGGACAATGATCACGATTAGACCTGCCATGCCGAGCAGGAAGATCAGAGCTCCAAGCGCTGTCGCTCGGGAATAAGGAACTCCGGGATATTGAGATCGCAGCGTCTCCATATTCTGCTTGTTGTCCCAGGCGGCCATGATCAAGGAGACCAATCCAATGCTGACCATCGTCAACCCAAACTCCCGAGGTCCAATGTGATGTCTCGGGGTGAAGTCGCCGTAACGCTGAAGCTGAAAGAATTTGTAGATGGTGAATCCAAACGTTATGAGCGAGGTTGCCGTCCTCACCCAAGCCATCATCGTACGGTCATAAGCGACGCGTGTCCGCTCGATCGCGAGCCTGGTTCCTGGGTCGAGTTTAGGCTTGTCTGCCGCGGCATCGCCTGCGGGTGGGATCGGCCGGTCTTCCCCTCCCCGGCCAGCGTCATGAGCAGTAGAGCTTCGAGCAGTCATTCGAGTCCTGTAGATGAGTGGTATGCGACCGAACGTGCCGCAACCCGCGGAGTACGGTTCAGATCAGAGCCACTTTGCCTGTTGCCAGATCGTATACGCCGCCAACGACTTTCACCTTGCCGGCTTTAACGGCGGGCGCGATGATCGGGTCTAGCGTCTTCAACCGTTGCACGCCGATGACGACGTTCTCTCGGATCGCGTTATCGAGAGGATCGCCCGCACGCCCTTTGCTTATGAGTACCGCGGGTTCTATCAGATCGACCAAACCGTCGATATCGCCGGGGAGCGCTTCTTTGGCTTCGATTTTCTTCATGGCGGATTTGACCGCGCCGCAGTCGCTGTGACCCAGCACCATAACCAGTGGAACATTCAGCTCGGCGATGGCATATTCGATGCTTCCGGTTACAACCACTCCAGCTGAATCGACCACATTGCCTGCCACGCTAACCGCGAAGATATCGCCAAGGCCGGCATCGAAAAGGATTTCAGGAACTACCCTCGAGTCGGAGCAGGCAATGACGACAGTGTAAGGATGCTGGGCGGCGACCAGTGTCCGAAAATGTTTGGGCTCCCGCCGCGGAGCGGACGCCTCGCCACTTGCAAATCGCTTATTGCCGTCGAGCAGCCTGGCCAGGGCCTGATCGCCCGTTGAAGAGGTCTGGGCCGCCGTCGCTCTGCCCGGACGAGACCCGCCTGACGCCATTCGCGTAGCGGCGATGCTAATCCCCCCGGCCGAAACGATGGTGAAAAACTCGCGGCGTGAAAGAGCGGCCATTTCGCAATCTCCTTTCCCTCTAGTACGACTTGCTTTATCACAAAGCGTGTCGCCGCCAATTACCCTCCTTGCATCTTGTAAGCAGCACTTGGGCAGCGGTTGACCGAGGAGGCAGGTTCGCGGCAAGTTTCTCTGTCGATCGAGACAAGGATCGCCCCGTCAACAACCTTTGCTGGATAGGTGGTCGTCTTGAGGCCCGGGGCAGCGATCAGTTGACCCGTCGCGACATCGTACTGCCAGCCGTGGGAAGCACAGGTAACGACGTTGCCCTCGAGCGCACCGGCCGCCAGCGATGACCCGGCGTGAGGGCAGGTATCGTTGAGGGCCCAGATAGTCCCGTCAACGTTGAACAAAGCAATACTGATCCCGGCGATCGTGACAGTGGCGCCGGTTCCAGGTGGAATCTCGTCCAGCCGGCCTGCTTCGACAAATTCAGCCATGCCAGTCACCTCCGGCGCCCGCATCATTAAAGTTTATTGCCGGCAGGCTTTCGTCTTAACTGTCACTGTAGACAGGCATGGGCTGGAAAAGGTGCCAGGAGGAGCACTATAGTCACACGCACAGTCCCGTTATCGCCATGCGCCCAAAATCTCCGGTACCAAAGGCTTTTTTAGGTATGCACTGCCGCCTGGTTCAGCGAGATGTTTGGGCGGCCTGGCGTCACCCGAGCGTGTATATTTCTTTCCACATAGATGAACCGGTCCTATTGAACTGGGTGAATCGGGATGATATCCTGCTGGCAGTCCAGATTGATCGCTTTCAGTCTCAGCATCCGAGAGAACCCGGACCAGGGTAAGGGTGACCGATCTTTCTTGTCGGGCTGAGCGCCAGGCGTCTGGATTCACGATCAGTCACTCGGTGTTGTGCGAAATGCGATCATGAGGGCCTCTCCGGATTGAAGCGGCGAAGCGCAAAGTAGGCGCCACCGGAGCCCCCAACTTTCCACACAGTGGACCGGGTTACGGAGCCCTGCAAGTTAGCGTTCTCTACGCTGTTTCTCATTAGCCTTTCTTTGACTGATGCGCGGGTGAATTGGGGCAACCGGCGCGGATCATCTCGCCGTCCGTGTCGTCTGTACATATCGATCTGAGACAACCGACGACGTGCGTTGAAGAGCCAGGATTTGGGTTAGCGGCAGGCCTAATGAAGGGAAGTACCTCAAGAGTCGCACACACAAGTTGGTATCTTGTGCCAGCGCTCGAGGCCCTTCAGGCATCCTCGTCGTCGCGTTGAAGTAGTCGAGTTGGGGAGGATGGAACTTAGCAACGAGATCTCGATCATTGTTCCCGCGTTCGTAGTGGGGAGCGGCATTGCCCTGGGCGCCGCCGTTCAATTCGGGCTGGCGGGCCTGGTCGGAGAGCGTTCAAAACTGCACCGTGCGTTTTCAGCGGTATGTGCATGCGCCGCCGGTCACCTGTACACGTCGGCTGGTTATTACACTGCAGGTTCGGTCGAGCAGGCGGCTGAACTGCTGCGCTGGCAGACAGCCTTTGCGATTCTGTTTAGTCCTGTGTTCTTTTGGTTTGTCGCACTCTATACCGACCAGAAGCGAATCAGGCGCTGGCTGGCGGTAATAAGCCTTGCTTGTATTGTATGCCTGATCGCCAACTTTACCTCGCCGTATGGCCTCCGCTTCTCGAACTTGCGGCCGGACGAGCCGTTGAGGCTGCCATGGGGGGAATCTCTGGCTCGATTCACCGGCCCGGTTTCTCCGTGGAGGTCTGGCCTCCTATTGCTGAACACCGCGATTCTTCTCTGGGCCATTTGGCGTGCTTCAGTGTTATTCAAGAGGAGCCGGCGACCTGGTGTCCTGTTCCTGGCGCTCTATTGTGCAATTGAATTTGCGACGATTCCAGCAGGGTTCCTTAGTGAGCTTGGCGTCGCAAACGTTTTCTACACGGGCGGATTTGCTTTTTTGGCGCTGGTGATATTCATGAGCGCCAGTCTCGCCTTCGAGTTCCAGGCAAGCGAGGCTGCACTCAAGCAGCGTGAACGATCGCTCAGCAAGAGCGAAAGACAGCTCGGCGGCATAATCGACTCGGCAATGGACGCCATAATCTCGATTGATCAGAGCCAGCGCATATTAAGGTTCAATGCGTCTGCCGAACAGGTCTTCAGGTGCACGGCCGGTGAAGCGATAGGCCAGGACATCGGCAACTTCATTCCGGAGCGATTCCGCGGCGCGCATCACGAGCATATTGGGGCCTTTGGAAGGGCGCGCATAACCAGCCGGCGCGCAGGCGGACTCGGGGTGCTCTATGGGCGGCGGGCCGACGGCCAGGAGTTCCCGATGGAAGCCTCGATTTCGCAGTTCGAATCAGAAGGAGAGAGATTCTACACGGTAATCGTGCGCGATATCACAGAACGCTACGATGCCGAAGAGGCTCTCCGGGTGAGCGAAGAGCGATTCAGAAACATGGCCGATACTGCTCCGGTAATGATCTGGGTTTCGGGCCCCGACAAAGGCTGCACGTATTTTAACCGTGGCTGGTTAGATTTCACCGGGAGAACACTGGAACAGGAACTCGGCGACGGCTGGGTCGAAGGAGTGCATACGGACGACCATGCCCGGTGCATCGATACATATGTTTCCGCATTCGACCGCAAAGAAGCATTCGCGATGGAGTACAGATTACGGCGGGCGGACGGTGAATTCCGCTGGGTCTACGATTGCGGAACCCCTAACTTCTCGCCGGCCGGCGACTTGATGGGTTATATAGGCTCCTGCATAGACATCACCGAACATAAGCGGGCCGAAGAGACGCTCGGGCATCTGCTCGAGGAAGTGAGCCAGCTGAAGAACCAGCTCGAGGCCGACAATGTCTATCTCCACGAAGAAATCAAACTGGAACACAATTTCGGGGACATCGTCGGCACAAGCGATGCGATCAAACGAGTACTGATCAATATCGAGAAGGTCGCTCCCACCGATACGACCGTCTTGATTACCGGCGAGACCGGCACAGGCAAGGAACTGGTGGCGCGGGCCATTCACGGCGCGAGCAAACGCAACCGGCGAGCGCTTGTCAAAGTCAATTGCGCGGTCTTGCCCGCAACGCTTATCGAATCGGAGCTATTCGGCCACGAGAAGGGCGCATTCACCGGCGCCGAAGCCCGCAAGCAAGGCCGCTTCGAACTTGCCAACGGCGCTACCATCTTCCTTGACGAGATTGGAGAACTGCCGCTCGAGTCACAGGTCAAACTGTTGAGAGTCATACAGGAAGGCGAATTCGAACGCCTTGGAAGTTCGAAGACCTTGACGACCGATGCCAGGATCATAGCGGCCACCAATCGGGATCTCAATGAGGAGGTCGAAAGAGGCGTCTTCAGAAAGGACCTCTGGTACCGGCTGAATGTCTTTCCGATAACGGTGCCGCCGCTGCGCGAACGCAAAGAAGACCTGCCTCTGCTGGTCGGCCATTTTGTAAAGCGCTTGGCTAAGAGAACAGGCAAAGATATCGATTCGGTATCGCCGGCTGCGTTGAGGGCGCTCGATGATTATGGTTGGCCGGGCAATGTAAGGGAACTTGCTAACGTCATTGAACGGGCAGTAATCAGCACCCGGGGTCCTGTGCTGTTTCTTGCCGAGCCACTCGAAGACGTTCAGGCGTCCACTCCGCCCGCCGCTTGGAAGCCCCTTGAAGAAATGGAGCGGGACTACATAATCAGGGCACTCAACGAAACCGGCGGAAAGATCGAAGGACAGGGCGGAGCTGCAATGCTGCTGGGCATTAATCCCAGCACCCTTCGCGGCCGAATGTCGAAACTCGGAATCAGGAGGAAAGAGGATGGCCCGAAGGCCTTTGGGGCCGGGGGATGAAAGGATTTTGGCAAGCTTACCCTTGAGAGAGACTTCGGGACTTATCCCCACCTGCGGGGTCATCGCGAATCGGTGCGACTGGAAGCCGCGAGCAAGCGATAGCGCTCCCACGGCCTGGCTGTCTTGCCTCCGACCTGCTAGTATTCAGAGGCTCGAAATCAGGATGGCATCCTCAGCCATGCCCTGGATTGATTCGGTTCTCGCCGAACCTCAAGTACAGCAATACGCAAAGCCCGAAGTGGGAGAGGTGGCTTATGGACGAAGAACCACAACACATACTCTGTGTGGAAGATGACTGGGATGTTTGCGAGGCATGCCGAACTCTCGAGACTCTCCGGCCCGAGCTCAAGTTCACATTCGCCCATGACTTTGACTTCGGGCTCAAGCTAATCAGATTGGGCACCTTTGACCTGTACTTACTCAGCAGCAAGCTGCCGGTTGGTTCAGGCATCGATCTCTGCCGCGAGGTCCGCAAGACCGACGGTAACACGCCTGTGGCAATCCTGATCAACGCCGCCGACCCCTGGGATACGGCAGCGGTGATGGAGGCAGGCGCGTCTGCCTTTCTCGACAAGCCCGCCGCGCTGTTTCAGATGGAGAGCACCGTGATTGCCTTGCTTCGCCAGGCTGAAACCCGCAGCCTTGATGCCCGGATTGCCGAGATCGCTACGCTGCGAGACTCCATCCATGATCGTCTCTCAATCCTGGGGGCCCGGATAACCGCGAATACGGAACGCCTGATCTACGCAAACGAGCTAATGCTCAAGGCTCATGGCTTCTCCACCTTTGTCCACTCCGGCGGGACCAGAGCCAATTTCGAACGCCTATGGCCGGGCGTCGTCGGTGAGCTTGCTACTGAGGCAGATCCGAGGTTTGACCTGGGAGCCTTGCAGAACCCTGGCGAGGAACCCGATGGGTTCCCCGAGCGATGATTATGCCAGGAGTGTGCACTATGCAACTTGCAACCCTCGACCCTTAACTCTTAACCTGGACGTGCGTTCGTTCCGGGCTGGCCTCCGGATGGGCGAATGCCGCACTCCTGCCTTCAGCGAGCAGCTTCTTCCCGTCAAGATACCCAAAAACCTCGAGCATCTTGGCAACCAGTCCAGTCCAACCGGTCTGGTGGCTGGCACCGATACCAGCACCGTTATCGCCATGAAAGTATTCGTAGAACAGAAGGTAGTCGCGCCAGTTGGGATCAGTCTGGAACTTGTCCACTCCGCCGAACACCGGCCGGCGGCCGGACTCATTCCGTAGAAAGATTCGGGCCAGGCGATCGGCCAGATCTTTACTAACCTCGAACAGATTCATCATCCTGCCGGAACCGGTCGGACACTCAATCTTGAACGAATCGCCGTAATAAGAATAGAACTGCAGAAGCGCCCGTATGAGCATCGCATTGAGCGGCGCCCATATTGGCCCCCGCCAATTGGAATTGCCTCCGAATATCTCGTTGTCAGACTCCGCAGGTAAATACTTCACTTTGTATTCACGGCCCTGCACCGAGAAAACGTAAGGATGGTCCTGGTGGTAGCGCGACAGCGCGCGAATCCCATATGGGCTGAGAAACTCGTTCTCGTCCAGCATCCGCGACATAATCCGGCGAAGCTTGTTCTCATTTACAAGTGATACTATGCCCCGTTCCGCCACTCCGTAGTGACCCGGCCCCGTCGGATGAATGCTCTCCAGCAGTTCTGGTATCTGCCGCAAACGCTCGCGAATGGTATCGATCAATCGGGGTATCCGCTGGCGCTGCCACGCCTCAATAGCAGTAGTCGCACACATCGGCAACAGGCCGACGATCGAACGAACCTTGATCCTGGTCGCGCTGCCGTCGGGCAGCCGCAGGATGTCATAGTAGAACCCGTCTTCTTCATCCCACATTCCGTCGTTGCCCCTGCAATTCATCGCTCGCGCGATGAACAGGAACTGGTCGACAAAGCTGGCGGTCAGGTCCTGGTATACCGGATCGTGCGCCGCCAGCTCAATGCCTATCTCGAGCATGTTCTGGCAAAACAGACATACCCATGCCGTGCTGTCTGCCTGCTCGAGATACCCTCCCTCTGGCATCGGCGCGTTCCGGTCAAAAACGCCGACGTTGTCGAGGCCCAGAAAGCCGCCTTCAAACAGATTGTTGCCCGTCCGGTCCAGGCGATTCAGCCACCAGCCAAAGTTGAGCATCAATTTGCTGAATGTGCGCTCGAGAAACTCCAGGTCGCCTTCCCCGTGCAGCGCTTGCTCGGTGCGGTGCAGAAAGATCGCCGCCCACGCGTGGACCGGGGGATTGACGTCGCTGAAGTTCCATTCGTATGCCGGAATCTGGCCGGTTGGATGTTGATAGAAATGTTGCAGCATCAGGTCGAGCTGCTGTTTCGCGTAGTCGAGATCGACCGTTGACAGCGCGATGGCGTGGAATGCCAGGTCCCAGGCTGCGTACCAGGAGTACTCCCATTTGTCCGGCATCGAGACTATTTCTTCGTTGACCATATGGCCCCAGGCGCTGTTCCGGATCCGTCTGACAGCCGGCTTTAAGGCAGCCGCCCCATGCTCTTCCAACCACATATTGAGATCAAAAAAGTAGTACTGCTTGCTCCAGAGCATGCCGGCAAGAGATTGCCTCATTACCAGAGCCTCATCCTGGCTCAAGGCTGGCGGTATGATGCCCCGATAGAACTCATCGGCTTCGCGGTGACGTGCGGCAAATACATGAGCGAATCGCTCTCCAAAAGGATCACCAGCCTGCTCGGGATGTATGTTCGTCAGCCGCAGCCTGATCACCGACGTTGCGCCCGCATCGATGCTCACAACGTAGTGCGCAGCAGCCTTGGTGCCTTCAGGGGCCGGGTTCACTCGATCGTGCCGCCCCAGCACAACATAATCGTTTATTCCATCTTTGACATAGGGGGTCGCGTTCGGTTTGCTGAAGATGCGTTCGTTGTTGGTCTCATTCTCTGTGAACAACAGCCTGACATCGCCTTCGCAATACCAGTAGTACCGGCCGAGTGTAAAGTGGCTTGCGGCAACAGCACTGACCCCACGTTTGACCTGAACACCCTCGAGTGACGGCCTGGGCGAACCCGGTCTCCACGCCCAGGTGTTGCGGAACCAAAGCGTCGGCAAGATGTGGATGCCGCACCTGTCGGGCCCGCGATTGCACACGCTGATCTGGACCAGGATATCCTCGGGCGCCAGTTTGGCATATTCAACGACCACGTCAAAATACCGATCTTGGTCAAAGATGCCGGTATCAATCAATTCATATTCCTGCTCGGACCTGTTGCGTTTTCGGTTAGTGCTGATGAGATCTTCGTATGGATAGGGCGCCTGGGGGTACTTGTAGAGGTACTTCATGTACGAGTGGGTGGGCGTGCTGTCAAGGTAGAAATAGTACTCTTTGACATCCTCGCCGTGATTACCCTCGTTGTTGGTCAAGCCGAACAGGCGCTCTTTGAGAATCGGGTCTCTTCCGTTCCATAGCGCCAGGGCAAAGCATAGACGCTGCTTGTCATCGCTGAGACCAGCAAGCCCATCCTCGCCCCAGTGATAAGCCCGAGACCGAGCCTGGTCGTGCCCAAAATACTCCCATACATCACCATTCTCGCTATAGTCTTCTCGGACGGTGGCCCACTGCCTTTCGCTCAGATAGGGGCCCCACATCTTCCACGGAACATCCCTGGTGCATATTTCCGCGAGCCTGAGGACTTCAGGGTTCTTTCTCATTGAATGATTACCACGGTTAAAGTAGTTGTGCGGCCTTTCAGGCCCGGTCTGGTACATCCGGACTTACTAGGCCTCGGTGCTGGCGATTCTGGAGCCCTGCCTTTTAGGACAGCCTTCACTAAGATTAATTGCCAGGCGGAGGGTAAACCATACAGCGGATTGTGTATTCTCAGTGGCCATTTGCTGTAGTCCAGCGAAGAGGACCCCCAATGGTTACCTTGCAAACTCCCATGGGCCACTCTAAAATTCTATTGGTTTCGCAATCGCCCCGGACACTGGCGGAACTGACAGTTTCGCCTGGAAAAAGCTACCGGGGCGTTGGCGGTAATATATTGACCGCTCGGGCTCAACGAAACATCAGCAACCCAGGAACCTCCAAGCTAACCGTGGGATGCCGCCATTGCCCTGGACGGGTCGGTGCCGGCTTCGTTCAGGACTTCGTCCAGTCCGGCGGCCTTTCGCGCTTCGGTCAGGCTGCCAAACCGGTGGACAAATGTCATGGTTGAGGCGCAGGCTCGTGACGTATCGATATCATGCGTCTTTGGCAGCCTGCCTAGCTCCCGGGTCAGTTGTCGAAGCTGTTCGATGAGCTGCGAGTCTGAATACTCCTTGGTTCGGAGCGGCACATCGAAGCCTACCGACCGCAGCGCCCCGCCAAAGCTCCCAAACTCGACTGCCAGCGTCGACACTGCCGCGCATTCTCGCCGCGCGCTCGCCTGTGCCACGTCCTTTTGCCTGGGCGGCCTTCCAAGCTTTTCGCCCAGCCGTCTCAATTGTTGGGCCATCTGGTCCCGCGTATGAAGCTTTCGCGGCTTCCGCGCCTTCCTTGGCGCAACTCGCTTCTGCATTCCGTCCAACCCGGCCGCGCGCAAGGCCGATGACATATTCCCGAAGTAGTTGTCATAGGTGGGCGCGCTTGCACACTCGCCCCGGAGCTTGGCCTGGTTCACTTCCTTGACAGTGGGACGATGGCCCAGCTTGCGGGCCAGTGCCTGTAACATCTGGATGAGCTGCTCTCGAGAGAAACTGGTGGGTCTGATACGAAGCCCGGCTGCTTTCAGCGCCGCGTTGTAAGTGCCAAACCAGCGCTGAAACGTTTGTATGTCGGCACACGTGCCTTCCCGGCACGCCGTGATGAGTTCCTTGACCAGGGGAGGCCGACCCAGCCTGGCTGCCAGGCGCTTCAGCTGCTCCAGCAACTGGGACCGCGAGTATTTTCGTCGCGGTTCCTTGCCAAACCCTGCAGCCTCTCGCAATTGAGTCAACGTCCCGCACGTATTCACAAACACTTTGTTGCCCGCGCACCTGCCTGCTCTGGCTGCCCGGTCGATGTCCAATGCAGTCGGCAACTTGCCCAGGTCTTTGTGCAGATCAATGTATTGGGCTATAAGCTCCTCTTTCGTGAATCGCTGGAACCGCTGAACGCCCGCCTTTCGAAACGCGTTCCCCGCGCTGCCAAACACCCGCTGGAATGTTACCAACCTCGCGCAGGTTCCGGCTTTGCCGGCTTTCTTTACGTCTCGCCTCGTCAGAGGTCTCCCCAGCGCTCTCGACAAGTTTCGCAACTGGTCAATCAGCTCGTCCTCATTAAATTCTTGAAGCCTTTGGGGCGGCAGCCTCGACTCCTTTAGCGCCTTGGCCATTCCTCCAAAGAGCTGCCTGATAGTGGTGATAGAAGGGCACTTCCGCTGCTTCGCCGCGGCGACAATATCATTGACCGTTGGTGTCTTCTTCAGCTCCACCGCCAGGGATCGGAGCTGATGGATCGCTACAGACTTCAGGACTGGAGGATTTTTTTTTGCCATCGCGGTCAGGCGCCAATCTTACATTAAAAAGGCGGTCAATAGCCAAGTTGCCTGTGCCCTGTGACGACTCTGCGATGAAATCCGCAGTCTTTCGGTCATCGTCGACGCACAGTAACCGGAGCCTTAACCCGCAGCCCGCATCACGGCCCGCGCGATCGTGAACACGTTAACCCGGGTTGCGCCTGACCTCGCGAGGCACCTGGCAACCTCGCCCGCAGTGCTCCCGGAAGTCATCACATCGTCGCAAATGAGTACTGATCGCCCCGCAACCATGTCTGGGCGCAGCACTCCAAAGGCGCCTCGCACCGATTTGGCCCGCTCTTTCGCATCCAATCCAGTTCGGTGCCGGCGCGTCTGCCTGGTCCTCTCGAGACAGTGGTACTCAACTCCGAGCCCGCTGACGCGCCCAAGTGCGCGGGCGACCACGTCGGCCTGGTTGAAACCTCGCTCTTTCAACCTGGACCTGTGCAGTGGCACGGGAACAATGAGGTCGCTCGCCAGCGCCGCCTCACTTGAGAGAAAGGCGGCCCGCATCAAATCGCAAAGCCTTGAGTGAATGTAGGGGTATGACTTTAGAAAGAGTACGCTCGCCTCGATCGCACCCTTGTATGCCCCGCATGACCGGGCCGACTCGATCGGCAAGTCTTCACAGAGAGGGCACACGGCCGCGATGCGTGGTACGACTACCGGCGCCCCGCATTTCAAGCAGAGCCGATGGCTGATTAGCAGGTCGGTTAACTCGGGATCTTCCCAACACCTGGCGCATGCTACTCCGTCGCTCCAGGATTGGATGGAATTACCGCAAATGCGGCAGTCATCAGGGTAGCCAAGTGAGACGGCGCCATCTCTTAGGAGTCGGGCTGCAGCCTTGAACATGGGTTACCCCGGAGGCGGTTGCACCGGAGGCGGCGTGGCAATATTGCAGCTTCAAATTCGTTCGAGGCTGAACGACAAACAATTCCCGTAGCTTCTGATTAATCTCTTATCCGGAAAAGCGTAGAGCCGGACGCCCAGTCACCTTGAGACGCAGAATCAGACTTCTTCTTCTGCTAGCATCCCTTGCTCTTGCAGCTCTTGACACTTGATGCAGTAGCGGGCCCACGGAAGAGCTTCGAGGCGTTTTGATTGAATTTCGTCGCCGCAGTTCAAACAAAGCCCAAAGTTGCCATCTTCAAATCTGTCCAGGGCCTCTTCGATTAGCCTCAGCATCAGCCGTTCGTTGGTGCTCTGGGAAAAGAGCAATTCCTTGGTGTACGAATTGGAAGCCTGGTCCGCCGGGTCCTGGCTATTGTCCCGGTTGGCCTCTCGACCGTAATCCTCGGTGCGCTCGACCATCCCCAGCAACGCATTCTTCTGCTGCCGCAGTCTCGCTTCGTAGTTTTTGAGCTTTTTCTTATCCATCTACAAACTCCTAATCTTACACTAAGAATGCTCGCTGGTTCAAGTCCTGCAAGTCGTTGTCAAACCCTCCACTCCGTCCCATCCCCAACTCACCGCTGGTACGGCAGGTTGCGAATGATCGTGAACGCACGATAGACCTGCTCTGCAAGCAAAACACGCGCCATCTCGTGAGTCAGCGTCATCGGGCCCAGGGACAACTCCAAATTTGCTCGCTCCTTAACTGAGGAGTGAACGCCCGCGTGCCCGCCAACTACGAACGTAATCTGCTTAACTCCTGCCTGCATTTTTGAGTCAATGTAGTTCGCAAGTTCCCCCGAAGTCATCTGGCGGCCACGCGAGTCAAGTACCACTACCAGGTCGTCCGGTCGGATCTTCGCCAACAGATGCTCGCCCTCCATCTCCATGCACCGAATCGGGTCGTGGTTTGAACCCGCGCCCTCCCTGCCCACGGTAACCGTGACCGGCGCAAACTTTGACACTCGCCCAATATAGTCGTCCAGCAGGCTCCGAATCGGAGCGCTTTTGGTCTTACCAACCCATAGAAACAATACCTTCATGACATACGTATCTTTACCGCCTCGATGCAGAACGCCGGGCACAAGAAGCGCAGCAGGCGAGCATATCTTATTGGCCAGAGACTCCCCAGGCCTTCGTGCACACCTACCTTAATTCACCGGCGCCCTTTCAGCCCTTAGCA
>Ga0126381_100005367_pt1 | contig 14100 bp, 15 predicted proteins | sample PanSoiMetPlot_28_FD_96465 | JGI IMG/M metagenome (GOLD analysis project Ga0126381, IMG submission 96465) | Tropical forest soil microbial communities from Panama - MetaG Plot_28 | ecosystem: Environmental > Terrestrial > Soil > Tropical forest > Bulk soil | place: Panama | collected 2016-02-17
ATGGCGCTCGAATCGCTGCTGGTCGAAAAGGGGCTGGTAGACCCGGCCGCCCTCGATGCGTTGATCGACACCTATGAACACAAAATCGGCCCGCGCAACGGCGCCCGCGTCGTGGCGCGCGCCTGGGCCGATCCCGAATACAAGAAGCGACTCCTCGCCGATGCGACTTCCGCGATTGCCGAGCTCGGCTTTGAAGGCGGCCAAGGGGCGCACATGGTCGTCGTCGAGAACACGCCCGATTGCCACAACCTTGTCGTGTGTACCCTTTGCTCATGCTATCCATGGCCGGTCCTCGGTCTGCCACCGGTCTGGTACAAATCCGCTCCTTACCGATCGCGCGCGGTGATCGATCCGCGCAGCGTGCTGCAGGAGTTTGGCCTGGGGGTCGCAGAGGAGGTCGAGATCCGCGTGTGGGATTCGACCTCGGAAATGCGCTACCTCGTATTGCCGGAGCGCCCAGCCGGAACGGAACATATGAGCGAGGAGCAGCTTGCCGCGCTCGTCAGCCGAGACGCGATGATCGGCACAGCCAAGGTGACGCTGTCGGGAGGCGCATGATGAACGGCGTCCACGATATGGGCGGAATGCACGGCATGGGAGCGATTGCGCCCGAAACGAACGAGCCGGTTTTTCACGAGCCCTGGGAGGGACGAGTTTTCGCGCTCAATCGCGCGCTGGCGGCATTGGGAAAATGGAACATCGATACCGGCCGGCATGCTCGCGAGCGTATTCCGCCCGCCGATTATCTGCGGATGAGTTACTACGAGAAGTGGCTGGCAGCGATCGAGATGTTGCTGGCGGAGACCGGAGTTGCCAGCCGCGCCGAGCTGGAGGGCGGCCGGGTGGAGCCGGGTTCGGCAAAAGCGACGCCACCCTTGACGGCGGGACAGGTGCCTGCGGTCGTCGGCGATCGCGGGCGGTTCGAGCGCCCGGTCAACGCGCCGCCCCGCTTTGCGATAGGGCAGAGCGTGCGCGCGAAGAAGATCAATCCGACCGGACATACGCGTCTACCGCGCTATGCTCGCGGCACGTTCGGGATTGTCGAGCGGATTCATGGCGCTCACGTGTTTCCGGACAGCAACGCGCATTTCCGGGGCGAGAGCCCTCAGCACCTCTACTCCGTGCGGTTTGCTGCGCGCGAGCTGTGGGGCGCGGACGCCGCGCCGCGAGATTCAGTCTACATCGACCTATGGGAAAGCTATCTCGATCCCGTATGAACCGATGACAGAAGAGGCAACCGTTTTCGCCGAGCCCTGGGAAGCGCATGCCTTTGCGCTCGCGGTCAAACTGTCCGAAGCAGGGTCCTTTACGTGGAGCGAGTGGTCGGAAGCCCTCGCTGCAGAGCTTGCCGAAGCGAACCAGCGCGGCGAGCCCGATGACGGCTCGCGCTATTACCACTATTGGCTCGCGACGCTGGAACGCCTCGTCGAGCAGAAAAATCTCGTCGTTCCGGCGTCCTTGCTGACGCGTAAAGAGGAATGGGCGGAGGCCTATCGGCGAACCCGGCACGGCCAGCCGGTAACGCTGCCCGGTGCTGAAGCAGCCCCGCACCCCAGCCCTCTCCCCGCAAGCGGGGCGAGGGAGCAATCCCGTGAATAACCCCTCCCCCCGCGCAAGCAGAGAGAGGGAGGGGCCCGCGCTAGCGGGAGGGTGAGGGGCAGCGGGCGACGGATATCTGCACCTGTGGCCTTGCTGCGCTCGGTCGCGACGGTAGGCTCCTACACGCTGCTCAGTCGCGTCTTCGGTTTTGTCCGCGATATTCTGACGGCCGCAATTCTCGGCGCCGGCCCGGTGGCCGATGCGTTTTTTGTCGCGCAGCGCCTCCCAAACCTGTTTCGCAGCCTCTTCGCTGAGGGCGCGTTCAGCGCCGCCTTTGTGCCGCTGTTCGCAGGGACAATGGCCGAACACGGCAAAGAGGCAGCTCGGATCTTTGCCGAGGATGCGCTTGCGGTACTGCTGGCAGCGCTCCTCGGCTTCGTTCTGCTCGGCGAAATCTTCATGCCGGCGGTTATGGGGGTGATCGCGCCGGGGTTTGCCGAAGATCCGGGCAAATTCGGCATCGCCGTCGAGCTGGCGCGGATTACCTTCCCATACTTGCTGTTCATTGCACTCGTCGCATTGCAAGGCGGTGTCCTGAACTCGATCGATCGCTTCGCAGCCGCCGCCGCGACCCCGATTTTGTTGAACCTGTTCCTGATCGCGGCGCTGTTGTTGATGGACAGGTCCGGCTGGCGCGACGGCCGCGCTCTAGCTTGGGCAGTGACCGGCGCGGGACTGGCGCAATTCCTCTGGCTGCTCTCGTCCTGCGCGCGCGCCGGGCTGGCGCTGCGCTTGCCGCGACCTCGGCTGACGCCGAGCGTGCGACGAACACTCGCCGTAATGGCTCCGGGCACGATCGGCGCCGGCGTCACGCAACTCAACCTGTTGATCTCTACCGCGCTGGCTTCGTTGTTGGCAGGCGGCTCGGTGTCGTATCTGTATTACGCTGACCGGTTGAACCAGCTCCCGCTTGGAGTGGTCGGGATTGCGGTTGGAACCGCCATTCTGCCGCCATTGTCGCGGCAGATCCGGCTCGGCCAGTTCGCTGACGCGATCACGACACAGAATCGCGGCATCGAGCTGGCCCTGTTGCTGACCCTGCCGGCCGCGGTGGGATTGGCCCTGCTCGCCAAGCCCATCCTCTCGGTGTTGTTCCAGCGCGGCGCGTTCAGTGCGGCCGATACTGCCGCAACGGCCGCGGCGCTGGCGGCTTACGCGACGGGCTTACCCGCTTTTGTGCTGGTGAGAGTGCTCGCGCCGGCTTTTTTTGCTCGGCACGACACCGCTACACCGGTCAAAACGGCAGTCGCGTCAATGGCGGCCAATCTCAGCCTGACTTTGATCTTGATGCAGTTCCTCGCGCATGTCGGGATTGCTGTCGCAACGACGGTCGCCGGTTGGGTCAACGCGCTCACTCTTCTGGCACTGTTGCTCCGCCGCGGACATTTCCATTTCGACGATCGGGCACGACGCAACCTGCCGCGGGTGGGATGCGCCTCGGCCGGGATGGGTGTTGTTCTGACGCTGTTGCGGCTTGTCTTGGCGCCCGCGCTGACCGGGCCGCCGGTGATCCGTCTCGCCGCCTTGGCAGCCCTGATCGGTGCCGGGCTCGCGGCGTTCGCTCTTCTCGCCTTCGCCCTCGGGATTGCCGATTGGCGCAACCTCTTGGGGCGGTTGCGCCGTCAACCGGCTTGACCGGCTGCGCGCTCGGGCGATAACACGCGACGCATTTATTGTCCAATCGAGGTCAGATGAACCGCATATTTTCCGGTATCCAACCCACCGGCAATCTTCATCTCGGCAACTATCTCGGAGCGATCCGCAATTGGGTCATGCTGCAGAAGGACTACGAGTGCATCTTCTGCATCGTCGACCTGCATGCATTGACGTTGCCGCAGGATCCGGCGGAACTGCGTGCCTCGACGCGTGAGGTGACAGCGGCATACATTGCCGCCGGGATCGATCCCGAGCGCTGCACGATCTTTAATCAAAGCATGGTTTCCGCGCATGTCGAGCTCGCCTGGCTGCTCGGATGCCTGACCCCGCTCGGCTGGCTCAACCGCATGACGCAGTTCAAGGAGAAGGCCGGGAGAGACCGCGAAATGGCCGGGCTCGGCCTTTACGCCTACCCGGTTTTGATGGCGGCGGACATCCTCGTCTACAAGGCGACCCACGTTCCGGTTGGCGAAGATCAGAAGCAGCATCTCGAACTCGCGCGCGATTTAGCCGGCGCGTTCAACCGCCGTTACGAGCGCGACTTCTTCCCGCTGCCAGAGCCCCAGATTTTCGGCACCGCGACGCGCGTCATGAGCCTGCGCGACGGGACCAAGAAGATGTCGAAATCGGACACCTCCGACTACTCGCGCATCAACATGACTGACGACGCCGACGCGATCGCGCTGAAGATCCGGCGTGCGAAAACCGATCCGGCGCCTCTTCCAGACGCAGTTGCCGAACTCGAGGCCCGCCCGGAGGCGGACAATCTGGTTGGCATCTATGCGGCGCTCGCCGGACTGTCGCGCGAGGATACCGTCGCGCGCTTTGCCGGACGGAATTTCTCGGAATTCAAAGGGACTCTGTCTGATCTGGCGGTTGAGATTCTCGGCCGTATCGGCGGCGAGATGCGTCGGCTGGTCGCTGATCCCGGATATATCGACGGCGTGCTGCGCCGCGGCGCCGAGCGCGCCGGCGCGATCGCTTACCCCGTGCTGCGCGAGGCGCAACAGATCAGCGGTCTGCTGCGGCCCTGAGTCGGACCCAACCGGCGGGTCGACCCTGCCGACTCGTCGGCGCCGAACGGGACGGGCGTTTGGGACATCTGGACGGGGTTCGCGCTTTCCCGGTCCAAGGGCTGGTTGTAACTTGTCGAGCCGAGCGCGTTGCTGCGCCAGGCAGCGCGTCAACCACAGCGCATCCCGGCCGTTTCTAGCCGATGGACATCTATCTGCCGATCGCCGAGGTCTCGCTTGACATTCTTGTCCTGCTCGGCCTTGGCGCGGCGGTTGGCTTCCTCTCGGGGGTGTTCGGCGTCGGCGGCGGTTTTCTGCTGACCCCGCTGCTCATCTTCATCGGTGTTCCGCCCACTGTCGCCGTCGCGTCGTCGGCCAATCAGCTGGTTGGCGCTTCCGTCGCAGGAGTGCTCGCCCACTGGCGGCGCGGCAATGTCGATTTCAAGATGGGTTATGTGCTGCTGGTCGGCGGTCTCGCCGGTTCGGTGCTCGGCGTATGGATCTTCACGCTGTTGAAGCGCCTGGGGCAGGTCGAACTGACAATCTCGGTCTGCTACGTGCTGTTGCTCGGGTCACTCGGGATCATGATGATGATCGAAAGCGTCCGCGCGCTCCTTCGCATGCACCGGCCGGGTGCTACGCGACGCCGGCTCCACCAGCACACCTGGATGCACGGGCTGCCGCTAAAGGCGCGTTTTCGCCGATCTCGGCTTTACATCAGCGCGCTGCTCCCGATTGGGATTGGCTTCGTGATCGGCGTCTTTAGCGCCATTCTGGGCATCGGCGGCGGGTTCATCATGGTTCCGGCGATGATATACATGCTTGGGATGCCGACTTCCGTCGTGCCGGGCACCTCGCTGCTGCAAATCATCTTCGTTGCCGCAAACGTCACCGTGCTGCAGGCCTACACCAACCACACGGTCGACGCCGTCCTCGCTCTTGTGCTGCTGGTGGGCGGCGTTGTCGGTGCGCGGGTCGGCAGCCGGTTCGGGACTCGGCTGCGTGGCGAACAGCTTCGCTTTCTTTTGGCCTTGCTGGTGCTCGCGGTAGCCGCGAAGCTCGCTTTCGACATGACCGCGACACCGGCCGACCTCTACTCGATCGCGTCGGAAAAGGGATGAGCTACCCCTTGACGGTATTGGCGCGGGGTCTTCATCCGGTGAGAAGCCCCTTTGCGGTTTTGTCTGGAAAACTTGCGTCCCCCCGCCTTTTACTAATCGTCGCGCTGGCTTTATACGGCGCGCCGGCGCGCGCCGACGGTCTGGTCGCCGACCTAACCAGCCATCTGATCGCGATTACGACCGGGTTCACGGGTACGTCCGTCGTGTTGTTTGGCGCGACCGACGGCCCGGGTGACGTCGTTGTCACCGTGCGCGGTCCGGATCGCGAGATGACAGTCCGACGCAAGAGCCGGGTGGCAGGGATTTGGATTAACACTCGGGAAGTCACATTCGCGAGCGTGCCGAGCTTTTACTCCGTCGCCTCGAGCCGCCCGATCGCCGACATCCTATCCCCGGCAACCGCCGCGTTTTACGGTCTCGGCGTTGCCAATCTGAAGCCCGAGCCGGCAACGCCGACCCCGGTAGTTATCGCCGATGCGTTTCGCGAGGCCCTCGAGCGCACCCAGAAACAAGCCGGATTATTCGCCGATCACAAGGGTAAGGTGGACTTTCTTGGCGAGAGGCTATTTCGCACGACGATTACATTTCCGTCGAACGTGCCGACCGGAACCTATCTCGTTGAGGTTTTTCTCGTGAGTGACAAAGATATTGTCAGCGGCCAGACTACGCCGCTCGTGGTTTCGAAAGTCGGCGTCGACGCGGAGGTTTTTGCATTCTCCACGCGGCAGCCCGGCGTCTACGGAGCGATTGCGGTGCTGACCGCCGTAGTGGCAGGATGGCTTGCAAGCCTTCCATTCAGAGGCACTTGATCCTTTCGAAAACAAGGATCGGAAACGGGATCGGCCGATGGAAGAATCGATACATCCGCGTGTATTCCTTGTCGTCGTTGATGAGACCGAAGAACTTCAGCTCGCTGTCCATTACGCCGCGCGACGCGCCGCCCACACCGGTGGGCGTGTCGCCTTGCTCTATGTGATCGAGCCCTCGGAATTACAGCATTGGATGGCGATCGAGGATCTTGCGCGCGAGGAACGGCGTGAGGAGGCCGAGCAGTTACTGCAGCGGCTATGCGAGGAAATTCTTCCGATCGCCGGCACGATGCCAATCGTCTACATCCGCGAGGGTTCGCGACGCGACGAGCTGCTGACCCTCATCAACGAGGAGCCGAGCATCTCGATCCTCGTTCTCGCGGCCGGAACCGGTCCCGAAGGACCGGGACCGTTGATCTCCTACCTGACAGGCAAGCCCGCCGGCCGCTTGCGCATCCCGATCACGATCGTTCCGGGCGGCCTCACAATTGAACAGCTGGGAGCCGTCAGCTGAAGCAAAGTATCGGAGCTGAGGCACGAGGGTTGATTCGAGGCGTTGAGGCCCCATGCTAAGTGTTGATTTTCGCATCCTTCGCTATCGGAGCCGCTGATGTTCATTCAAACCGAGCAGACGCCCAATCCAGCGACGTTGAAGTTTCTTCCCGGATGCCCGGTGACGACCTCGGGCACGGCAAATTTCACGAGCGAGGAAGCAGCCCGCGTCTCACCTCTCGCAGAGCAGCTCTTCTCGTTGCCGGAGGTGGCGGGCGTATTCCTCGGCGCTGATTTCGTAACCGTGACAAAGACCGGCGACGGAGATTGGTATCGGCTGAAGCCCGCGGTCCTCGCGGTGATCATGGAGCATTTTACCGCCGGCAGACCGGTTTTGGTCGCAGGGGCAGAGAGCACAGCGGGAGCAAGCGAAGAGGACGAGGACGAGGTCGTCGCGCAGATCAAAGAGTTGTTAGAGACCCGTGTGCGCCCGGCCGTAGCACAGGACGGCGGCGATATCATCTTTCACGACTTCGAAGACGGGGTCGTCTATTTACACATGCAGGGTTCCTGCTCGGGATGCCCGAGCTCGACGGCAACATTAAAGGCCGGGATCGAGAATATGCTTCGGCACTATATCCCTGAAGTTGTCGAGGTTCGGGCCGTCTGAGCGGACATTCTGCGCCAGGCCCGGCGAGCTCGGGCCATGCAATGTTCCCCATCATCCTGGCGCTCGATTCGGCCGGTTCGGGCTGCTCGGTCGCGGTTGCGAAGGGCGACGAGATTGTCGCCGTCGTGCACAACGAGGATTTGCATGGCCAAGCCGAGATACTGCTGCCGCTGGTGGACAAAGCCGTGCGTGAGGCTAATCTGCTGCCGTCGGCACTCGAAGTCATCGCCGCGACCGTTGGGCCGGGCAGTTTTACTGGGATCCGCGCTGGGCTCGCGGCCGCTCGCGGGATCGCATTCTCGGCGGGCGCGCGGCTCGTCGGAGTGAGCAGCTTTGCGGCTGTTGCCGCAGGGTCGGCGCAGCACGGCGTTTCCGATAAGCACTTTCTTCTCGTTGCTCTCGAAAGCCGTCGAGAAGACCTCTATGTCCAGTTCTTTGACCCAGGACGGAATGCGATTACTGCGCCGGCAGCGACACTGCCTTCTGCACTCAGCAATTTCGTAGCATTGACGATCGGCGCAGCTCCGCTGCTCATCGCTGGAGACGCGGCGCAACGGGCCGCCGATGCGCTGTCGCCCTGTCTGAATGCGATAGCCTTGGCAGATTCTCCGCTCACTGCTGTGGGGGCTTCGCGAACGGCGCTGCGCGACCTCAGGCAGGGTAAGACGGATCATGAGCCAAGTCCGTTCTATCTGCGCCCCCCTGATGTAAAACTTCCCGCGATACCCCCGATCCCGGGGCTTATTCGCGAATGATCCCGCGTATCGAACCGGTATCCCGTTACGCAGCGGGCCCGGTATCCATGCTCCATCACGCCTGCTTCCCGGAAGAAGGATGGGAAATCGGAGCGGTCGAGCAGATCATGAGTATGCACGGCTTCTTCGGTTGCATCGGATGGGAAAACGAAACTCCAGTCGGGTTTGCGTTAGCACTCAATCTCGGCACAGAAGTCGAAATCGTGTCATTGGGGGTTGTGCGAAAGCACAGGAGTTGCGGTGTCGGGTCGGCGCTCCTCGGCGCGTTGTGTTGCGAAGGGAGATTGCGCGGCGCTGAAGCCGCGGTGCTCGAGGTCGCCGTGGATAATGAAGCGGCCCAAGCCCTCTATGCAAAGCACGGTTTTACTATCGTGGGGCGGCGGCGCGACTACTACCGCCAAACAGGGCGGTCTGTCGATGCGCTCATATTGCGTGTAGCGTTGGCAACAGCCCCGTTGGAAATTTGAGTTTCCCTGACTCTGCGTTTCCTGCCGCTTCTTTCTATAGACATTGTATCTTCTTGCGGCTGCGTGTGATTGAAGAAATCGCCGAGTTAGCCGATTGCTTTGAGGCCAACTGTTAATTATATTTGGAGACGAGGCTCACGGCGGGATTATCGAGATGAACAACTCGGATCAAAGCAGCGATTTGCTGGCATTGACGACGGAAATCGTTGCCGCGCACGTTTCGAACAATACCGTGGCGGTTGGTGATCTACCGCAGTTGATCAACCAAGTATACAATTCTTTGGCCAATATCGGCAGTTTGCCGGCGACACCTGCCGAGCGGCCGCAGCCCGCCGTTCCGGTTAAGAAATCGGTACACCCCGATTTCATTATCTGCCTCGAGGACGGCAAAAAACTCAAGATGTTGAAGCGTCATTTAAAGACCGCCTACAACATGACCCCCGAGGCCTACCGTGAGCGCTGGGGATTGAGCGCCGATTATCCGATGGTCGCGCCAAATTATGCGCGGCAGCGCAGCCGGCTTGCTAAGGAAATCGGGCTCGGCACACGCGCACGGCGCCCGCGGGCTTGATCCCCCAGGAACGCATCACGATCAAGCAGTGCGCTGTACTCCATTGTTTCCGGACGTAGGCGTACCCGATGCTTTCAGGTATAATATCGTCCGATAAGGCTCGCCACGACGGAGACGCGATGCCTTCACGTCTGGAACAGCTGTGTCTCGACAAGGGCCTAAAGATGACCGAGCAGCGGCGCGTCATCGCCCGTGTCTTGTCAGAATCCGCTGATCATCCCGATGTCGAGCAGGTCTATCGACGAGCGACTTCGATAGACGCCCGGATCAGCATAGCGACAGTCTACCGCACGGTTCGGCTATTCGAAGAAGCCAGCATTATTGCCAGACACGATTTTGGCGATGGGCGATCCCGCTACGAGGAAATGCCGAGCGCACACCACGACCATTTGATTGACCTGCAATCGGGTCGTGTGATTGAGTTTCGCAATGAGGAGATCGAACGGTTGCAGCAGATCGTCGCCGATGAGCTCGGCTACGATTTGGTTGGGCACCGGCTGGAACTATACGCGGTACCGCGTAACGGCAAGCCGCGGTCCGAGACGGAATGATCTGTTCGCCTCCGTCTGACCGGCCGGCACCTCGACGCAGGGCGGCAGAGCCGTTGAATTCGCCCCTGGGCAGCAGCGGGACCGAACCGGGTGATTAGCAGTGCGCCGGCGGATCGACGGTCAATTTTGGCCGTCGAAAAACCGATACCCGCGGACGCCTTAGCAGCGCCGATCGAGGAGCGGGTAGTCGATATTCGGTCCGGTCCGCTGCAGGTGAGGCTGGCGGACTCGGCTGCGGATGTCGATGCTGCGCAGGCACTGCGATACCGCATTTTCTACGAAAAGCTCGGCGCGCAGGCGTTGCCCGACATGGCGCTACGACGACGCGATGCCGATCGCTTCGATGCTCTTTGTGACCACCTGCTAGTGCTGGATCACGACCGCGGCACGGCTGCCGACGCTGTCGTCGGCACCTATCGGCTGCTCCGGAGGGAGACGGCGGCCCGGTTCGGTGGCTTCTATTCGGCTGCCGAGTTCGACATATCATCCCTTGTGCACCAACCCGGCGAAGTCCTCGAATTAGGCCGCTCTTGTGTTGACCCGGCGTACCGCCAGAGATCGGCGATGCAGCTTTTGTGGGCTGGCATTGCCGCCTACGTATTTCACTACGACATTGTGCTGATGTTCGGTTGCGCGAGTCTGCCCGGTACCGATGCCGACGCTCTCGCGCTGCCGCTCTCCTACCTTTATCATCATCATTTGGCGCCTCCGGCATTGCGACCCCGAGCGCTCGCGGACCGCTATGTCAATATGTGCCGGCTTAAGCATCACGAGATTGATTCGGCGCGGGCGATGGCGACGCTACCCCCATTGATCAAGGGATATCTGCGGCTGGGCGGATTTGTCGGCGACGGCGCCGTCGTCGACATGCAGTTCAACACCACAGACGTCTGTATTTTGGTCAAGACAGATCTCGTCACCGAGAAATATTCGCGTCATTACGAGCGGCAGTCCAAAGATACGACATGGACCGCTTGAGAATATGGGCTCGCCGACGCTGAGGCTCGCGCGTCTCGCGCTCTATCTCGCCTGGACCGTGAGCCTCATGCCGGTGCAGCTGGTCGGATTGGCCCTGCGGTGTCGGTGGACGAGTACTCTGCCAGTTTTCTATCACCGTTGGTGCTGCCGGATTCTCGGGTTCCGGATCCGTGTCGTCGGAACACCGAGCGGCGCACGTCCGGTCCTCTTCGCGGCCAATCATATCTCCTACACCGATATCACCGTCCTAGGTTCGATCATTCCCGGTTCTTTTGTCGCGAAAGCGGACGTCGCCAATTGGCCGTTTTTCGGCTGGCTTGCCAAGATGCAGCGCAGTGTCTTTGTCGACCGCAGGATGAGCAACGCCGCGATCCAGAGAGACGCCATAGGCAAGCGGCTGGCTAACCGGGATGCCCTCATTTTATTTCCAGAGGGGACGAGCGGCGACGGCAATCGCGTCCTTCCTTTCAAAAGCGCATTGTTCGCGGCCGCACGCCAGCGAGAGGGCATCCCCAGCGCGGTGGTCCAGCCGATCTCACTCGCCTATACACGGCTTGACGGGATGCCAATCAGACGTTTCTTCAGGCCATTCTTCGCATGGTATGGTGCTGTCGAGCTCGCGCCCCATCTGTGGAGCATGCTGGGGCTGGGTGTCGTCGAGGTCGTTGTCGAATTTCATCCTTCCACCTCGTTCGCGGATTGCGGATCGCGGCGGGCGTTGTCTGATTACTGCTACGCCCGCGTCGCCGGCGGGGTCGCGGCGGCGCTCTCTGGACGGCCGCAACCGCTACCAGCCCCGCCGAACGCTATCCGTGGGCCTTCATTTCCGAGCGATTTTTCGACGGCAATTCCGCAAACGGCAGCCGGATGACGCAACCCGCAGAGATTAGCCTGGAGACGATGAAGGACCGGCCCAAGCGGCTGTATATCAAGACCTACGGCTGCCAGATGAACGTTTACGATTCCGGGCGCATGGCCGAATTGTTGGCACCGCTTGGATACTTCAGCGCAGAGACGGCCGAAAATGCGGACCTCGTTATTCTCAATACCTGTCACATCCGAGAGAAGGCCGCAGAAAAGGTTTTTTCAGAACTCGGCACGCTCCGTCGTCTGAAGACCGCCAAGGCGGCGCGCGGCGGCCGGATGATTATTGCAGTCGCCGGCTGTGTCGCGCAGGCCGAAGGTGCTGAGATAATGAGGCGCGCGCCGTGCGTCGATCTCGTCGTGGGCCCACAAAGCTACCACCGCCTGCCCGAGATGATCGACCGCGCGATCCACGCTGGCACTGGGGTGGTAGACACGAGCTTTCCCGCGGAGCCCAAATTCGACTTCTTACCGGAAGCCGCCGCGCCACCCGGCGTCACCGCCTTTCTTACAGTGCAAGAAGGGTGCGATAAGTTCTGCAGCTTTTGTGTCGTACCGTATACCCGAGGCGCCGAATATTCGCGTCCGGTGGCCGCGGTGCTCACCGAAGCGCGGCGCCTCCTGCGCGACGGGGCGCGCGAGATTACGTTATTGGGACAAAACGTGAATGCGTACCACGGAGAAGGGCTCGACGGCCGAGAAATGGGACTAGGCGAGTTGATACGAGGGCTCGCCGAGCTGCCTGGCCTCGACCGCATCCGGTATACAACTTCGCACCCGCGGGACGTCGATGATCAGCTAATCGCAGCGCATCGCGATGTGCCGCAGCTGATGCCCTTTCTCCATCTGCCGGTACAAAGCGGGTCCGATAGGGTCCTTGCGGTGATGAATCGGCGCCATAGCGCTGACGACTATCGGCGGATTGTCGATCGGCTGCGCTCGGCTCGTTCTGATCTCGCCCTGTCTACCGATCTCATCGTGGGTTATCCAGGCGAAGGCGATGAGGATTTTCGGGCGACGCTCGACCTCGTCAGCGAAGTCCGCTTTGCGCAAGCATTTTCGTTCAAATACTCACCGCGACCCGGAACGCCTGCCGCATCGTCGCCCACTCAGATCCCGGAAGAAGTGAAATCAGAGCGGCTTGAGGCGTTGCAAAAAGTCTTAGCGACGCAACAGCGTGAATTCAACGAGGCCTGCATCGGGCGCACTCTACACATCCTAATCGAGAAGCCTGGTAGGCACGAAGGACAATTGGTGGGGCGAAGCCCTTATCTGCAGAGCGTGCATGTCATGGCGACGGCGGACCACATCGGCGAGATCATCCCGGCTCGGATAACGGGGGCGAGCGCCAACAGCCTGTCCGCCGCGCTCGGCGGGGCTGCCCTGGCATGACAGCGGTCTCGCCCGACGTCACCACCCGCGAGATCGGGGAGGCGCGCGCGCAGCTGGAGTTTGACGACAACCTGCTGCTCCCACTGCTTTACGGCGAGCGCGATCAGCACCTCGATCGCATCGAGCGGCAGCTCGGCGTCTTGCTCGTGCCGCGTGGCAACCGGCTTGCGATTTCGGGTCCGGCGTCGGCGACCGAGGCGGCCCATCTCGCGTTATCGCAGCTTTATGACCGCCTCAAGCGAGGGCAGGAGGTCGATTTGCCCGCTGTAGAGGCGGCGATCCGGCTCGCCGAAGCCGAGCTTGGAGATAAAAGCCTGCGCCTTTGGCGCGAAGACGCAGCGTTCCGTACCCGCAAACGGAGCATCACGGCGCGCTCACCCGGTCAAGCCGCGTACATAAAAGCCTTGCGTGAAAACGAGCTCGTCTTCGGTCTCGGACCCGCGGGCACCGGTAAGACCTATCTTGCGGTCGCCGCTGCCGTCGACCTCCTGATGACCGGGTGTGTCGAGCGGATGATCCTGTCACGTCCGGCTGTCGAGGCGGGCGAACGACTCGGTTTCCTTCCCGGCGACTTGCGCGACAAGGTCGATCCTTATTTGCGGCCTATTTTCGATGCCCTCAACGACATGTTGCCGGCCGATCAGCTGGCGAGGCGGCTTAGTACCGGGGAAATCGAAGTGGCGCCGATTGCCTTTATGCGGGGGCGCACGCTGTCGCGTGCATTTGTTGTTCTGGACGAGGCACAGAATACGACACCGGTACAAATGAAAATGTTTCTGACCCGCCTCGGTGAAGGATCTCGCATGGTCATAACTGGCGATCCCACGCAAGTGGATCTGTCGCCAGGAACCCGCTCGGGTCTTGCCGAGGCGCTCGAGACTTTGGTGGGGGTCGACGGGATCGCTACCGTACGACTGACTGATCGGGACGTCGTGCGGCACGAACTCGTAGCCGGGATTGTCCGCGCCTACGAGGCGCGTGAGCATGCGCGACGCGGCAGCGAACGCTAATGCGTCTGGCCTTGACGATCGACGTCTCGGTGGCCTGCCCCGGCTGGAAGGAGGTTTGCCCCGGCGTCGAATGCCTCGTTCGGCATGCGGGGGAGCGGGCCCTGCAGTGGGGCATCATTGCTTCCGGGCTAGAGTGGCGGGAACCGGTCGAG
>Ga0126381_100005368_pt1 | contig 14100 bp, 9 predicted proteins | sample PanSoiMetPlot_28_FD_96465 | JGI IMG/M metagenome (GOLD analysis project Ga0126381, IMG submission 96465) | Tropical forest soil microbial communities from Panama - MetaG Plot_28 | ecosystem: Environmental > Terrestrial > Soil > Tropical forest > Bulk soil | place: Panama | collected 2016-02-17
AATCTCCAAAAACGCGAAGCGTAAGAATTTGGTTTCGAGCCACATAATGCCGACCGAACTCTCGTGATGCCGAGATTCGATTCCGCTCGCCCCGAAATTCCCAAACCCCAAGATGATGAGTCGCGCAGTGTTTATCTGTTGCCGCGCATCCTGTCCGAGTGACGCCAGATCTTTATCGAAAGTGCCCGGCGATCAATTCCGGCGTATCGTCCCGGCTGCCTCTCGCCGGGTACTTACGATAAGGATCTGGCGTGATCCGGCCGCAGCTCGCTGACTCAATGAATCTCCCGCAGCAGGCCGTCAGTGCAGTTGGCCGGCTTGAGCACCGGATTGCAACGAGCATTCGGGCGAGGATCTCCCGTTGGGCGCACGGTCACAAAGTAGCCGGATTCGGCGGGTTCGCTCGCCGGGTAATCGGTACTCAGGATCTGCGCTCCGCTCGCAATAGAGGCGTCCCGCTTCTCTGTCGCATTCCACCTTACGCCTTCGGGCCGAGGGTCGGTCATGGTGCGCACCAGGTAACCTTTGCGGATGAGGCCCGGAACCAGGCCGGGATCGCTTACCGCGTCATTGCACTCGACAAACCCGGCATCCGGGGTGCCGGGTGTGGCATTGGTAAACAGGACACGCCCTTCGAGCGATGGATGGCCCTTGGTATAGAGCGGGCGGAAACGGCGCTGGTCGAGGAGGAAGATGACTTTGCTGCGAGCCTTGTCGAGAGCGGGCCAGCCATCGGCGAGGATGGCTTCATTCAAGGTTTTATGCGCGCCGCGGACATCGTCCGGGGTGGTCAAATCGTCCGGCTTGAAGACGGAGCGGATCTCGCGATCGAGAGCATCGAACGTTTCGGCCGTGACGGTCTCCGGGATGACCATCTCCTCCATCGCCGGACGTCGGTTCCGCATGGGGCGGCCGTCCTTGTTCTCTACCAAAATGAAAATGGGCAGATGGCCAGGGTGTGCACGCGACCATGACCGAACCGTCTCGAGGCAATGCGTGAAGGGTTCGCAGTTGCTCCTGTAATCGATATCCTGCACGTGGAGCACCTTGAAGCCGGGCTTCAGCAAGGTGCTGGTATCGTAGGGCAAGTCGGCGGGGAACCCGGCTTTGGCCGCGAGTTGCGGGCCTAGCGGATGAGCGAACAGGCCGCCTTTGCGGTCTCCGAAGACGTCGAGCTCAATCTGGCGAACACCGTCATTGAGCTGCGTTTCGAGAGACGGATGGCGGTAGTCCAGCGCATCGGCCGCTTGCGGGTTAGACTTGCGCAGATTGGCCAGCTCATTTGGACTTATTCCGGAGTGATAGCTGTTGTGCGTGCCCACGATCTGAATCTGATTGATCAATACCTGCTGGCCACTCGCCGAGGCCAGGGCGCCGATGAATAGGGCGGCGAGTTTCATCAAAACACGACCCTGACCGCCAATTGCAGTTGCCGCGCCGGGAAAGTCTGATTGAACACGCCGAAGCTGCTGCTATTGGCGTTGGTGCTGCTCACCGTCGCGAAGTTCGTCTTGTTCAGCAGATTGAAGGCTTCGGCGCGGAATTGCACATAACGCGCTTCGGAGATCGGAAAATTCTTATGCAGACCGAAGTCGGTTTCAAAAACGGCCGGCATCCTCACATTGTTTCTTGGCGTGGTGCCAAACGGCTGGGTGTACAAAGGAACGCTATACGCGGCTGGATTCAGGTAGTAGATCGGATTCCCGGTGCTCAGATAAAGTGGCTGGCCTGGCACCAGATTGGGCCGCGGGCTTACCAGGTCGCTGATCTGCTGCTGAGAGCTGGTGGAGTAGCCGACGTCGACCGGCCCGCCCGAAAACATCGAGTTGATCATGTTTAGCGACCAGCCGCCCACGATGTAATCGAGGGCTTTGCGCGATATGTCGAACCGGCGCCCGTGTCCGACCGGCACGTCGTAAAGCAGGGAAAGGGTGTCGTTGAGCGGCTGGTTGTAGCCGGAGAGTCCGCGTTCGATCTTGGTGTTGTAGTAATTGATCCGCGAGTTATCGCCGTCGTAGTTTTCCAGGTGGCCAGGTGCGTTATCGAGAGCCTTCGACCACGTAAATGAGTTGAGGAAATAGAAACCGTGGGTGTTGCGTTTCTCAAGCTTCACCTGCAAGCTTTCATAGCTCCCAAAGCCCCCATCGTAGGCGATTTCGATGTCCGTGAAGGCTGACATGGGGCGGCGGGCCTGAAGCGGCAGATTCTGCCCTAACGGATTCGGTAGGGCTTGGTTAGCGTCGGAGAGAACGTTGAGGCCTACACTATGGTTACCGACATAGGCCACGTCAAGCAGCAGGTCCGGGGTGAGTTCCTGTTGAACGGTGAAGTGCCAGCTTTGCACATACCCATTTCGGTTGCTGCCCGGGATGTAGCGAACTTCCGAGATCGCCGTGCTGAAGTTTGCCGGATCGATGATGCCGTTCGGGAAACCCTGCGCGACGGACCGGAAGCAGGTCCCGGCGGCCGCCGAGGCGCTGGCGCAGAAGCCCTGGCTCGGCAGTTGGTTAATCGACGAGTTGATGATGAACGGTCCATTGTAGGCCAGAAGATTCTCTCCGCCGGCGCGATTGAATAGCACCCAGCTCATGCCGTAGGCCGAGCGAATCACGGTTTTCGGACGTACCTGGTAGGCCAGGCCGACGCGCAGCGCCCAGTTGTTGGGATCGGCGTGGACGAGCGCGCGGTTATATAAGCTGCCGTTCTGTGCAAAGATCAAGGACTGAGTGATGGGGTCGAAATTCGCCAGCTTGTTGTCGCTCACGTATTGCGGAGTAGCGAATTCATAGCGGAGCCCCAGATTCAGCGTGAGTTTGCTGCTCACCTTGTAATCGTCCTGCACATAGCCGAAGTACATGCGCTGGCGATAGTGGGCTACGGGATTGTTGTTGAGCGTGTAGTTCGTCTCGGCGCCATACAGATAGTCGGCCAGAGCGTAGACCTGCTTGGCCGTGGTGCTGAGATTGTTGACGCAGGAGGGATTGGTGGCATAGCACGGGTCGCTGAAGTATCCGCTGAAAGAAAGCTGGCCATATTTAGGGTTGAAATCGCTGACATCGGTGTCGATCAGCTGGAATTCGAAGCCCATCTTCAGGCTGTGGCGTCCGAGGATCTTGGTGTAGTTGGCCTTGGGATTGTAGACCAGCGGGTATTGATATTGCGGATTGCTGCCCTGGCGGCCGAATTGCGAGAATCCGCTGACGGACGCGGAGATAAGGCCGCCGGCATACGAGGGATCGAGGGGCTCATTGGGTATGGTGAAGCCGGCAGTGGGATCGCCGACCGTCGACGGCAGCTTGCCATTGTGGCTATAGCTTCCGCCGAGCCGGAACTCGAAAATCGAGGTGGGGCTCACTGTCCACGTCACGCCACCCACGCCTTGGTACGTCTGCACGTACACGTTGCCGTTCGCATTGCCGCCCGCGGGTCCGGGAATGTTGGGCGGGCTGAAGATGCGCGTGTTGAATTGGCTGTAGCGGGCAAAGGCCATGAGCTTCGTGCCGATGTAGTAATCTCCGCGAATGTCGCCCTTGTCGTTGTAGATGGTGTCGGATGGCGCGGATTCGTAGTTGTTCGACAATCCCGGCAGATTGGGCGCCGGCAGCGAGGCAAGGGCGCCGCCGATAGGGCTGAATTGCGATGCCGGGATGACGAAGTTCGGGGCCATCTCACCGGTGAACGGATTCGCGATCGGAAGGGCGTAGGCGCTGAAATCGCCGTGATCCATGGCCACGGTGGGCACGGTGGCGAACTGCAGCGGATGATAGACGCGCCGGAAGCCTTCGTAGTCGGCGAAGAAGAAGAGCCGGTTTTTTATGACCGGGCCGCCTGCCGTGGCGCCAAACTGATTCTGGTTGAACGGCAGCGTGCCGTTTAGAGGTTTGAAGAACCCGACGGCATTCAGCACCGTGTTACGGTTGTATTCCCACAGCGAGCCATGGAGCTGGTTGGTGCCACTTTTGATGGTGACGTTGATCACGGCGCCGGCCGCGTGGTCATACTCGGCGGAATAGTTGTTGGTTTCGACTTTGAACTGCTGAATCGCGTCGGGACTCGGCTGGATCACCTGGTTCGAAAAACCCTGATTGCTGGTGCCGTAGGCATTGTTGTCGACGCCGTCGAGCATGAAATTGTTCAGCTCGCTACGCTGTCCGTTGACGTTATACGATGCATCGCGGCTGGAATCGGTGCCGTTTTCGAGCAGGGACTTGGCAACGCCGGGAACAAGCAGCGTCAGGTCGGCATAGGCACGACCGTTTAGAGGGAGCTCGGAGATCTCGCGCGGGTTGATCACTTCGCCACGCGAACTGTTGTCGGTCTCCAGCACTTCGGCCGAGCCGGTTACGGTCACGGCTTCGGTAACGGAGCCCAATTCGAGCCGGAGGTCGATTCGCTGCCGTGCGTCCACGCTGAGCTCGAATGGATTGCTCTGGGCGACGCGGAAGCCGGTCATTTCCGCGCGCACTTGATACGAGCCGAGCCGCTGGTTGACGAACAGAAAATCGCCACTGGCGTCTGTCTTGCCTTGTGCCGAGGTGCCGGTGCGGATGTTTGTGAGTGTGACCACGGCGCCGCTCACCGGCTTGCCGGACGGGTCGGTAATGGTGCCGAGAACGGAGCCGGATTCGAATTGCGCGAGGCTTGCTACGGCGCAGAGAATTCCAAGCGCGATTACAGATACGGGTGTCGATAGCTTCAGCATATAGATTTAAGAATTCGGCGGGCGGAAGACCTGATTTTCCCAGTTGTGCTTTACCGCATCATTACGGAGACGAAACAGTGTCGCAACGGAAGAGTTCCAAAGCGGTTACGTGCCAGGGAAAACGCTACAGCACGTGCGGTTTACTACAACGTCGGGTCTGAAGCCACATCCGAAAACGGTGCACTGGAGACACACGGACGTGAAACGCCCTGTCGTTCGAAGGGTCGTGCCAAGCCCCGGGCGGATCGTCGCTCACTCGGAAGTAATCGTTTCGATCGCCGTCTCGTCTTTTCGCTTGCGGGCATTCCGGCATCAGGGACAATAACAGAAATGGCGATTGCAGACATTCTGTTCGGCCGGCCTCTGGCTACAAAGGAAGAGCGCGCTGAGAAGATCGGGCCGCTTGCCGGCATTCCGATTTTTGGGCTGGATGCGCTCAGCTCTGCAGCCTATGGTCCGGAGGCGGCGCTTACTCTTTTGATCCCCTTGGGTGCCGCCGGCGTCGCTTACATCCTGCCGATCACCGCCGCCATCCTGGGCCTGCTGCTGATCCTCTATTTTTCCTATCGGCAGACAATCGCGGCCTATCCCGCGGGAGGCGGCTCCTATACGGTTGCGCGCGAGAACCTGGGCGATGGAGCCGGGTTGCTGGCGGCTGCGGCGCTCATGATCGATTACGTGCTCACGGCCGCGGTCGGCATTTCCGCCGGCGTGGGAGCTCTGGTGTCAGCAATTCCCGGCCTGCAGCAACATACGCTGGCCATCTGTCTGTCGATCCTGCTGATCGTTACCGTCGTGAACTTGCGCGGCGTCCGCGAGGCCGGCGTCGCGTTCATGATCCCTACGTATTTGTTCGTGGGCTGTTTGTTCATTATGATTGGCGTCGGCGCGGTAAAGGCATTGGCGGCTGGGGGGCATCCAGTCCCGGTGGAACCGCTGCCTCGGATGCCCCCGACGACTGCGGTCGTCAGTCTTTGGCTGCTGCTTAAAGTTTTCTCCAGTGGCTGCACGGCCATGACTGGAGTCGAAGCGGTCTCCAACGGAGTGAAAGCGTTCCGTGAACCGACGGCGCCCAACGCGCAGCGGACGCTCACCATCATCATCACCATCCTGATGGTGCTGCTGGGAGGCATCGCGTGGCTCGCATCGGTTTACGGAATCGGTGCCACGGACCCGGTGAAGAACTACGAAAGCGTGCTCTCGATGCTGCTGCGCGCGATCGCTGGAAGGGGCGTGTTTTATTTCGTCTCGATCGGCTCAATCCTGCTTGTGCTCTCGCTTTCGGCCAATACCGCCTTTGCGGATTTTCCCCGGCTGTGCCGCATCATCGCGCGCGACAGTTATCTGCCACACTCCTTTGCATCCACTGGCCGACGGCTAGTCTATTCCAACGGAATCTACATCCTCGCGCTCCTCACCGGCGGCCTGCTTACACTGTTCGGTGGCGTAACGGACCGTCTGATTCCCCTCTATGCCGTGGGCGCCTTTATGGCGTTTACCCTCTCGCAGGCTGGAATGGTTCGGCACTGGATGCGCCAAGGTGGCGGCTGGCATAACATCGTCGTCAACGGAACGGGAGCCTTGGCGACTGGTATCACCACCGTGGTAGTGCTGACCGCCAAGTTCTTGGATGGCGCCTGGGTTACCGTACTCTTGATTCCTCTCATGCTGGCAGTGATGATCTGGGTGCGCCGCCATTACGATGCGGTAGCTGCTGAAACGGCCACCGAGGAGGGCGTCGATTTCCGGGACGTCCAGGATCCCATTGTCGTTGCGCCGATCGCCGGTTGGAACAAGGTCACGCAGGGAGCGCTGCGTTTTGCGTATACGCTTTCGAACGAAGTCCGGGCAATTCACATCTCGGCTGGTGACGAAACTGAGGACTTGTTCTGCCAGAGCTGGACTGAACTTGCGGTCTCGCCCGCCCGCGCGGCAGGCCTTCCGCCGCCGAAACTCGTGGTGATCGATTCTCCGTATCGCCTGTTGCTGACGCCGATCCTCCACTACGTACTTCAGGTGGAGGAGGAAAATCCAGGCCGGCAGATTGCCGTCCTTTTACCCGAGATGGTCGAGCGCCACTGGTATCACTATTTCCTGCACAACCAACGCGCGGAAATCCTGAAGGCGTGGCTACTCATAAAGGGCAATCAGCAGATCATTCTCGTGAACGTCCCCTGGTACCTCCGAGCCTGAACTTCTGATTTGCGATAGCCGGAGCGGACCGTTTGCATGCATGAAACTGACGTGGTTGTCTCCCCCACCCGGATCGTCGGCCATCCAGTAGTAGACCTGCTTCGCCGGTTCTATACGAAGCTATCAGCCGAGACGGAGGTGCGAACGCATGGATTTGGACGTGTATCACCTGTTTGCGCGTAACCGCCGAACAAGTTCCATGCGACGCTCGTCAGGTTCCCGTCCTTGACACCCCGTGGGTTACGCGCCAGGTGGATGATCGGGCTTGCCCGACAGCACGCCCCCGTGTGTCTTTCGTCCCGCTATGCCTCGCTTGCTGTGGCCCCAAGGCGTGCTTGGCGCGATGGTTCTGAAGCCGTTCGACAGAATGATCCGCACATCCGAACCGCCGGCGTGGCGAGCCAGTCCTCTAACTCGATACGCGCGCGGCTTATTACGAAGCGCTGTGCGACTCTCGCTCCGGAGATGACTGGCTGACATTAGTAAAGTATCGATGGTTATTTGTGTAATTATTGCCATCGGGGTGGAATTTGTTCCAGGGATTGCAGGTCTGCTTTGTGGACTCCCGAACCGCACATTAGCCGAATGAAATCTTCAAGCGTTCTCCGCCATCCGCCGAACGATAAATCTTAGTTAGCAAGAATTTTTTTCCGATTGCCTTATAGAGTCTGTGAAAAACGGGGACGTGTTCAAACGAGGGCCGAACCATCGGCCGTGTTTTCATGCTGTGGCGACGCGCTTGCGAATGTAGTCAAGCATCGGACTCGGATTGTACCAGTAGGTTCGCTGTTCCTGGAGTGAGTTCGTGCCGGCGAGAGCGTTTCTTCGCATTGAGTCGTCGGCCCCTCAGGTAACAGTGTTGAGACGGCGCACAGCGCAAAAGGGCGGTAGCCTGTTCGCGGCGTTCCGTTTCAGCGCCCCGTCAGCGCCTTACCCGTCTCCCTTACGTATATCGGCAGCTCCTGTTGAGGTGTTCGCATGTTGGCGTCGGAATGCTCTCCGTGGTACGCAATTCGGGTGAAATCGAATCGTGAGTGGGTCGCAACGCAGGCTTTGCGCGGGAAGGACTACGAGGTGTTTTTGCCTGTGTATCGCGATGCGCGCTATCGCAATAAGCAGAAGCGCCCCGTCGAGGTTCCAGTCTTCTCCGGTTATGTCTTCAGCCGATTTGATCCGGCTCGCCGGCTACCGATTCTGATGACTCCGGCGGTCGTGCACATCGTGGGTATCGGCAACGTTCCTCAGCCTGTCGATCCGGAAGAGATGGCATCGGTGTTCGAATTGGTGAAGTCCGGATTGCCCGTTGCGCCGCATCCGTATTTGAAAGCAGGTCAGAAAGTGAAGCTGGAGCAGGGACCTCTGCGTGGCACCACCGGAACGATTCTGGAAGAGGCGAATGGCGGAAAGCTGGTGGTCTCCGTGAGTTTGTTGCAGCGATCGATTGCGGTTTCGGTGGAGCCCGAATGGCTTGGATCAACGCCGATCGTGCAGCCAGAGAAGTAGGGGCCAAGAAGAATATGCCAGATAAGACAGTCTATTTGCTAGACCAGCCAGCCCGCTGCAACGTGTTGGTGCGGGACGTTGTGGAGCGGCTCTTTCGAGAAAAGGTCTTGATCGTATCGCTATTGGTTGGGTGGACCGGGTTGGTAGCGGCATACCTTTGGTTCACTCCGGCGGTGTACCAGGACGAGATCCGGTTTGTGCTGAACAACAACAGGCCTCCCGCGGTCGTGAGTCCGGAGATGAGCTCGGGACCTGTGTCACGCGATTACGTGGACGAAGCGGCGATTGCCACGGAGATCCAATTACTATCGAGCGGCGATCTGCTGCGGAAGGTGGCGGAGGCCGCGGGCCTGGCGGATGGGAGAAACCGGGTAGCGGAAGCCGAGGCTGTGCAGGAGCTTCGGAAGAGTGTGAAAGTGGCGCCGGTTCTGAAGGCCAACATGATCAAAGCGACCTATACGTCTCCAAATCCGCACACTGTAGAGGCGGTGTTGAAGGCGCTCGCGGACGGATACCTGGAGGAGCATCTGCGGGCTCACAGCACGTCGGGCGCTTTCCAGGTTTTCGACCAGCAGGCGAATTTCTACCAGCAGAGGCTGAGAGAACTAGAGGAACGGCAGAGCGCATTCCACCAGGAGCGCAATATTGTCGCGCTGGGTCAGCAAAAAGATTTGGGGTTGCGCAAACTCGAGGATCTGCAGGCGGCGCGGAACGAGAACGACGCGGCACGAAAGGCGAACGCGCGGCGGATTGCGCAGCTTCGGCAACAGATTTCGCATCTGGGGACCCGAATCACCACACAGGCGCGTGTGGTGCCGAACCAATATTCGGTGGAGCGGCTCAACACGATGTTGGTGGAGTTGCAGAACAAGCGCACGGAACTTGCAGTGAAGTATCAGCCGGGAGACCGCCTGATCAAAGAACTCGATCAACAGATCGCCGACACTCGCAAGGCATTGGCGGCAGCCAACGGACAGAATTCAAAAGAGGAGACCACAGACGTAAATCCGCTGCGCCAGTCGTTGGAAGCCGATCTGGCCAAAGCTGAACTGGCGGAGACCGAATACCGGTCACGGGCGGCGAGCCTGGCGGAGGAGATGGTGAACTACAAGCAATCACTATCGGGATTGGAGAGCGCCACCAACGACGACGATCAACTTCTGCGGGACATCAAGGAAGCCGAAGAGAACTACTTTCTGTATTCCAAAAAGCGGGAGGAGGCGCGCATCGAGCAGGCGATGGATCAACAAAAGGTGGCCAACGTGGCACTAGTAGAGAAGGCGCGCTTGCCGGTCCTCCCGGTCCCGAAGCTCTCGGTGACGCTGGCAGCGTCGTGGGCGCTAGGCTGTTGTTTGATTCTGGGCACTGGCCTGATGAAGACCGTTGTGCGGAACACCGTTTATACGCCCTGGGAACTGGAGGGTCTGACGGGACTCCCCGTACTCGCAAGCGTGCCGGTGCAAGCTCTCCATGAGGCACCGCGGGTCCTCGGACCGGTTTCTGTTCCGGAGTCGAGAGCATGAGCAAAGTCGCTCAGATTTTCGGAGTGCTGGAAAGTTATCGCGGGAGCGTGAGCGAATCGACCCCCGCGGAGCCGACGCCATACGCGTTGCTGCCGGAGAGACCCGGTCAACAGAACGCATCCTGCTACGCAGTCCTGGTGCAGAAGATGATGGAAGCGCGGCAAGAGAGGACCGATGGCTCGGTCTTCACGTTTGTGGCGATCCGCTCGGGAGATGGAGTATCGCACGTGGTGAAATCGGTGGCCTGGGAGTTGGCGCATCATACGGGCGACCAGATTCTGGTGACCTCTCTTCAGGGCGTGAACACGGTTCAGCGGCAGGATCTGAAAGACTTTCGCCGACGCTTCGGATATGTACTGGTGGATTGCCCGGCGATGAACGCTTCCACGGACTTTTTGAAATTGTCGCCAATGTCGGACAGTTTCGTCCTGGTAGTGAAGGCGGGATGCACGAGCCGGCATGAAATCGAGTGGGCGCAAAAGGCCCTGGCTGCGCAGTCCGTGAACCTTCTGGGTTTGGTGCTGAACCAGCGTCAGCCGGTATTACCCCCATTTCTTTCGGCAATTCTGTAGAGCGCGGGATCCGCGGCGGTGGCGGCGTAACGCGCGCGACCGCAATAACCAAAAACTCGGCTATGCGTACTCTTATCGTTCTTCTGACACTCGGGCTGTTGTGTCTCGGGCAACAAACTACCAACAACGGCTTCGCGTCGCGCGATCAGCGCTATCGGCTGCAACCAAACGATGTAGTGGAGGTGCAGTTCCGATACACCCCGGAGTTCAACACGACAGCCACAATACAGCCGGATGGCTACATCACCTCGTCGATCGCGGGCCAGGTGCACGTGGGAGGCATGACGCTGACCGAGGCCGCCGACGCAATCACGAAGGAGGCGGGCGCGCGCCTGAAGGATCCGGAAGTGATCGTGTTTCTGAAGGACTTCGTGAAGCCAAACTTCGTGGTGGCGGGAGAAGTAGCGCATCCGGGGACGTTCGAACTGCGCGGCGATATCGGCATCATACAGGCCATTGCGATGAGCGGCGGATTCAAAGACAGCGCACGGCGAACTCAGGTGGTTCTGGTTCGAAAGTACAACGCCCAGATGGCAGAAGTGAAAGTATTCGACGTTCGAAAGCTGATGAGTCCGAAAAATATCCGGGAAGATATCACGCTGCGGCCGGGAGACATGCTGGTGGTGCCACGCAACAACCTCAGTAAGCTGGAGCCTTACATTCACATTTCCAGCCTCGGGGCATACGGGCTGTCGGCGGGGGTTCCATAGATCGTGCGCTTCTCGATTCTCCTCGCCACGGTGGACCGAACGGCGGAGCTGTATCAACTGCTGGAATCGTTGGCGCTACAAACGTGGCGGGATTTCGAGCTTCTGATCGTCGATCAGAATCCAGATGACCGCCTGGAAGAAGTGATTGCCGAATATGCCGGCCATTTTCCGATCCGGCGGATGCAGTCGGAACGCGGGCATTCGAAAGCGTTCAATGCCGGCCTGCGCCACGTCTCGGGCGATGTCGTGGCGTTCCCTGATGACGACTGCTGGTATCCGGAGGATCTGCTCGAACGGGTAGCGGTCCTGCTGGAAGAGCACCCACAGTGGTCGGGCGTGACTGGCAGGGAGATTGTGGAGCCGAGTTTTCAATCGGGCGGCAGGTGGGACCGTGAGGCGGGACCGGTCACGCGCGCCAACGTATGGCGGCGAGCGATTTCGTTTTCCGTGTTCCTGCGCGCCGAGGCTGTGCAGGACTATGCGTTCGACGAGACGCTGGGAGTGGGCGCGGGCACCCCGTGGGGTGCGGGCGAAGAGACGGACTATCTGTTGCGCTTAATCGCCGACGGCCACCGGATTTCCTACGATCCTTCGATCGGCATCTGGCACATGGGGCGCAGCGGACCTTACACCGTGGAAACCTATCGCAAGGCGCGGCGCTATGGGCAGGGCATCGGTAGGGTGCTGCGGAAGCACGAGTACTCGACGTTTTCTGTGAGCAGCCACTTGATCCGGCCGATGGGTGGCGCGGTCCTGTCGCTGAGCCGCGGCAACAAAGAAAAGGCGCGTTACCACTGGTCGATTCTGGCGGGAAGAGTTTATGGATGGTGCGCCGATCCGGCTGCGACGGAGCCGCCCCGGATTGACAAACCGGCGGCCGCGGAGCCACCGGAGCCCACTCGCCGACTTCGCGGATTGGCCGCCAGACTTGCCCAAAACGACCTGGTGCAAAACGCGGCGGCGCTGTATGGCGTGCAGATGGTGCGGAAAGTTCTGCCCCTGATTATCGTGCCGTACCTGGCGAGGACATTCGGACCGGCGGGTTGGGGAGTAGTGGCATTCACGCAGTCGATCGCGGAATTCGTAGTGCTGGTTATCGAATTCGGATTCAATCTTTCAGCGACGCGCGAGATCGCGCGACACCGGGATTGCCGAACGACCTGTGGGGACGTGATGGCCGGAGTTCTGGGAGCGCAGTGCGTCCTGGCCTCATTGGGGATCTTGGCGATGCTCGCCGTGGGGCGGGTAGTTCCCTTGCTGCGCGACAATCCGAAACTTGTGGCGGCCGGGCTGTTTTACGCCATCGCGCAGGGGTTCCTGCCGCTGTGGTTTTTCCAGGGACTTGAACGAATGCGACTGGCAGCCGTGTTGGAAACCTGCGGTCGGTTGGTCGGGCTTGTCTCGATTTTCTTTCTAGTTCGTTCATCGGAGGACACCTGGCTGGCGCTATTCATTCAAGGGGTGGCTCCGGCGTTCACGACGGCGGCGGGACTGATAATGGCATACCGCGCCATCCCATTCCGGATGCCCACTTGGCCGCTGGTCCGTAACGCCTTGAACAAGGGCTGGCCGCTCTTCATCTTCCGTAGCGGCGAGAGCCTGTACGGAGTGCTGAACGCATTCATACTCGGGCTGTTCGCGACTCCCACGCAGGTCGGGTATTTCGCCTCGGCTGAGAAGATCAGCCGGGCGATCTTCGGTTTGCTGAATCCTGTCCGCGAAGCGCTGTATCCGCGATTGAGCAGCCTGGCGCATCACGCTCCCAAGAGCGCGGCCCAACTGGCGCGCGTGGGCGTGGCCCTGATGGCCGGCGGGGGAATTCTTCTGAGCGGCTCGGTCTTTCTGTTTGCACCACTGCTGATCCGGTTGCTAGTGGGACAGGCATTCGGACCGGCGGTGACGGTCCTGCGGATTCTCTCGATATTACCGGTTCTGCTATCGCTGACGCACTCGGCGGGTTTGCAATGGCTGCTGCCGCTGGGAATGGACATGCAGGTGAACCGGGTGATCCTGCGAGCGGGCGCGCTGAACTTGATCCTCGCGGCGTTACTGGCACCGCGATTCTTCCATATCGGAATGGCCTGGGCGGTAATAAGTGCGGAGGCCTTCGTGTGTCTCAGCATGCTTCACCTGGCGCTCTCCTCGACATCGCTGCTCCGCGAGCGCAATTTCAGCGCGGTCGATGAACTGGGAGCCGCCGTTCCCGCCAGTGAGGTGTCGCTATGAAGCAACGCGGCGCATCCATATGGTGGCTGCACCCGGCGATGCCGTTTGGCATCACCGTGCCGCTGATCGGGCTGGCGGCCTGGGCGATACCGGAGTCGAGCTACCGCACGTTATGGCGGACTCCGAAGTTCTTCGATGGCGACGCAGTGGCGATTACGCTGGCGTGCTCAGCCGTGTTCGTCCTAGGCGCGGTTGTAAGTTCTCGGTTGACTGAGCGGACGTACGGCGCGGGTCTAGAGGGCGGAATCGACGCCATTCCGGAGCGGGCACTCGGCGCCCTGTTTTCGCTGAGTTTCTACCTATGCGTGGTGGGGTACCTGTTGTGGGCAAGCCTGGCGATCAGCCGGGGGATCACGCTGGACACAGTTTTGGGTGTGGCTTCAGGCGAGAAGGGCGCGATGTACGATGTGCGATTCACGTACCTTCCGACGGTGGGCGGTATCACCACGCTGACGCAGTTCGGGACGGCCGCGATGATTCTGGGCGCCGTGCTGGGCGTGCGCCTGGGCTGGCGTCAGGTGAGATTCAAACTGTGCATCATCCTTGCGATGGCCGCGGTCAGAGCGCTGGTGAACAGCGAGCGGTTCGCGCTGATCGAACTAGTGGCGCCCTTCGTGATCACGCGCCTGGGACTGCAGTATCTGGGGTCGAGCAGGATCCGCGCGCTCACC
>Ga0126381_100005369_pt1 | contig 14097 bp, 13 predicted proteins | sample PanSoiMetPlot_28_FD_96465 | JGI IMG/M metagenome (GOLD analysis project Ga0126381, IMG submission 96465) | Tropical forest soil microbial communities from Panama - MetaG Plot_28 | ecosystem: Environmental > Terrestrial > Soil > Tropical forest > Bulk soil | place: Panama | collected 2016-02-17
CAGCTCATCTGTAATTTTTCCCAGTAGTTCGGCGCACATCCCTACCACTACGCTCGAGGCTTTCAGATTGGGAATCCAGCCGTTCCGCCGGAGTGATTGGCCGCTTGGCAGGGGCCTTTCCTTTGAGAGGTAACCGAACGGTCACAAAGAACTTATGGCTGTTGTGATTGTTCTTTGTACCGCGGCGCAGGTAGAGCACCACGATCTGTTCTTCTGGATGAAGCGTGTCTGTTCGTCGCTCGACCGAGCCGCCGCGGACGATCTGCGCGTAGCCATCCGCCGTTGCTGTAAGTTTTGTCAGTAGCTCGTGACGGCGTAGCGCAGATCATTGCTTATTGATGTGGACCCAAAGGCGACACAGACGAGCCAAGGGCGACGGGATGTGGCTGTCCGATATGCGAACTACGCCCGGCTATCCTGTAAGGAGCGTTCCCGATGGCGAAGGAGAAAGACCAGCAAGAGAACGGGCGTCTAAAAAGAAAGGAATATGAAAAGGAGCTTAGCCGACTACAGTCTGAGCTGTGCAAGCTTCAGGACTGGGTCAAGTATAAAGGGCTTCGCGTGATTATTGTGTTTGAAGGCCGCGATGCTGCCGGCAAGGGCGGCACCATTCGCGCGATCACGGAACGTGTCAGTCCTCGGGTCTTCCGTCTTGTCGCGCTTCCTGCTCCTTCCGATCGTGAAAAGAGTCAGATGTATCTCCAGCGCTACATGCAGCATTTTCCGGGAGGCGGGGAGATCGTAATTTTCGACAGAAGCTGGTACAACCGTGCCGGCGTCGAGCACGTCATGGGTTTCTGCACTTCGAAAGAGCACGAGAAGTTTTTGGAGTTGTGCCCCATTGTCGAGAAGTACATCGTGGATGCGGGAATCATCCTCATAAAGTACTGGATGGAAGTAGGAAAGAAGGAGCAGGAGCGCCGATTTGAAGCGCGCATTAAGGATCCACTCCGGCAATGGAAACTCAGCCCCATGGATTTAGAGTCCTTTCGCCGCTGGTACGAGTTTTCCCGCGCGCGTGACGAAATGCTTGCCGCTACCGACACGAAACACGCGCCGTGGTATCTGGTTCGCTCTGACGATAAACGGAAAGCCCGGCTCAATTGTATCTCTCACCTGTTAAGCTTTATTCCCTACGGCAAAGCCCCAAGAGAAAAAGTGAAGTTACCCGAGCGCAAGAACAAAGGCGCTTACGATGACCAGGCTCCATTGAAGGGAAGGCATTTCGTCCCCGAGAAATACTAACTCTTGATTGCATTCCAGATCGTTTGGTCTTATCGGTTTGCTCGTCCTTGGCAATACTTGGCGATCAACTGCTCAGCATGGTCCCGACACGCGAGCCTCCTGCTCGCCCGAAGCTTTTGCAGACGAGTGGTTCCTTTAGCCAGTTGTATCGATGTGAGGTCCACGCTCAAACATGACTTGGCCCCCGGTAGCGGCTGCGGTCCGCGTCACGCCAAATATTGTCTATACGGAACCTATCGCGCCATCATGCAGCGCTCGCATTGGCAGGCAATGCCTTGTACTTTGCGACCGCCAGCTCAAGGTTGAAGTGCAATGCATCATGCCCTAGGGTCATTGCCAGCGGGGACCTCCGGACCATGGCCAGAACTTTTGGGTTGAGGTCCACCAACCAAACCGATACGCCGCGCTCGCGCTGCTTCTTTTCGCCTTCGGTGAGCATCTTGAGCGCTGTGTACTCGAGATCAGGCACATTGGTGAAGTCGATTGCAACGACCTTCGGATGCCACTGCTCAGCCAACAACCTCATCTTCTGCCCAATAAGTTCAGCGTTAGCGAAAAAGAGGCGGCCCTCCAGCCGCAGCAGCAACAAGCCGGGAAAGGTCTCATCCTCGGGATGTTCCTTTGAGAGTGGCCGGAACACATTGGTACCTGGCTTGCGCCCCAGCACATAGACCGGCGGCGAGGCTACCTGATATGCAAGCGCAACGAGCGACACAACGATCGCGACAAAGATACCTTTCAAGGTTCCTAGCAGGACCACCCCAGCGAAGGCAGTCAGCGCCCAGGTGAACTCGGTTCGCCGGATTTTAAGAATCGCCTCGAACTCCGCTGGTCGAATCAGTCCGATCGAGTAGACAATGACCACCGCCGCGAGCGTGGCTTCCGGCATCAGCGCAATAACCGGAGAAAGGAGGAGCATGGTGGCCAACACGACCAAGGTCGTAACCAGTTGTGCAAGCTGCGATCGCGCCCCCGCGAGTCGGTTCACTGCAGTCTGGGTGGTGCCCCCGCCTGCGGGCATAGCTCCCAGGAAGGCTCCGCCCACGTTAGCCACTCCGGTGGAAAGCAGCTCGCGGTTGGCCTGAGGAAGCGGCTCTCCACTTTCCGCGAAGGCCCGGCCTGCGGCGATTGTCTCGGTGAAGCTCATTAGCGCAATACCTAGGGCCGCGGGCCAGAGCTGCGCAGCCCGGGAGAAATCTGGGGCGGTGATGGGCGGAAGACCCCGGGGAATCTGGCCAAGCAAGGCCACACCGTGCGCATGTAAATGCAGGAGAGACGCACCAAGGATTCCGGCAGTGACTGCGATCAGTGGAGCCGGCGCACGTGGAAGGTACCACTCGACACCCACCAGCATGGCAATCATAACCGCGCCCAAGGCCAAGGTAATAAGCGAGGTGTGAGGAATACCGTGGAAGATAGCAAGCAGGTTGTGGGGCACAGAGCCCTTGGGGAAATGGATGCCAAGAATCTTTGGGATCTGGTCCGTGACAATAACCAGCCCTATCCCCGCCTTGAATCCAACTAACACAGGGGCAGAGATGAAGTTGGCGATGAAACCCAGCCGCAAAAGCGAAGAAAGTACGAGGAAGACTCCGACCAAAAGCGTCAACATCGCTGAAACTCGGAGGAGAGACGTGACATTGGTTCCACTGGCGGTCCGGTCGAGTGCGGTTGCGGTCAAAATGGCAATGGTTGTGGTCGTACTTACGCTGAGGGGGCGAGAGGTTCCCAGGACAGCGTAAAGCATCATCGGAAGGAAGGCCGTGTAGAGTCCCACCTGCACGGGCAACCCGGCAATGGTGGCGTAGGCCATTGCCTTCGGGATCACCACGGCAGCAGCTGTCAGACCGGCGATCAGGTCTGGTCGGAGCCACTCTTTCCTGTACTTAGAAAGGGGCATGTATCCGGGATCCTACCGAGAGTCAGACAGTCGGCCGCAATGGAACCGACGGAAGGATCCGTCGGGCACGCTGTAGGTTCCTACTGTTAGTTCTGCCAGCCAGCCAGTTCACGGGTCGTCCCAACCTGATGCGCGAAAAATAACTGCGTTCCTCGAACTGTCACTTGTTAGCAAGCGGGATCGATTCGGCGGCCAGCTGCCACGTGAATTGGGCTCCGAGGAAAGGGTTTTGCGCCGCTCAGGCCAGGGGTTGTCAGAGGTGAAACTTAATGTATGTAGGAGTTGCCCGTACGTATGGCCCAAGCCCCTCCCCTTATCCGGGTCGCACTCTGTCAATTCTTACAGTTTCACAGGCACTCTTCAAATCGTAGGGTGACTGTGCGCGACAGAATTGTCCTGATTCCTGCCAAGCACTGAAGCAGTTAGTGCGTACGCAAGCGGAGCGTGCCGTGACGATAGCGTGCCAGCCGTGGCCATGATCAATTCCACCAATCGAAGACTAACCCATTTTGCCCGTACTCGGGCTACCGAAAGCTCGCAAAAGACAAAGGCGCGGTTTGCAGTGTTGCTCCTTGCAGCTGTGCTTGTGGGATTTAACGCCGATTTGAAGCCCGCCGTCGGAGCCCCGTTGCAGGTTGCTTCAGGTACGTCGAGCAGTGCTGAAGCCACCGTCCGCGAGCAAGCAGGCCTACTTCCTTCGGTTTCTGAGGAGGAACACGGTCTTTCGGAGAAAGCCGATGAGATCACCCGCTTTCTTGGGTTCCCAGTCACCAATTCTATGATCGTTAGTTGGATTGTGGCCTTGGGCCTGATCCTTTTCGCTCAGTCCGTTACGCGAAACATGAAGCAGGTACCCGAAGGGGCGCAAAATTTTCTGGAATGGGTCGTTGGAGGCCTTTACAACTTCATCGAAGGAATCATTGGTGCGCGCCTGACCGAGCGAACGTTTTGGTTTTTCGCGACCATCTTCATTTTTATTCTCTCAGCCAACTGGATGGGCCTCATTCCCGGAGTCGGCTCGATTGGCTGGGGGCACGCAACCGCTCACGGCTTCAAGATTGATCAGCCCTTGCTTCGCGGTGCGAACGCTGACGTAAACATGACGCTCGCCATGGCCCTGGTTTTTTTTGCGCTGTGGATTTACTGGTCCCTTAGAGAAGTCGGCCCATTGGGATTTCTCAAGGAATTGTTTGGGCCCAAAGGGGAAAACACCGGTTTTATGAAGTGGTTGATGATGGTCGTGTTTTTTGCGGCCGGCTGCCTGGAAATCGTGTCGATCCTATTTCGGCCCGTTTCCCTGACGTTTCGTCTCTACGGCAACGTTTTTGCCGGCGAAAACATGCTGGATGCGATGGTCACACTCGTTCCCGGGCTCGGTTGGCTGCTGCAGATTCCTTTTTATTTCTTGGAATTGCTGATGGGCCTCGTCCAGGCGGTCGTCTTTATGTTGTTGACCGCGGTTTTTACATTTCTAATGTGCCAACACGAGGAGGTCTCTGCCTCGGCGCACAGCTAACGAAGTCGACGGTTCATTCCCGCAGCAAGGGTGAACCGACGAGAAGGAGAAAGCAGTGAGTATTAGCGGAAATGTGTGCGTGGGTCTAGCGGCTCTGGGAGCAGCGATTGGTGTTGGTTTAATCGGTGGAAGAGCTTCGGACGCGGTGGGGCGCAACCCCGGTGCCTCCACGAAGATCATGGTTCAATCCATTCTGTCCATTGCCTTTGCTGAAGCGATCGTGTTCTACGCCCTCTTCCTTGCGAAATAACAAGAAGACGTGGGCGCGCTGCCGGGGGGCGGCTTTCAGTCCAATGGATCGGTTTGCAATGATGAACGTGCTTGTATTTCTCGCAACGGGTGAAGGTGGTGGGCAGGTCGAGAAGATCGCGAGTACTTTCGGTGTGGATTGGTCCCATCTAGTTGCCCAGATCATCAGCTTTTCGATCGTCTGCGCTGTCCTTTACCGGTGGGCGTATAAGCCGGTGTTGAAGATGCTGCAAGAACGGCGCCGGCAAATTGCCATCGGACTCGCCAATACGGAAAAAATAAACGCCGAGTTAGCCCGTACGGAAGCACTTCGCCAGGAAGTGATCTTGAAGGCCAATGCCGAGGCCAACAGAATCATCGAAGAAGCTCATGCGGCGGCGGCCCGGGTTCAAGAGCGCGAAACCCAAAAAGCTATGGCCGAAGCCGAGCAGATCATGGTCAGGTCACGAGAAACGGCCGCACAGGACTACGCGCGCATGCTAACGGAGCTCAAACGCGAGGTCGGACATCTCGTTGTGCGAACGACTGCTTCGGTCGCTGGACGAATTCTGACAACCGAAGATCAGCGGCGCCTTGCCGAGGAAACGGTGAAGGAATTACGTGGCTAGGGGAAGTTGGAGACGAGATGAAGACGAGTACGCAAATCAAACGTGAAGGAAAGCAGTTGTATCGACTGTGCCTTGTCGACGGGCTCCTGGACGAAACCCGGGCTCGACAAGTAGTGAACCGAGTCATTGCTGCCCACCAGCGCGGCTACTTGGCCATGCTCTCGCACTTTCAACGCCTTGTGAGGCTCTATCGCGAAGCACACACAGCCAATATCGAGACAGCGGTTCAGCTGCCCGTAGATCTACGAGCAACTGTTGAAGATCGTTTGACGAACATTTATGGGTCGGGAGTAAAGACGCAATTCGCTCTCAAGCCGGAGTTGATCGGCGGCATGCGGATCAAAGTCGGCAGCGATGTGTTTGACGGCAGCGTCCGATCCGAGTTGGCCGCCCTGGAGAAAAACTTCGGAATCGCGGCGGTAAATCGAAGGGGTAACGGTTAGCTAAGCGGCAAGTGTCCCCTCGAGCTAGCAAAAAGGAGTGAAGCCAGCATGCCAGACCTACTGCGAGAAATCGAAATCCAGATCACTGGCGCCAAGGTCTCCACCGCAAAGCAAAATGTGGGCACTATCCGTGAGATTGGGGACGGCGTCGCTAAAGTAGAGGGGCTCGCCGATGTGATGCTCAACGAAATGCTGGACCTCGGTCACGGCGTTACGGGCCTGGCGTTGGACCTTGATGAAACGGAAGTCGGGGTAATTATCCTTGGCGACTATACCAGACTTGAAGAAGGCGACGAGGTTCGGGCCACCGGGAAACTCCTACAAGTCCCCGTTGGCAAAGGCCTTTTGGGGCGCGTCGTAAACATGCTCGGTGAGCCGGTGGACGGCAAAGGCCCGGTAAAGAGTGATGTTGCATATCCGGTTGAGAAAATTGCTCCCGGAATCATTCGGCGCCGTCCGGTCAGCCAACCCGTGCAGACGGGCATTATGCCCATTGACGCGATGATTCCCATCGGCCGCGGCCAGCGGGAACTCATCATCGGTGACCGCTCAACGGGCAAGACGACGATCTGCATTGACTCCATCATTAACCAGGCACGCCTCAACAAGGCGGCTGAGGCCGCAGGCGACAAAGACTATCGTCCCTTGTATTGCATTTACGTCGCGGTGGGTCAGAAGCAGTCCAGCATCGCCCGGATCATATCGATTCTGGAAAAGGCCGAAGCAATGCCCTATACGATCATTCTTGCTTCGCCTGCCTCCGATTCTGCAGCGAACCAGTATCTAGCGCCGTTCGCAGGCGCTGCGATGGGTGAGTGGTTCATGGATAACGGGATGGATGCGCTTATCATCTATGACGATCTGTCCAAACACGCCGTTGCCTACCGGCAGGTTTCCCTTATCTTGAAGCGGCCGTCAGGCCGTGAAGCATACCCGGGCGATGTGTTTTACCTGCACAGCCGATTGCTCGAACGAGCTGCTCGCGTCGGGGAAAAATATGGGAACGGTTCCCTTACAGCCCTGCCCATTATTGAGACGCAGGCAGGCGATGTTTCTGCCTACATCCCCACGAACGTCATCTCCATCACGGACGGACAGATTTACCTGGAAACGGATTTGTTTTACCAGGGTATCCGACCAGCTATCTCGATCGGCTTGTCGGTTTCCCGAGTGGGTTCCGCGGCGCAGCTCAAAGCCATGAAACAGGTTGCCGGCCAGCTGAAGGGCGACCTCGCACAGTTTCGGGAATTGGCAGCCTTCGCGCAATTTGGTTCGGAGCTTGATTCGAGCACGCAGTCCAAGATCGACCGCGGCAAGCGCATCACCGAGCTCTTCAAGCAGCCCCAATACAACCCCATACCGGTTGAAGTGCAGGTGGCGGTTATCTGGACAGTCCAAAACGGATATGTGGATGACGTACCGGTGGACCGCATCAAAGAATTTCAAGACAAGCTGACAGAGTTCTTAACCAGCCGTAAGGACGAATTACTACGGAAAATCGGCAAGGAGAAACAGCTCAGTCCAGTCTTAACGAATGAGCTGAAAGCGGCGGCGGAGCAGTTTAAGGGAAGCTGGAAATGAAGGCCATTAGCAAGAGTCATGAATAGCCCACGCGACATCCGCAGGCGGATCAAATCCATTGGCAGTACCTCGCAAATTACCCGGGCCATGCAAATGGTCGCGGCGTCGAAGATGCGCAAAGCCCAGCAGGCCGCCCTCGCCGCACGTCCGTTCGTGCATTTGCTGTATGCCATCCAGCGCGAAGCTACTACGCGGATGGTCGATTTCAGACACCCGCTGCTAGAGGTGCGCGAAGTCCGGAAACGTGCAGTCATCCTGGTGGGCGCAGACAAGGGCCTTTGTGGGGCACTCAACGGCAACTTGTTCCGCATGGCGACCCAGTTCGACCCCCAATCGACGGTCTTCATTACTGCAGGGAAGAAAGCCGCCCAGTTCATCGCTCGCACCCGTCGCCAGCTTGCTGCCGAATTTGCTTACGGCGATTCACCAACCTATCCAGAAGCCAGGGCCATTGCAGGCTTCGCTCGCGACCTTTTTTTGAAAGGGGAAGTAGACCAAGTTCAGATCGTTGCGACACGATTCATCAATACGCTGACCCAGCAACCAGTCTCTATCGAATTCCTTCCAGTTGGCGAAATCAAAGGAATCCAGGTGCCGGGGACGAAGCCTGAAGCTGAACTTTTGGCTGACAGAGCGGAGTCCGTTTTCGAACCTAACGCGGAATCCGTCCTCGGCTATCTCCTTTTGCACTACCTCAACATTTATATCTATGACGTCTTGTTGAATGCCAAAGCCAGCGAACAAAGCGCCCGCATGGTGTCAATGAAGAATGCCACTGACAATGCCGATAACCTGATTCAGGACTTGACCCTGGAATATAACAAACTGCGTCAGGGTAATATCACCAAGGAATTGCTGGAAATTGCCGGGGGCAAGTCCGGATGACTCAGGATCTCGTTGCTTAGTTTGATGAAACTAGGTGCAACCATGGCCATAGGGAAAATCGTTAAAGTCTCGGGTCCGGTAGTAGACGTAGAATTCCCCGACGCTCTGCCTGCGATCTACAACGCGTTGACCGTTGAATACAAGGTGCAGAACCACCCCAGTAAAGTGACGCTCGAAGTGCAGCAGCACCTAGGTGACAAGTGGGTTCGTGCCATATCGATGTCTGGCACCGAGGGCCTCAAGCGAGGCTTCGAGGTCATAGACTCCGGCGGACCGATTTCCATGCCCGTGGGTGAAGGAGTCATGGGCCGGGTATTTGATGTCACGGGAAACCCAGTAGATGAGCGCGGACCAGTTCAAGCTGAAAAGTTCTACCCCATTCATCGTCCAGCACCCCCACTCGTTGACCAAACAACTTCTCCCCAAGTGCTGCCCACGGGAATTAAGGTTATCGACCTGATCTGTCCGTTCCTGAAAGGTGGCAAGGTTGGGGCCTTTGGTGGCGCAGGCGTGGGAAAGACGGTGGTCATCATGGAACTGATCAATAACATCGCTAAGCTCCATGGCGGGGTGTCGGTTTTTGCCGGGGTCGGGGAGCGCACGCGAGAAGGAAATGATCTCTACCACGAGATGTCTGAAGCAGGCGTCATCAAACAGGACAAGCTAAACGAATCCAAGATTGCCCTCGTATATGGACAGATGAACGAACCGCCTGGCGCTCGTTTGCGAGTGGCTTTGTCAGGACTCGCCATCACGGAATACTTTCGCGACGAGAAAAATCAGGATGTGCTGCTTTTTATAGATAACATTTTCCGCTTTTCCCAAGCTGGCGCTGAGGTTTCGGCTTTGCTAGGACGCACGGCAAGCGCCGTCGGCTACCAGCCGACCCTTGCCGCGGAGATGGGAGTTCTCCAAGAACGCATTACTTCAACCAAAAAAGGTTCGATCACTTCCTTCCAGGCGGTATACGTTCCGGCTGACGATCTGACGGACCCGGCGCCGGCGACGACCTTTGCCCACTTGGACGCCACCATCGTTCTGGACCGCGCGATCGCCGAACTAGGCATCTATCCAGCCGTCGATCCTCTGGCCTCGACCTCCAGGGCGTTGGCACCTGAGATTGTAGGCAAAGAGCACTACGATGTGGCACGGGGCGTCCAAAAGGTACTTCAACGCTACAAAGACTTGCAGGACATCATCGCGATTTTGGGAATGGATGAGCTTTCACCCGATGACAAACTGACGGTGTTCCGAGCGCGCAAGATGCAGCGATTCCTGAGCCAGCCATTCAGCGTTGCGCAAGTTTTCACCGGACGTGAGGGTAAGCAGGTTCCCGTGGCGGACACGGTTCGCGGCTTCAAGGAGATTCTCGAAGGCAAGCACGATGAAGTCCCGGAAGGCAACTTCTACATGAAGGGTCCCATCGAGGAAATCCGCGAACCAGTGAAGAACTAGTTTGGAGGTTTGCCGGCGGAGGCTCGATGCTCTCTTGCGGATACGGTCCGACATGGCCAACACATTAAAATTAGAGATTGTCACGCCGGATGCAGTCGTTTATTCCAAGGATGCAGAATTTGTGACTCTTCAGGGCGTAGAAGGTCAGATGACGATTCTGCCCCAGCACGTAGGGCTTACGACGCAACTCGTTCCTGGCGAAATGGTCGTGCGAACGGGAGGCCAAGATGAATTTCTGGCCGTCGGTGGAGGGCTCGTTCAGGTAACTAGCGAACGAGTGGCTGTCCTGACAGATATGGCCGTGGCGGCTGAAAGTATCGACGAAGCCAAGGCTGAAGAAGCCCGTCAGCGCGCGGCCGCTCGCTTGCGCGAGAAACTCTCGTCCGAAGAAGTCGCGTCGGTTAACGCCTCCTTGGCACGCTCCTTGGCGCAATTGCAGGTCAAGCGACGCCGACACAAATGAACGACGTAGGTCTTCAGGGAAAGCGCCTCCTAGTAATCTCGGCGCGGCGCTCTGTGCCGTGATTCGGTTGCCGAGGAATACATGCCGGTCCGGCCCTTGCCGTTGCTCGACTTCTTTGTTGCCCTAGTGATGCTCTCCATCGGCCTAAGTGTCAGTGGCGGAGAGCTCTTAGACGTTTTGCGCAACCGTGCCCTGTTCACGAGGACGCTGGTGGCAAATTGTCTTATCATACCCGGCATAGGTTTCCTCTTGGTGAACATGTTCCCGCTGACGCCGGACGCGAGACTCGGCATCCTGCTGCTAGCTGCCATCCCAGGAACGCCAATCGCCCTGCAATTTACCCGCATGGCCAAGACGCGCTTGGCAGTCGCTGCCGTCATGACATTCATCCTCTCGGTCGTGAGCATCGCTACAACACCCTTGGTCCTCGAGGTTATGCCGCAGACAGCAGAGCGAAGTGAGCGGCCAATACTGAGCCTAAGCTTCAGCATTTTGCTGTACATTGCGGCTCCTTTGTGCGCCGGATTGTGGGTAGCGCGCCGTGCGCCCAAGATCGCCCCTCGGGTGGTGCTGCCGCTCGAAATTCTTGCAACGGTCGTGTTTCTTTTCCTGATGTGGGAGACGCACCTGGCGCGCCGACAAGCCCTGTACGCGATCGCCGGCAGGGGGACAATCCTGGCGATGTTTTCGCTACTGGTTATATCGATGCTGATCGGTTGGTTCATTGGGGGTCCGGACGGCGACTCGCGCCGCGTGTTGGCGACCGCCACCGGCATGCGCAGTGTTATTGTTGTGCTCTATGTAGCTCGCTATTGCTTTCCCGGAACCAACATCTACATGATCCCTATCGTCTATCTGTCTTTGATGGTCCCTAGCAATCTGCTCTTCCATCTGGCCTTCATGGGCTGGCACAAGCTGCAGCCTGGGGCGACGCAGGCACCGTAGGTAATCAGCCTAGCGGATCGCCGCTTCGAAACTCCAGGCCGTGTTGGAGGCTTCCGGTCACCCGCCGGAGGCGTAAATCGCCGCGGCACAATGAGTCGGGCGGAATGAAACGATAAACAGGTTCCGGTCGAAACGCGACAGGATGCCCGATCCGCGTGGCAAGGAAATTTCGACCGTTGGCGTGGCACGAGCCCCTTGGCAAAATACTCGCAGCCCGAAGTCTTTGGATGGATTTGTCGACTGTGACGCAATTTCAACACCCTGAGAAATGGGGGGTAGCGCGTGGAGCATCTGTAGCAAGCGAGCACCCGGACAAGAGCTTCGGTTGCCGGAAAGGGCAGCACCTTCCCATGATCGAGAGGCTCTCTCTGCTATGATTCGCAAGCAGCCAAAGAGCAAAGTGACCACACTAGGTGAATCGAGAAGCAGGCCGAGTCACGGGCATCTAGGAGGAGTTATGCGAGTGAGCCTTGTAGCTTCTCTCGGAATACTTGGCACCCTTGTGGGTGTGAATTGTCTCGCGCAAGGGGAAAAGGCGGGAAAGACTGCCCCTGTTCCGGCGCCCGCGCTGGAACGAATGCCCGAGTCGCTCGAGACGCATTTTGCGTTGAGCGCTGCGCCTCCTCATCTGCGAGACAGCGCGACAGTTTTTCTGCTGGATCCGGGCAAAGGGTACGTGTTGAACCGCAAGGGAACCAACGGCGTCAGCTGCATCGTGGTACGAAGCGACTGGCAATTCAAGCAGGCCTTCCGCAATGACATTTACTGGGCCGTTTGCTTCGACGCAGAAGGATCCAGGACCTTGCTACACGACTATCTGCATGCCGCCGAACTCCGGGCGCACGGAATGGACTCGCAGCAAGTCCACCAGGAAGTCACGAAGAAATTTGGCAGGCCTGATTACCCAAACCCTTCCCGAGCCGGGGTCGCATATATGATCGCCCCTGTGATGCGCGGCTTCACGGCGGCATCAGAGCCCCAGACCATGAACATGCCCCACTACATGTTCTACGCGCCCAACGTGAAGGACGTCGACATTGGCGGAAACGGCTTTAGCAAGCAATATCCCTTCATGCTCGGGATGAGCCCAGGACGCGATGATTACATCATCATGCTGGTGGGCGAAGCGGAGAAGGCGAAGATTTTGGCAGACTCGAAAGATCTGCTCGACGAGCTTTGCTCGTATCGCGATTTTATGTGCACGACCCTGGCGACAAGGGCCCGGACGCCCATTGATCGGCAGTGACCGACAATTGTCTTGGCTTGGTCATACAAGAAGCCGTCGTCCGTCCTGTGTCAGCTCGTGAGGCCAATACGACAACGCAGGATCCACCGGCAAGCTGCTCCGGGTCAATTCGAAGTCGCATTTTCTTGAGCATCTCGCGCGAGATACGGGCGGTCACATTGAGGAAATCCTGCACTACGCGCTGACATGCCTAAACCATTTTTGATGGACATCGCACCCTAAGGTCCTGCAAGAGTCAAGCAGGTTGGCTCGGTGTTCGCGGGGATCTGCTCGCGGCGCTCTCTCTGAATCGCCCGAAAAGGCATCTAGGTCCAGCGTGATGTTACGGCGCTTGGCGATCTCCGCGAACACGTCTAGGTCTTCCCGAAATAGCTAAGGTCGTGCCTGCATGCGCCGGTTCTTCTCCGTCTTTCTGCGCCCGCTTCTGCAATTGGGCAGAAGAAGAGAATAGCGCATTCCGCACAGCTGGAAAAAATTCCGTGCGTCCGAGTGCGCGAAATCCGACCCGTCCTCGATTGCCGGCCGAAGCGGTCAAGCGGATTGAAGCAAGCCAATGGGATTGCCATCGGCATCCTTGACCGATGCGACGAGCCTGCCCGCGCCGACATCCTTAACTGGCTGCTGAATTTGCGCACCTTCCTTCACCAGCGCCTCGAGCGTTTTCTCTATGTCGTCCACGTGGAAATACCCGAGCGGCCCGGTCATTCCCGCAGCATGCCCGTCGGGAAGCAAGCCGATCTCCTGTTCGCCGAGCCGAAAGCCGACATAATAAGGCGAGTCGACATGCGGCTCGCTGCCCAGCAGCTGGCCGAAAAGGCCCTTTGCCCGGCCCACGTCTTTGACCGGATAGATCATCGTTCTGACACCGTGGATCATGAGTTGAAGTCTCCTTGTCACATCGAGTGAGTATTGCCCGTCACCACCATGACGAAACTCATTGAGGAGATGTGACCGGCCAGCACGAATTTTCGACCCAACCGGAATGGCTGGCGCGGACCTTTTCATCGCCGTCGCGGCGCGTGCGATTAACATCCTTGCCAGTTAAGTGATTATTTTGTCTGCATCTCCCCGACTGGCAAACTTGACAGTTTCTTTGCGAAGAAAGGACGTTCATGGTGGCCATGCCTGCAAAAGTGGGGAGAAAGCTCCATGAATAGGCTTGTCCGAACGGCTGTTCCCGCAACTCTTGCGCTGGCTGTCCTAGTGGCAGTTCTCGGCTGCGGCCGTAGCAAACCCAGTGCTGCGTCTTCTGCCGAAAGCAGCCCCCAGCCTGCAAACACTGGGCCTGCCCCAACCTTCTCCGCGGCCGAGAAGATCGGAATGTTCGTTTACCCTAAAAACAACCAAGGCAGGGACCAGCAGCTGCGGGACGAGTTGGACTGCTACAACCAGGTCCAGCAGCAAACCGGAATAAATCCTGATACAGCACCTCCATCGACTCCTTCCAGCGGGCAAGTGCAAGCAGCGCAGGATCAGGCCGCCGCACAAGCGCCACAAGCTCAAGGTGGTCGCGTTCGGGGTGCAGCGAGAGGTGCAGCGGGCGGTGCAATGGTGGGCGCAA
>Ga0126381_100005370_pt1 | contig 14095 bp, 7 predicted proteins | sample PanSoiMetPlot_28_FD_96465 | JGI IMG/M metagenome (GOLD analysis project Ga0126381, IMG submission 96465) | Tropical forest soil microbial communities from Panama - MetaG Plot_28 | ecosystem: Environmental > Terrestrial > Soil > Tropical forest > Bulk soil | place: Panama | collected 2016-02-17
AGGTAAGCCAGAAGACGCCCGCCTTGGCCTTCATAGTCAATGCCTTCCCGCAGGGAACCCTCCCATCCAACGATCCCAACGCGCTTTTCTACTACAGCTTCGGGCGGAACGTCATCGATGAAGATTCGGGGTTGTTCCGGGTTGACTACCTGATCAGCAGCAACACCAGTGCTTTCATCCGTTTCGGTACCGACCATTCCACGCAGCAATCGCCGGCCAGCAGTCTTGGGGAAACGTCGTTTACCAATCAATACATGCCCAATACGGTAATTGACCTGCAGCACAATTTCTCTCCTACCGTTCTGAATGACGCCAAGTTCGGCTTCAATCGGAGCTGGAATTACGGCGGTAACAACGCCATCCTGCCCTTTGCTGTGTCGATCACCGGCTTCAGCAGCTTTACCAGTGCGGGCGCCCACCCGGAGGTACTCAATTCCTTCAGCTGGATTGACAACATCACCTTCGTGCGGGGACGCCACACCATCAAGGGAGGCGTCGAGTTCCGCCGTATTCAGTCAAACAAGGGTTCTTCCTACAGTGAAACCCTCGGTTTCAACAGCGAAACCGACTTCCTCAACAACTTCATGAATTCGGATTCGGTCTCTCCCTACATGCCCGACAACGGCGTGCGGAAGCTGGACTATTTTGGATATGTGTTGGATGAGATGAAGGTGCGCCCCAATCTTACGCTCAACCTTGGGCTGCGATACGAGTACTTTGGCGTGCCCTATGAAGTGGACAATCGCGGCCAGACATTCGATCCGAATTCGTGCCCGAACCTGTGGTGCGGACACGGTAATGCCTGGTATTTTCCCAACACGCACGATTTGGCGCCACGGCTGAGCCTGGCGTGGTCACCGGAGATTTTCCACGGAAAGACGGTAATACGATCCGGTTGGGGACTCTTCTACGGCGAAGGTCAGCTTGGCCCAATTGCAGGGTCGTACAAAAACGACTATGCAACTTACACGTTGAACCAGACGACTGCGCCGGGGCTCAGCTATCCCGTCACGCCGTTTCTGCCCGACGCCGTCTACAGCTTGAGCCCGAGTGGCATGGACCGCCACAAAAAGGATTTGTACGTTGACGAGTGGAGCTTCTCGATTCAGCATGAGATCGCTCGCCAGACGACGCTGCAAGTCGGGTATTTTGGCAATGAAGGAACCCACCTGGTTCAGAAGGTGAATCTGAATGGCGTGAACCCCGCAACCGGCCAGCGCCCCTACACGAGTTTCTCGCTGGTGCAATATTTCACCACAAATGCCGTGGGGAACTTCAACGGTCTCCAGGCCAGCTTGCGCCGGAGCCTCTCCACGGGTGTGCTGGTGTCGGCAAACTATCAGTGGTCGCACGGGATAGACGACGGTTCGCTCGGCGGCGGCGAATTCAGCGCGCCGGAAAATGCGAACTGCCGCACTTGCGACCGCGCCTCGAGCAGCCAGGACATGCGCCAATACTTCTCTTCCAGCGTGATCTGGAAGATCCCCGTGGGGCACGGACATCGTCTGCTGGGCAAAGCGCCGGCCGCGGTGGAACGGCTCCTCGGCGGATGGCAACTGAGTAGCATCGGCACAGCTCGCACCGGCTTGCCTCTCAATGTCACAATATCCCGCTCCGCCAGCGCTTTGCCTGACCAGATCAACTCAGGCCAGCGTCCGAACTGCGTCGCGGGGGTGTCTATCTATCCGGCGCAGCAGACCGTGCAGCAGTGGTTGAATGCCGCGGCTTTCACCATGCCGGCCGCGGGCACGTGGGGCAACTGCGGCCGGAACCTGGCGCGAGCTCCGGGGCTTTGGCAAATGGATACTGCTCTCCAGAAACGCGTGCCGTTGAACGAACGGGTAGGGATCAGTTTCCGCGGCGAGGTTTTCAATGTGTTCAACCGCGCCCAGTACGGGTCGCCCATAACCGGCCTCCCGAGCGGAAACTTCGGACTGATCACGAGCGCATTCAATACCACCCCAACCGGGAGCGGCACTCCTCGCGATATCGAATTCATGCTGCGCCTGGACTTTTGAGGGGCTGGACAACTGAGAAGAGCCTGTCATCAAAGCTTAATGTTCACGAGTTAGGCTCTCTGGCACGGAGCAAATTTTTTGCGTGTACTCGTGATAGAAGACGAGCTAAAGATGGCCGATCTTCTTAAGCGGGCCTTGCAGGAACAGCAGTGTTCCGTGCAAACAGCCCGCACGGGAGCGGACGGACTGCGGATGGGACTCACCTCCCTGTTTGATGTCATCACGCTGGACATCATGCTGCCGGGCATGGACGGGATCGAGGTGGCGCGGGAATTGCGGCGATTGAAGGTTTCGAGCCCGATCCTCTTCCTGACCGCCCGCGATTCGAAAGTCGACGTTGTTCGAGGGTTGGATGTGGGGGGTGATGACTACCTCACGAAGCCTTTCTCGTTCCTCGAACTCCTGGCTCGCTTGCGGGCGCTCGCGCGGCGACGCGTGGAAGTTCCTTCTTCCCCACTGCAGGTGGACGACCTGATTCTGGATGCCGCCAAGCTCCGGGTGGCCCGAGGCGGCAATTCCCTTGAACTCAGCCGGACGGAGTTCCTGCTTTTGGAAGTCTTGATGCGGAACGTGGGGCGCGTAGTTCTGCGTCAGACCCTGTTCGACGCCGTCTGGGGGACCGGTCACGCTGTTGGAAATAACACGCTCGATGCATTCATCCGGTTGTTGCGGCAGAAAGTCGACCGTGGGCGCTCTACCAGAATGATCCATACCGTCCGCGGCTTCGGCTATCAGATCTGCGGCCCGGCGACGCCCTAGTGTCGCTCCGGACCCGATTGACACTGTGGTACAGCGCCATTCTTCTGATCATTCTGCTCATTTTCGGAGCTATCGTGGACGCTGCCGTTAGGGCAGCAATCAACGGTGGCGTCGATTATGATTTGCAAGTCCGCCTGGAAGGTCTGGAGAGTTTCATGCTAAACCAGATCCCCCGGTTTCCACGAGCGCGCCTCCCACATCAGTTCGAGGAGCACTCAGTCCTGCGACCGGGCGGGGAGACCATGCAGATTGCCGACAGTTCCGGAAACTGTATATTTCAATCCGATACCATCCGCAGCCTGCATCTGCCGGCGGTTGACGAGAATGCACCGGGGCATGCCAAGACTTTGATCGTTCAGGGCGTCCCTGTGCGTGTGAGAAGCGCGGTCGTGCGCGTCAATGGCGAACCATACTACGTGCAACTGGCGACGCTTATGAGCGCCTCCTACGTGGCGTTGGATCGTTTCCGTCTGAGATTGCTGGCGCTGATTCCCCTCATGGTGGTCGTATCTCTCGCCGGTGGCTATTGGCTGAGCTCGAGGGCCCTGGCCCCGGTGGACAAAATCATTGAGGATGCGCAGTCCATTACCTTGCAGAGCATTGCCCGCCGGCTGCCAGTTCCTCGGACTAACGATGAGTTGCAGCGTCTTGCCGAAACTTTGAATGAGATGATGCAGAGATTGGAAGGCGCATTCCGTAGAATCACGCAATTCACCGCCGACGCCTCTCATGAATTGCGGGCTCCCATGGCTTTCATTCGAACGACAGCAGAGGTGGCGCTGCTGGCGCCCAGAAGTAGCGAAAGCTACCGAAGTGCGTTGGCGGACATTCTGGAGGAGGGCGAGTGGATGACGAAGTTGATCGATGATTTGCTGACATTGGCGCGCGCCGACGCTGGCTCGTCAGAACTCACTCTGTCGCAAGTCGATTTGTGTAAGCCACTGCGAGAGGCCTGCCGGGCGGCGTCTGTTCTGGCGGAACGAAAGAAGATCCGCTTCTGCGAGGATTTGCCGCAGGTCGAGGCTTCGGCTCTCGGAGATGCGGATGCGCTACGCAGGCTGTTCGTGATTCTGCTGGATAATGCCGTCAAGTACACTCCCAGCAAGGGAAGCGTCGAGGTGGGGCTCGCGGTCACTAAGGCCTGTTCTGAAGTGCTGATTCGGGATTCGGGAGTCGGAATCGCCGTGCAAGACATCGACCACATCTTCGAGCGGTTCTATCGCGCGGATAAGGCGCGTCAACGCGACTCTGGGGGTGTTGGACTCGGCCTTTCCATCGCTCGCTGGATTGCCGACGTACACTCAGCACAGATTCTGGTGGAGAGCAAATTGAACTCGGGTTCGACGTTCCGCGTTCGATTCCCGAAACGGAGCCCGCCTCCAACGCCATAGCGAGTTTCAGATGTTTTTCAGGTTACCGTCATTAAACAGAAACGCCCCGCTGCCACTCTTGGATAGGAACCTCGCCATCGCGGCGAAACGACATTTCTTCGTTGTGCCTTACCCTAGAATCCGGTGTGGAGGTGAAGATGAGACGTTTGAGTTTCGCGCATGTAGCGATTGCTCTGTGCTTGCTCGGCGCCGCGTCCTCGTTGGCGCTTCAGTCGGGCGGAGGCTACCATCTGCTCCGGAAGATCTCATTGGCGGCCGCTCCCGGTGGCAGTGAATATTTCGATTACATAAGCTTTGATGCACCGTCGCGCCGCGTCTACCTCTCGCACGGCACTGAGGTCAAGGTTCTGGACGCGGACAGCGACAAACTCATCGGTAACATTACCGGTTTAAAACGGGACCACGGCGTCGCCATCGTGCCCGATCTGGGCCGGGGTTTCATCACCGACGGAGATGCGGGGGAGGTCGTCATCTTCGATTTGAAGACGTTGCAAGCGACAGGCCGGATAAAGACCGACAAAGATTCGGACTCCATTCTGTACGACCCTGCCTCCAAGCGCATATTCTGCTTCAATGGCGAGCCGAAGAGTGTGAGCGTGATCGACCCGGCGAGCCAGGAGGTGATTTCGACGCTCACGTTGGGCGGCGCTCCCGAACAGGCTGTCGCCGATGGCAAAGGCACGATTTTCGACAATCTCGAGGATACGAACGAGGTCATCGCGATTGATTCCCGCGCCCTCAAGATCACCGCCCGATGGCCGGCGGCCCCCGCCGGACAGCCAGTATCCATCGCAATGGACCGTCAGAGTCGGCGGCTTTTTATTGGAGCTCGTAACCCGAGCGTCTTTGTGGTCATGGACGCAGACAGTGGGAGAATCATTGGGCCCTCATTTCCCATTGGTTCGCGTGTAGATACGAATGTCTACGACCCCGAAACGAGCATGGCCGCTTGCTCGACCGGCGAGGGCACCATTCATATTTTCCACGAGGATTCTCCGAACAAGATCAGCGCCGTTGAAACTGTGAAAACCGCGTACGGGGCGAAGACCATGGCGCTGGATCCCAAGACACACAACCTGTTGGTTGATACATCGGACTTTGTGACGCCCGCAACCGGCACGAAACAGCCAAATGCCCGGCCAACGGCCAAGCCCGGAACATTCCGCCTGCTGGTGTACGGCCGCTGAAAACTGGGCTACCTCGCACCTTCTGGCCGCAAAGCCTCGTTTGCGGCTGCGGGAATTCGTCCGTCCCGAGGCAAGCAGGCCGGCCATGAAGCAGAACGGTCTTAGGACGTTTCTTCCGGTATTTTCACGTGCATTAACGCGGAGAGGAGTACTTGTTTCATGGCACGGAATCCTTTCTTTCGTCTCGGCAGCGCCTTAATCCTGGCGGCCTCGTGTTTTAACCCTATGCTCAGCGCTCAGACCGAGACGGCCAATATCTCGGGGGTTGTGACCGATGCTTCCGGCGCCGCCGTTTTGAAAGCGGCGGTGGTCCTAGAGAGCGCGGAACGCGGGACCAAGATGGAAACCGCCACCAATGACTCCGGCTTCTACGCCTTTTCCGGCGTTTTGCCGGGCCGTTACCAATTGACTGTGCGGAAAGCGGGATTCAAGCAGATCGATCTGCGAGGCGTCATCGTCAACGTACAGGACAACATGCAGCAGAATTTCAGCCTGGAGGTAGGGTCGGTTTCGGACAGCGTGATGGTGGAAGGTCGCAGCGAAACCGTGAACACCCAAAGCGCCTCTGTCAGCACCGTGGTGGACCGTCAATTTGCGGAGAACCTGCCGCTGAACGGCCGCAGCTTTCAAACCCTGATCATGCTCGCACCGGGCGTGACGTTGTCGCCCGGCAATAACAACAAGGGTGAGTTCAGCGTGAATGGGTCGCGCGCCAGCGCCAATAGTTTCATCGTCGATGGAGTAAGCGCGAATATCGGCGCCGACGCTTCCGGTTCAGGCGGGAACAGAACCGACGGAAACCTGCCCGCATTCAGCCTATCCGGAACTACCCAGAGCCTGGTCTCAATCGATGCCATGCAGGAGTTCCGAATCGACACTTCGACGTACGCGGCCGAATATGGCCGGCAGCCGGGAGGCCAGGTGATCATCGTTACGCGCTCTGGGACCAACGCGCTCCACGGTACGGCCTTCGAGTATTTTCGACACAACGATCTGGATGCGAACGGTTGGTTTGCCGACGCCAGTGGCCAGCGCAAACCCCCTGAACGACAGAACGATTTCGGCGGCGTTCTGGGCGGACCCGTGTACATCCCGCACGTATACAATGGTCGCAACCGTACTTTCTTCTTTTTCTCCTATGAGGGTCTGCGTTTGCGGCTCCCGCAGTACGCCCTCACCAATGTGCCTACCCTGGCTTTCCGCCAGCAGGCCCCCTCGTTTATGCAGCCTTACCTGAATGCATTTCCGCTACCGAACGGCAGGGACTTGGGGAACGGCTTGGCCGAACTGAATTCGACCTACTCCGATCCTTCCGGTATCAACGCGACCAGCATCCGAATCGACCACACTGTCAATAACCAGCTCACCCTGTTCGGGCGGTTTAACGACGCGCCTTCCGAGAGCTACCAGAAGCGTCCCGATGAGACCTTGAGCATCGACCAATATCGTCGTTTCAATATGCGGACGGCGACGATCGGGGCAACCGCAACTATTACACCGCGCCTGATCAACGAGGCCAGGTTCAATTACAGCTATAACGGATCGTTCTTCGATTCGCCGCTCGACACTTTCGGCGGGGCAGCCCCCGCGACGACGGCAACCCTCCTGCCTAGCGCGTATGATAATGTCACTAACCAACTAAGCTGGAAGTTGAATTTTACCGGACTCACCCAGCCGGCCGCCCCCTACCTGTTCATCAGCGGACATCAGATCTCCGACCAGCACCAGATCAACGCGGTCGAGCACCTTTCGTATGTAACAGGCGCCCACCAACTTAAGGTGGGATTCGATTATCGCCACCTAACGCCGATCGACAATACAAATCCGCCTTACCAGCTCATCACGACCTTCTCGAACGAGCAGCAAGTGATTAACGGTGTGGCACCCAGCGGCACGGTAACCGCATACGTTCCGCAGTATCCCGTGTTTCTCAACTTCTCGGCTTTTGCCGACGATACCTGGAAGGTGTCCCGGAACCTGACGGTTACTCTTGGGCTAAGGTGGGATGTCAATCCGCCGCCGACGGAAAAGACCGGAAAGGACGCCTTGGCGGTCACCGAGACCACCAACCTGGAGACGATGCAATTGGCGCCCCGCGGAACACCGGAGTGGCACACTCCGTATAAGAACTTTGCGCCCCGGCTGGGCATGGCTTATCGCTTATTCCGAAGACCCGGCCGGGAAACGGTGCTTCGCGCCGGCGGCGGTGTTTTCTTTGATACGGGCAACGATGAGAGCTCGCAGCCTCTCGCCGGGTCGTATCCTTACACCTCTTCCTATGTACTTAGTAATGTGGTGTTTCCGCTGAACCCAACCCAGGTCGCCCCCCTGCCGCTGCCCTACCTGGCCGGCATTACTCCCCCCTACCCACTTCTTTATGCCTTCGACCCGCACCTCAAACTGCCTTATACCTGGCAGTGGAATCTCGCGCTGGAGCAGTCGCTCGGGGCGGGCCAGTCGCTAACCGTGTCCTACGTCGGCTCCGCCGGGCGGAGTCTGATGCAGGACGATCAGATAAGCATAGGTCAGATCAACCCCAACTTCACCACCATAAACCTCACCAGGAACCTGGGTTCGTCCGACTACGATTCGCTGCAGGCGCAATTCCAGCGGCGGCTTTCGAAGGGTTTGCAGATGTTAGTCTCGTACACTTGGTCGCACGCCCTGGACAATGACTCGGCGAGCAGCACGCTCAGGCTGCCGCAGCGGGGGAATGCCCTGTTTGACATCCGCCAGGTTCTTGGAGCGGCTGTCACCTATGACTTTCGCGGACCGTCCGGCAACCGGTTGCAGCGCGGTATCCTATCCGGATGGTCGCTTGATTCCAGCTTCCATACCCAGACGGCGCTGCCGGTGGACCTGGTGGCGAGCACCTTGGTCAATCCCCTGGATGGCTCACTCGTCAATGTGCGGCCGAACGTCGTCCCTGGAACACCGCTCTATCTCTCCGATCCGCACGCGGCGGGCGGAAGAAAGATCGACGCCGCCGCCTTCTCGATTCCCCCGGCCGGCCAATCAGGCAACCTCGGCCGCAATCAACTCCGCGCGCTTGGCGCATGGCAGCTAGACAGTGCCTTAAGGCGCCAGTTCTCTCTCTCGGAACAATTGAAACTGCAGTTCCGGTTCGAAGCATTCAATCTGTTCAATCACCCCAACTTCGGCGCCATTCAAACGTCGCTAACCGCTGCAAACTTCGGACAAGCCACCGCCACACTCGGCGCCCAATACAGCGGACTGAACGCGCTGTATCAAATCGGCGGGGCGCGCTCCATCCAGCTCGCTCTCAAGTTGTCGTTTTAAAAGGGGCATTGCGGAAGAATCCGAGCGCCCAAGAATATTCCGGGAACGGTTGCCGGCGGGCAGGGATCTCCCAATGCGTCGGACAGCTGAACTACGGGAACCAAGCCTAGGCGAAACATTTGCGCGATTGGCTGGACCACATTGCAGACGCCAATGGGTTCAAAATCGGGTTCAATTAGTGCCCCGCCACGCCGAATATGCCAACGAAGGCAAGGTCAGGCCGAATGAAAAATCAATCGCATAGGCTTTGAGAGAGAGATTCGTAATCAGCAGGCGGCCGGTTCAAGCCCGGCGGGTGGCTCCATCAAATCAGGCACTTAGTGCCTAGTTGACCAGCCGGTTTTTCGCGGCTCAAGTCCGCGCCAATCGACACTTTGTGGCAGGGCAGCGCCCCTAGCTACAGATCCCCAAAACGCGCGAATTGGAGCGCATGGCGGTGGCGCGGTGAGGCTGCACAGGGGCACCCCCGCGGCCAGCGCCGCCATCGCGCTCTCATCCGCACCGATCCCGCACGCAATCGCCGGCTGCGCGAACGCGCCAAGGCGTGAAGCGGTCCTCGGTGCTGCTGCCCCAGAATACCCAAACATGGAGTGCGGGGCTGGGCCGCGTTGCTCAGTCCGAGAATCTTGTACGATAACGTCGTTTGAATCGACTTGCGAGACGCGGGATTTCGACGCCGCGTGAAGGACGTCAATAAGCACCTCGGGCCTGATCTGACTGACGAGTGTTAATCAGGGGAGCACCTGATCCGGTGCCATCCCTCATTTTTTAAATCTACTGGCAACTTTTCTGGGGCAAATAATCCGCAGACTTATATGGAACCATTGTTGCCCGCTTTGCAGACGCTCGGTTGTGCATAGCGGATGGAAATTCGGAGGACAAAAGGAAGTCACCATGAAAAAACTCTACATGCTGTTTACCGCACCGGCTCTACTGCTTTTAGCTACGAGCGCGGCTCAGGCGATGAATATTTCTGGAACGATCACGACGACACTGACCATCACCGGCTACAACAAGTTGACCGGGAACGTCACTTGCCAGGTCGTAGGACCCGCCCCCTGTATTGCGTTTGGCGCGGACAACACCGAACTCGATTTGAACGGTTTTACGATAACCGGCGATCTCGTGATTCCCTACCCGGGCCCCACGCCCCCCTCGTTCCCAACCTGCACAAACTATCAGGCGGCCATCAGCACTAAAACCTACGCGCATGCCAAGATCCAAGGCCCCGGTATCGTTACGTTTTTCACCGGTGACGGCGTTGATTTGACCGGCAGCGACTCAGAGCTGAGCCAAGTGGTGGTCACCAACGTTTGCCTCAATGGAATTGTTGTGGGCACCGATGGCGCCCCAGGGAACAACAACGTGCATAACAACAGCGTGTCCCGGTCTGCATACGTTATTTCGGGCTCAAACGGAATCGACGTCCATGGTTCGGGAAATACCATCCAACAGAATTCAGTGGTCGGCGTGGTGAACGGCTACGGAATCCGCATTTACGTGTCCCCCAACAACAAGATCATCGGAAACAACTCTTCGGCAAGCGGCCTAGGAATTTTTCTGGATGCCTCTGGGTATAACCTCATCCAGGGTAACCAGGCGCTCGGCAACACTCAGCCTGGGGGGACTATCTGGGACATTGTTGAGTATTACACTGGGGGCACTAATACCTATCAAGGGAATCTCTGCCAGGGCTCAGCCGTATTTGGAACCGGCGTACTCCCTCCGTGTCCCAATCTTCCGGGGTACCTGATTGGCAACGGCTCTTCGCAAGATCAAAATAACCAAGGTCAAAATAATCAGCAAGACTAGCTTTTTCGAGACCGCGGGGGAGGGGCACTCAAGCCTATTGGCCCCGAGACTCCTCCCGCGCGGGCTTGTGCGTCAAGCCTGACCTTTGAAGCGAGCGGCCGTAAGGTTTAACGAAGCGGAGGGATGGGAATTCCACGATTACAAGAGTAGTCGTGCTCCGAAGGATAGATGCCGCGGCGCGCCCGACAGATAGCGGCCGCGGAACATAGGCAAATGTGAGAGCGTGCGGCAGGACAGGCGCGACTGGGTTTGCCTTTCCGCCGACCTCAGCGGCAGCGGACAGTTGATCTTGGGCGGCTTACACCTTCGCGGTCTTCGGTCTCATCTGCTCCATAAACTTCCGCATTGCTGCGATCTGGCCGGGTGAGCGGCTCTCAGACCACTCTTCGAAGCGCTTGACCGCTTTTTCCAGGTGCGCCAGGAAGGCCGGATTCGAGAACATCTTCCGCCCTTCTTGGATTACTGGCCGGACCCGCTCCCACACGCCGAAGAACTCGCCGGTGGTTTCGAAGAAGAGGTCTTCGTGCAGCAGACCGTAATTGAGCAGGGCACAGGCCTGGTCCCAGTAGCTGAACACCATCATTACGAGTGCCCCGTTGTCGGTCCCCGGCGCGGCGATCCGCATGGAATCCTCCATGTTGTTAGGGAAATAGTTCTTAAAGTACCAGTCGCGCGCTTCCCGGAGCCGCGTCTCGCGCCGCTCTTCGAAGAGCTGAAGCTGCAAGTGAGCCTGCTCGTGGGTCGGATTAGTTCCGGTGGTTTTAGATTGCATGTTTGCCTCTCTTAGCAAGATTCGGGTCGGCGGAGCCGGCCCTTCATCTTTGAGACGAAGGAGCCGGGTAAAAATCGACCGAAGTCGACGCCTCTTCGAGTCGTCTGTATTAGTGAGTACACTCTTCGAGAAGGACGTCAGTGGCTGGTGGCTTACGGACCCGGAACTGATCCCGCAATTGACGAATGACGCGCGAGGGGACGTTGGCCAGGTCGCACGTTGGCCCGCAAGCCCGCAAGAATAAGAGCGAGAAGTCGGCATCGCGTACGTAATTTCCACAATGGAACTTTATCTCGGCGCTCGCTTGACGGGGCCATTTCGGAGCACAACGGTAGCAATTTTCTGTAACGACGTTTCTCCGGCGGCCGTCGCGGTGACTGCGGTCACATCCACACGATATTTATGGCGTCTGCCAAAGGGTGAGTAAACTCCCCTGCGGTGCGCGGCTTGAAAAGGGAGATGGCTATTTCTATTTCTCCGGCGGAGGGGCAACGGATTGGCTCGATCGTACAGTAAATGCGCACAGCCTCAGTAGCCTCTCCCTCGATCAGTGGATGGCTGAATTTGAACGGCTGAAAAAGTTGAACAAGCAGATTCTACCCACGCCAGCGGGAAAAGAATCGACCGGGGCGGCACGGCGATCCGCGAAGCGTCCGCGTGGCAAACGGTAGATCGATTCCGCAAAGCTGCTGGCGAAACATTCCAAGAGCTTCTCACTGCTCGACGCCATTTCGGTGGGCGTCGACCCCATGCAGAGGACATTTCGAGCCGATGCGCTGGCAGGTCGAGACGTGCAGGCACAGCAACTGACAAATGCAACGTCCACGCTGATCATATACCGGGCGTTCATCAAGGACGAACTGGAAGCTCCCAAGCACCTGGCGCGGCGTGTGCATGAATTGTACTTTTCGCCGGAACAACGAAGACTTCCAACCGCGTACGATGTGGAGTCTGTCGAATGCCTTCACCTCGACGTTCCAGGAACTGGATCCCATTCCGCAGTTCAAGGCTGCGGCGAAGCCGGGACCTTATCTGGAGCGCGTGCTGGGTCTTGATCGGAGCGCGCTGCCTTCAATTTGGCTGAGCCCGACGGATCGCGGTGGTCGGGCCCTCTCCGGTGGCATCCCGCGGGTGGCGACGACCCGCTCGGGACCACGAGTTCGACGTGAATTAGCCTCTGGTGTGCGGGGTGCGCTCTCGGTGGCGAGAAGCGGAGTGGCTTGGGCCACTTTACCTCGATCACGTTTTACTTTTGGCCGAGGATCGCTTCTATCTGCTCCAGCATGAACTTGTTCAGGCTGACGATCTTGGCCTGCGACCGGAATTGCGGTGGCACTACCATCCGAGCCTCCTCCTTGTTAGCGGCCTCTACCATGAGCCATGCGCTGTGGACACCGTCCATGCATCCCCAGTCGGCATGGCTCAGGAAATGAGATCCCGTGGAGAGAAACACCTTTACGATCCGGGCGCATGCCAAGGTCTCTTCGGGATGCGCTACTTCGATTAGAAATTGCTGCATGATCCTAATCCCTTCTATATCGAATGGGCTTTTAGATGAATGACCTGCGGACGGACCCCGTGGCAACCGCTGCTTTGCGCCTCTAAGCTTCGGCACTGGCCGGGATCACGGTCGGGAAACCCGCCGTTTTCCAGGCGTCGAACCCACCGGTGAGATTCGCAATATCGCGGAAACCGGCGCGCCGCAAGATACCGGTGGCGATCGAGCTTCGGTAGCCGCTTTTGCAGTGGACCACCAGAAGTTTCTCTCGGTCCAGTTCCGCTAATCTCGATCCTAGACTCCCGAGCGGAATGCACAACGAGCTCTCGATCATGCCGCCGGCTACTTCTCCCGGCTCGCGTACGTCCAGCACGGCGATTCGGTTCGCGTCCTGCCCCCGCAATTCGAAGAGGTCCTGAACCGTGATTTGGGGAATGTAGTCAAGCTCGAAGCCGCTCTGAATCCAACCTGCGATGCCATCCGCGAGGTATCCGGCTACATTCTCGATTCCGACGCGCGCCAGACGCACCTGTGACTCGCGTACGTGTTCAGGATCCTCCCCGACAATGATCAGGGCGGTGTCCAACCCAAGGATCCGCGCCGCCCACGACGCGTACTGCCCTGTGAGTGCGATGTGCATGGACCCGGGCACATGCGCGACCGCGAATTGCATCGCCGGGCGGGTGTCTACTACGATGGCGCCCTCCTTCTGCAGTTGCAGAACTTCGGCCGGGGTGAGCGTGGCCATCGGCGGCAGCTCCGACAAGGACGTCGCGCCACGCCGGTTGAGGTCGGCATCACGCGCGAAATATTCGGGACGCGTAGGGAGATTATCGGTGAGCAGGTGTACGAATTCGTCACGCGTGCGCGCCAGCAAGGCGTAATTCGACTGCCGCTGCCTGCCGATGGTGGAGGAGCTCTCCGAGCTCATTTGACGCCCGCAGAGCGAGCCTGCCCCATGGGCAGGAAAGATCTCGGTGTCATCGGGAAGCGTCAGAAGCTTCTCATGGATGCTTCGGTACAGCATCCCGGCGAGTTGTTGCGGCGTATGGGCGGACGAAAGGTCGGGCCGGCCCACATCGCCTATGAAGAGCGTGTCTCCTGTAAAAACGGTGGCGGGCCGATCCGGCGCGCCGCGATCGTTCATCAGAACGCAGACGCTCTCGAGTGTGTGTCCAGGAGTGTGGAGGAACCGGAGGCGGCAGTTGCCGAACCGAATCTCGTCTCCGTCCTTCACCGCGACGTGAGGGAATTCCGCCCCGGATCCCGCGCCAAGATGGATCTTCGCTCCCGTACGTTCCGCCAGCTCGCGATGTCCCGACACGAAGTCGGCATGGAGGTGAGTCTCGATGATGTAT
>Ga0126381_100005371_pt1 | contig 14093 bp, 12 predicted proteins | sample PanSoiMetPlot_28_FD_96465 | JGI IMG/M metagenome (GOLD analysis project Ga0126381, IMG submission 96465) | Tropical forest soil microbial communities from Panama - MetaG Plot_28 | ecosystem: Environmental > Terrestrial > Soil > Tropical forest > Bulk soil | place: Panama | collected 2016-02-17
AGTTGGTTGCCTTTAATTCTGACTGCCTGCAGGGTACCGGGAGGCGCTTCCCTTTTGGCGGCCTTCGGGGCTGGCGTTTCGCTACCCGATTGAGCTGCGCCGGCAAAGGGGCAAAAACATGCGAGTACCGTCCAAACCATCCACCGCATAGCTCTAACTTTAATGATACGTAGCCGCGGGGCAACCCGTTGCGGTAGTCGGGAAACCCCTGAAAAATAAGGCCGGCTGCTAAAATTAGAGCGAAAATGGCATACGACGTAGTAGTAATTGGCAGTGGGCCGGGCGGTTATTCGGCTGCCGTCCGGGCTGGCCAGTACGGCCTCAAAACGGCGATGATTGAGCGCCAACCCCGGTTGGGCGGAACTTGTCTGCTGGTCGGCTGCATTCCCACCAAAGCGCTTCTCCACACCGCCGACGTCTGGGACTACTTCAAAGACTCCGAGGCACAAGGAATTCAATGCCGCGACGCGCAGTTGAATTATCCACGGGTGCTCGACCGTAAGAACAAGATCGTCACCAAGCATTCAAAAGGCATCGACTTTTTGATGCGCAAGAACAAAGTCGATGTCATCCGGGGAAATGCGCGTTTACTCGGTGGAGGACGCATCGAGGTATCGGGCGACAAGGGTCAGCAGATCGTCGAGACCAAGAACATCATTCTCGCGACCGGATCGGAAGCCCGCATGCTCCCCGGCCTGGAACCGGATCCGAACCTGATCCTGACCAATGTTGAGATCCTCGACCTCCCAGCCGTCCCAAAAACGATCGGAATCATTGGCGCAGGCGCGGTGGGTGTGGAATTTGCGTCGATCTTCAACCGCTTTGGCTCGAAGGTAACGATTCTTGAAATGTTGCCCCGGCTGGTTCCCGTCGAAGACGAAGAAGTCTCGAAGGAATTGGAAAAGCACTTTAAGAAGGCGGGCATCCGCATCGAAACCGGGGCCAAGGCTGAAAACATTCGGAAAAACCAAACCAGCGTCAGCCTAAGCGTGACGGTCGGTAATGGCAATCGGGAAGAGATGGAGTTCGACAAACTTCTGGTAGCAGTCGGGCGCAAACCGAACACGGAAGGAATCGGTCTTGAGAATACCAAGGTGCAACTGGATCGCGGCTTCGTTATAACGGATCCCAACCAGCTCACATCCGAACCCGGAGTTTACGCTATCGGCGATATCGTCGCGGGAACTCCTCAATTGGCACATGTCGCCACCGCTGAAGGAATGGTGGCAGTGGCTCATATCGCCGGCAAACCGGCCCGGCCTATCAACCGCAATCGCATTCCCGGCGCCACGTATACCGACCCCGGCATTGGCAGCGTCGGGCTTACGGAGGCGCAGGCGCGTGCTCAAGGCTTCAAAGTCAAGGTAGGAAAGTTTCCGTTCGCAGCCAACAGCAAAGCCACCATCCTGGACAAACACGAAGGTTTTGTCAAGGTAATCGCCGAGGAGAAGTACGGCGAGATTCTGGGTGTACACATCATCGGGCCGGAGGCATTCGAATTGGTTTCGGAGGCTGTCACCGCCATGGAAGCTGAGGCGACGGTGGAAAGCATGATGGCCACCATTCATGCTCACCCGACCATCTACGAAGCAGTCGGCGAAGCATTCAACAATGTGAACGGTCTCGCGATTAATATCTGAAGGCGAATGGCTGATATATGAGGCCGCTTGAAGTGCTGGATCTCGGACGCATGCGTTATGCGACGGCGCTCCAGGTACAACAGCAACTCGTGAAGGCGCGCCAGCATGGACAAGGAGCCGACACTCTGCTCTTCGTCGAGCACCCCCACGTGGTCACCATAGGCCGCAACGGAAAGCTGCAGCACGTGCTCGCCAGCGAAGAAATTCTGGAGCGGGCGGGCATCGAGTACTACGAGACCGATCGCGGCGGCGATGTGACATATCATGGTCCGGGTCAGGTTGTGGGTTACCCGATACTTGATTTGCGAGAATGGAAGCGCGACGTACACGCATACTTCAGTAGCGTGGAGCAGGCGCTGATAGACGCCTTGGCAGTGTTGGGCATTGAAGCGACGCGTATTGCGCAGCGGGGATACGAGGGCGTCTGGGCAGGTGGCGCAAAGATCGCCGCAATCGGCATTCATATAAGCCGCTGGATCACATCGCACGGGTTTGCGCTAAATGTCGATACGGATCTTAGCTATTTCAAATACATTGTTCCGTGCGGTCTTTCAAAGCCTGTCTGCTCGCTGCGCAGCCTGGGTTGCCTGGCGAGCCGTGAAGAAGTGATGCGGGCTACCGCCGCCTCGTTCGCGAATGTGTTCAGTTATGAACTGGTGATGGCACAAAAAGAATTGCAGGAGATCCGATGATTGACGTGGTCATGCCCCAAATGGGGGAAAGCATCGTGGAAGGCACGCTCACACGGTGGTTGAAACATCCTGGCGATAAAGTGGAGCGGGACGAACCTCTTTTTGAAATCTCGACTGACAAAGTAGATACCGAGATTCCCTCGCCCGCCGCGGGCGTGTTGAGCGAGGTCCTAGTGCAAGAGGGTACGACAGTCTCTATCAATGCAGTTGTAGCTCGCATCGGTGACGGTGCCGGATCTGCTCCAGCGGCCGCGCCAGCCGCCGCTCCGCGACAGCAGGAAGCAAAACCGGCGGCCTCCACTCCTGCCAGCACGGACGTTGGGCCCTCGGCTACGGCGCCCGAAGCTCGAAGCCAAGCGTCTTCCCAACCTCTTCCACAGCCCGCTCCTACGTCGGCCGGGCCTTATCCCTTTGAACCTCCTCCATCACGTTCAGCGCCACCACCGTCCCAGCCTGCTCCTCAAGAAGAGCAGGGACCGCTTTCCCCACTTGTGCGGAAGATGGCGCGGGATTACAACATCGACCTTTCACAGGTTCGGGGAACGGGTGCGGGCGGCCGCATCACGAAGCAGGACCTGGAAGCATACATGTCCTCACAGGCTGCGCGAACCTATGCAGCACAGCCGCCATCCGCCCCTTCACAGCAAGTTTCTGCACAACAAGCCCCGGCGCCCATGCCGCTAGCCGAAACGGCTAAGGTTCGCACCGAGCCGATGAGCACAATGCGGCAGAAGATCGCCGAACACATGGTGATGAGCAAGCGCACTTCGGCACATGTCACGACAGTTCACCGCGTGGATATGACGAAGATTACGAAACTGCGTGACAAGTCCAAAGCCGAATTCAGTGCGCGCAACGGCTTTTCGCTGACATTTCTTCCCTTTGTTACGGCCGCGGCCGCAGAAGCGCTGCGCGCGTTTCCGATTTTCAATGCCTCCATCGACGGCAAGAACATCGTCTATTACCGCGATATCAACATTGGCATCGCCGTTGCTCTCGAGGCGGGCCTGATCGTTCCGGTAATTCGCAACGCCGATGAAAAGAACGTGGCGGGCCTTCAGCGAGCCATTGTTGACCTCGCCACTCGCGCCCGGTCGCGGCAACTCAAGCCCGACGAAGTGCAAGGGGGGACCTTCTCCATCACGAATTTCGGGAGCTTCGGCAGTATCTTCGCTACGCCTGTCATCAACCAGCCGCAAGTGGCGATTCTGGGCGTCGGCGCAGTGGAGAAGATCCCGGCGGTTGTGGACGGCGACGCTATTGCTATCCGTTCACAGGCGCATCTGGCCTTAACGTTCGATCACCGACTGATTGACGGAGCTCTCGCCGATCAATTCTGCCAAAAAGTCAAGTCGATACTGGAAAACTGGTCGGCAAATATTTTATAAAGGTTCGGCAATTTTACAAAAACAAGGAGCGGCCGACGCTCGGCTGAGCGCGTTCGCTCTTTAGCCCGCCTTGCAAAACACCACCTCAGCCCGGTGCACTCATGCGCTTAATACTGCAATTAAACGAACTTACAGCTTTTCTGGTATACACTACCCATGCAGGTGTGTACCTGCGCTTTTCTTCTTGACGAAAATTTAATGTGGGTTTAACATTCTTTTGGGCTGTTTAGACTCCAACTGATCATAGATCGAGGAAAGAGGTCCGTGAATGACCTTCCAGGTCGGCGAGAAAGTGGTTTATCCGAATCATGGCGTAGGCACGATTGAGAATATCAGTTCCCGTTCTTTTGGCACTCAGCAGGAGCGTTTCTATTTGCTTCGTCTTGCGCCTACCAGCATGACGGTAATGGTGCCCTTCTCGCATGTGAGCGATGTGGGACTCCGCAAAGTCACCAAATGCAGCGAGATTAGTCGGGTGTTGACCTATCTCGCGGCCGGAAGGCCCTGCTGCCCCCAGGACTGGAAGGATCGATTCAAGGAAAACTCTGACAAGATGAAAGGCGGCAGCCTTCTGGAAATCGCCGAAGTTTTCAAGGCGCTGCTCATCATTCAATCAGCCAAGCCGCTCTCGTTCCGTGAAAAGAAGATGTTGGAGCGCGCGCGCTGCATGCTGATCCTGGAGACGTCGATCGCCCGGTCAGTGAGCGAGCCAGATGCGATTGCGCTCATTGGAAAGTCACTTGCCAAGTGCGGACTCGCAATGCCGGCGGCATTGTAGTTCAAGCAAGACAGTCTCTCGGTCCTATTCTGTCTTACTGACCCCAGGCTCTCTCGCTATACTTGTGGTTGCCGCACGTGCCATAGCCGCAAGCGGTACAGTTCTCTACGGCGCTATCGTCTAACGGTTAGGACGGAGCCCTCTCAAGGCTTAAATACGGGTTCGATTCCCGTTAGCGCTACCAAATTTTCAGTAGCTAAGGAAAACTCTCCAAGGATCACTAGTTCCAGACCTACGGGGCAACTGCAAGCTGCATCGGATCACCGTCCAGCTTGATATATCGCAGAACCCGACTCGGCCGTCCGGCCTCGAGAACCACCAGACGGTTAGAACCGCCGACGCAAACGTAGACGCGATCGCCGTTTGGATGCACGGCAATCCCGAACGGACTCTGGCCAACAGCGATTCTCTGGATCTTTTCGAGTCGATCGACGTTGATGACATCCACCGCCCCGCCAGCGGAACAAGCCACGTAAGCCAGTTCTGCCCCTGCATACCGGGACGTAACGACATCCACAGGCTCCTCGCAAACTGGGACCTGCGACAACTCTCGAAAACTTCTGGTGTCCACTACCGATACGCTATTGGAAGCGGAATTCGTAACTAACAACCGGTCATCTGCGTGGGCGATAGCCATTCCTTGCGGTGCGCGACCGACTGGAACATCGCGGATCTTATGACGTGAGTCCGCATCAACGATTTATACGGTTTTCGGCGTCTTCGTTGCTGATCCAGGCCAATTTACCCCGTGCCGAAAACACTATGTCGGATGGCCTGCTGCCCGTTGAAAATTCGCCGAGCACTGTGGGGGCCCCTGTTCGGTAGATCCTTACCGTGTCAGAGCCCTTGTTGGAGATCCAGACTTCATTGTTACTAGTCCTTAAGCGTGCCCACGTTGGCAGTTCGGCTGCTTTGAATGCCGCTGTTTCCTTACGGTGCCGCAAATCGACGAGGCTGATCTCGGACTGATCCCGGCAGCCTGCGTAGAGCCAACTTCGCCTGGTGGCGCCAAACGTCAGCGCAACCGGGCCCTTGCAGCTTAACGGGATGGTTGACACCACACGCTCGTCAACGTCGAGCCGTACGAGCGTTACTTCATTTCCTTTGGTCTGACTCACAGCCAGCAACGGTCCGTGCTCGACTGCATCACGCCATGGCTTTGAGTACCACAGTGTCAGAGCAACCCCAAGAGAGCACGCGAGCACAGCGCCGGGCCAACCTTCGGTGACCACCGGGCTTCCCCGGCGCCGTCGCCACTCCGAGAGGAGAGCGGCTATCAAGAGAAGGACTGCACCCCATAACCGAGCGAAGTCGGTGACCAGATTCCATGGCCCGGTCAACATGCGGTTCGCCAAGTGAAAAGGCCAGCTCAGTAGAAGCCCACCTAGAATTACCGCGGTTGTTGTAATCCCGAGTCTGCGGAGCTCGGGAATCATCAACAGCAGCGCCGTCATAGCCACAGGATACGCATGATCTTCCGCCCAAGGCGAAAAAATAAGGTTTATCAGAACACACGCGCTAAGCACTGCACGAGGTGGCGGCACAATGGCGGGAGCACTGGCGCGCAAGTGAGAGAGCCGGAATCCGGAAAGCCAAACGAGCAAACCGCCCGATGCGATCACTAGAATCCCGGAGAGAAGATGCTCAGCAGTAGGAGTCAACACATTAAAGGACCCCCTGCGCACAGTGGTCAGAACCGGCGCGTAACTCAAGAAACTCTTCAGCGACTGCAAAGCAGGTGTTCGGAAGCCGAATATGGAAGTACCCAGGTATGTCTCGACAAAATAGACCCACTGCCTAAAACCCAGAAGAAAGCCCGCCGAGGCGGACAGCGCAGTGAATGTCGCGGCCGCAGCGCCGGCAAAACGCCAATCACGGCGCAGGACGCTCAGTACGATTAGCGGAACCCCGTAACCTTTGAACGCCAGCAATGCTCCTATACTCGCGCCGGCAGCGATTGTCCGGCACCTGAGCCATAGCCAGCAACCGATAGATTGCAATAAGAACACGAATAGGTAGACATGTCCCACTTCGATGTTTGACTTCACAGGCGCGAACAAAGTAGCCAGGCAGAGAAGCGCAGGCACAGCGGCGATCGCAGAGCCTCCGCAACGCGTGACCATGTGAAAGCCGAGTACCGCTACGCCCGTCACCCAGAGCAAAAGACTTAACCACGTCCAGACCACTCTCGCCTGCTGGTGCTTCAGGCCGGCAATTGGAATCATTACCAAAGCTGAGGAAGGAGGATTTCCTGCAAAAATGTCGGTTGCTTTGAACCCATAACGTCGCGTTTGGGCCTCGAACCAACCAAAGTCCTGCATATTGCCGTTTGCTTCACCCCGGATGGCAAGGCGGGCTGCTGTGTACGCCGAAGAGAAACAAAATGTCTCATCGGCGGCGGCCTTCCGCGAGAATTGAATCAGGTCGGTTGCTCCAGCAAATCCAATGCACAGGAGCAGGGCGAAGCTTACCCATCGGAACACCTTCCCGAGAGGCATGGTTGTGGGTTTGACCGCGGAGCGCCCGAAAACCATACCGCCAATAGATCACAGGAGCAAGACGCCGACAAAAGGGGGGGTCGTTAATGATGCACGGCACCGCCTCAGCCGTGTGACTGAGAGAATCTAGGTTGATCGTTGCCTTCGGAAAAGTATTGGATTAACTGTTCAACTTAGTCCGCTTAACCTATCTTCCGGACTGGGCGGCCATGAATAAAGAGAACGACATCCGGGTTGATTTGCTCGTACTGCTAACGATATCGACCGTCTTGCTGACGATGTGGTCGCTCGTTGTCCCAATCTTCGAAGCGCCGGATGAACCGGATCACTGGGCCTACGCTCGATTCATCCATGACCACGGAAGGTTGCCCTTCTATGACCACAACATGCTTGAGGCTAACCATCCGCCGCTTTACTACTGGTTGATTGCCCCGTTTGCCGTAAATTCAGAACTCCCGAAGGCGGGTTGTATCTTCATGAGCTCTATCGATTGCAGACCCCGTACCTTTTCTGATTTCGGAAAATACTGGCCGCTCCGCTGGGCACGTTTGTTCACTGTCATGCTGTCCGTCATAACCATACTGTTCGCCTACTTTGCTGCATACGAGGCTAGCGGACGACCGGCAACTGGGCTCCTGGCAGGCGGATTGGCTGCGTTTCTTCCGCAGTTTACATTTCGAGGCACCAACATCAGCAATGACGCGTTGGTCGCAAGCACCTCGGCAATCGCGACGTATCTCATCGTCCGGCTGATCCAGCGCGGTTTTTCCTGGAAGCTGGGCTGTATAGCATCTTTAAGTGTTGCTTTCGCATTCTTATCGAAGGTCAATGGCATAATCTTTGTCCCTGTTCTTATTGCCGTATTGCTTCTGGAAAGATCGAACTGGCAGCTCAGACTGAAACGCGTCAGCTTGGTACTGCTAGGCCTAATCTTGGTTGGCCCTTGGCTTGTGCGTAACCAGATTCTTTATGGCGATGTGCTCGGTGACAAGGTGATGCTTAAGGTTGCTCCCGAGTTCGTGGACAAAAAAGCCATCTGGTCACCTTATTTCCTGCATATCTTTCCGACCCTCCTTGTTAAATCGTCCATCGGTATGTTCGGATGGATGAACGTTTCATTGCCGAAGTGGTTCTATGCGCTTTGGATCGGCCTTGCGGTATGCGCGCTGGCAGGGTTCGTCAGCGCGGTGGCCCGAAAAGCAATCAATAAGCAGGTATCAGGGGTATTTGCTGCCCTATCGTTGATGGCAATCGTCTCCACGGTTCAGTTGAACCTCACGACCTCACAGCCTCAAGGTAGATATCTATTCCCGGCCTTGAGCGCGTGGATGACCTTAATGGCGATAGGGCTCGAGAATTTGCCGAGATGGAATCGGCGGCTCGCCCTTGGTGTGATGTTGCTGCTGCTTGCGATGAACCTTTACGCGTTGTTCGGAGTCGAAGCGCGGATTTACTGGACCGAGCAAGGTCGCCTGGAAGCCTCTTGCCCTGCAGGGATCGTGACCAAAGCCGGCACAGTGGCTAACGGAAACGCCCGAACGAATTTTTTGGGCGACTTTCATTTTTGAGCGTGGTTCAGTTGGTCACGTGAGTCGCACGATTAGTGACACCACTGAAACGTTTTACTGGCTTTTTCGATACGGAGAGCACACGCCGCTCCAACGTCATGGACAGCTGCCTTCACCGGCTTAACGCTGTTCAAACAGCCAAATGCGCAAGAGCCGTCAGCGTCTTCTCGGCCACGATGCTTCGATCCCACCGGGGCCCGAAGTCGCCAGCTGCCACACTTCGGATTACGGTATACCGGTCTGCCGGCGACAAACGTTGCGGAAGGGCGCGGTGCGGAGGTTTCTCAGTCCCTCGGCTAGCGGCAGAGATAGCAGGGTCTACCGTTAGTGATCTGGCGGGCACTGCTCTTTATTGACATCCCGCAAATCTGGCTTGAGTTGGACGACTTCCTGCAAAAGCAATGGGATGTCCTGGTGGATAAGCTGCACGAACTCGCGCGGCACCGTGCTCGCCTCTTCTAAAAGTCGTGACACGACTAGCCATCTCTGAAACATCTGGCTTAACAGCACACTGTTCAGCGCCGGTCTTCTCTCGTCAACTGACAACAAGAATGAATTCTCGTGCATGCAAACGTGTGCGTCAATAGTAATATTCTGCTACCGGGTCGATCCGACGTTTCTTTTTGGGCTTGTTAGGTCGAAGGAAGAGGCAACCCTGCCTCCAAACTTTTTCGATTCCCGTCAGCGCCAAGAAACTTTCAATCACTAAAGTAAAGCTTGCCAGCGGTCGCTAGCTCCGGACTCACACGGGCAAACGGTAAATCTGCAATGGACTGCTCCGTAAATCATCTTCTGAAAGATTGTCCAGGCAATGATCGAAGCTTCAGTGCGGTTCGGTGGGCCACATGAGTCGCACAAGTAGTGACCCCACCGAACCGCGTCACCGGTATTACCCATAACGAAGCACGCGCCACTCCAACCTCATGGACTGCTGCTTTCAAGGACTTAGCACGCTTCAACAGCCGAGACGGTCTACTCGGGTTGTCCCCTGTCGCCAGGAGTTTGCACTTGCAACCGAATTTAAGGGTGGTTTTGCCCCTCTGAGGACGCTCGTCAGACAACGTCCTTGATCTTCCAGCGAGCGGCGGGCACCCGGTTGCCGAATGCGTCACCTATTGCGGCTGCAACGGAGAGGAATGCACAGAAGCCTATCCGCACCGTGGATCTAGGGTGGGCGAGCGAGCCTGAAGCAACAGGAAACCGGGTATGGGGGCCTTGATTCTCTCTTCCAGCCTACTCGAAAAGGGTATATAGTAGATCACACAAGGGGGATCACATGGTCTCTTTTTCGGGCTGGCGTCTTGCAGCACTCGCCTCGATGCTCTGCCTTGTCTCCGGTAGTGCCGCGGCCTCGCAGCAGTCCCCGCTTTCCTCTTCCGATCTTCGCGCTTCGGCGAATGTCCCGTCCTTGAATACGCCCGCGACGCCTCCTCTTACACCGGAGCTGCGTGGCGACATCTATATGGCGCGAAAGATGTATCGGGAGGCCATCGACATGTACCGCCGGGGACCTGATTCGGCAGTTCTCGCCAACAAGGTCGGCATCGCGTTCCACCAGTTACTTCTGCTTGATACGGCGAAAAAGAATTACGAACGGGCTGTCAAGATGGACCCCAAGTATCCGGAAGCGATCAACAACATTGGCACCATCTATTACGCCCAGAAGAACTACAAACGGGCGATCAAATATTATAAGCGCGCTATAAAGTGCGGGAATCCGAGTGCCTCAATCTATGCGAATCTGGGGGCGGCGTACTTCGGACGCAAGGATTATAAGCAGGCAACGCTTTTTTACCAGCAGGCCTTGAAACTCGATCCTGACGTGTTTGAGCACCATAGCACGTTCGGAACACTAATGCAGGAGCGAACAGTCGAGGAACGCGCGACATTTCACCTGTATCTTGCGAAGATGTACGCTCAAACCGGCGCCAATGATCGGGCCATCGTTTATCTGCGCAAGGCCCTGGAAGAGGGCGTGAAGGACCGCAAAAAGATACCCGATATGCCGGAGTTCGCTTCTCTCAAGAGTAGTCCTGCCTTTCAGCAGCTTCTCGCGGAAAATCCGAAACCGCTATAGAGGTCCTGACTGCGCATTCAAACGTTCGCGGTTTGTTTCCTACTTCTGGTTGTTTCGAGTTGTTCACATCGCAGTGAGCCTACCTTTCAGAGGTTGGCCATTCTTCCTACAAACGTGCTGGTTGGAGATGGCGCCGAGGATTGGATGCGTCTGGGTGTTCCCATTGCATTCCAATATGATCTGGCGACTGCACCCAATCTGAGTGTTGCATTCGTGGGTGGTGCGCCGGGGGCGTATCAGATGCAGGCCACCTCACTCCTGAGAACGACCATTGAGAAGCTGCGCGGCGGGCGCATTCGAGTGAAAGCCACCTTGTCCGACATCCCAACACAGCGCAACCGCCAGGTAATCGAAGCCGACTCGTCCTCTGTCGACGGGCTGATCCCGGTCTTGAATTCCGTCGCGCAGCAGATCGAGGTCCGGGCTACGAATTTCTCAACCAGCAGCGTTCCGGCCTTACGGGCACTCACCGCTGCAGCGGATTCCTCCGACCTGCAAAAGAGGATTCACGATCTCCAGGCGGCGATTGGCTTTGATCCAAACTTCGGATTGGCCTACATGCTTCTGCTGAATACGGTTGCTGTAACCGGTGAGGAGAATACGGTGACCGCTATGTCGCAGGTCGTCAAGCGCCTGAACGGCTTGACGCCGCTGGATCAGGCACGCCTCAACGAGATCATGACCCGGCTGAGACATGCAGGGCTGCAAGAGCAGGAAAGGACGGCCGCTGCAGTTTTGAAGCTCGCGCCGAACGACGTCGATACGCTGACAGCACTTGGCACATTACGTTTCCTGCAAGGCGACGCCAGCTCCGGCCGCCGGTTTCTCGAACGAGCCTTAAAGCTTAGCCCGGAAAATGGCAAAATCCGGCAAGATCTCGTACGGGGCCTTATACAAACGGCGAGCTATACGGAAGCCGAAAAACTAATGACCAATTCGAGCGATCTCGCGGTATGTCTGCTGCTCCAGGGCAAGCTGCCCGAGGCAAACGCAATGATCAGCAAGGCGATTCAATCCTTGAGCAGCACGGATTTGAAAACCTTGTATCAAGCCAATTGGTTGGCAATTTCCGGAGAGTTGAATAAAGCGATCGAAACAATCCGGAGCGCGACCTTTGCAAACCCACCGGCGCATTCGGCTGGTCTCGTTCAAGTTGCCATTTGGCAATCGATGATGAAAGATTTTGGAGCCGCAGGAAAGAGCGCAGACGAGGCCGTCCTGTTAAGTGGGAATCGCGGTGCTCTGGCCGCGATTGCTCACTTGCTTATGAAGGCGTCCGAGCCCGCCGGGCAATGGCGGCGCGAGGTTCAGACGGCATCTCTTGAGCCGTCCGTCGCCCAGACGCTGCTCGGCTATGGCTTCTTTTTGTATGGGCGATATCCCGAGGCTGTTGAGGTGTGGCAACGGACAGTGAATCAGGCCGGCGATTCGAATCTGCAGGCGCGGGCGATGCTGGCTTCCTCGCTCGAGCGGGCCGGACGGACGCGTGACGCGCGCAACGTTCGGGTGCAACCGTTTCTTCCCGAACTCGGTGACATTTACGGACCCGTCGCGTTCAACGAGATGCGGCGCCTTATCCGCTAGCGGCCCGCGAGCCGGTCACGACCCGATCTCATTCATTCTGCAAGCCTTAATATCAAAGCTGGACAATCGAGCCGCGATCATTCGAAGCGGTTGGCGCTTGCTGCCTTCTGGCATCTGGACTCTCCTGTCTCTCCAGCAACCCCATGTCAATCGCGAATTCAAAGGCGGCGTAGGGGTGTTACCTTCCCGGCCCCAATTTCTGGGGGTAATACTGAACGTCAGTTCATCGGCCGGCGGATTGCCTCTTTGGATCCGCGAGTTCTTCGTTCATGCTTTTCTCCTGCGCCTCGATCTCGACGCGCTCCTTCTTGATGTCCAGCCGTACTCGCGCGTAGATGTTCATGTACAGGTTCGCAACCCAAACCAGTGCGAATAAGGAAATCAGGTACCCGCGCCAGCCGTCGTACAGCAGTTTGAAGCGTGTGATGACCAGGAAAACGATCACGACATAGTGGCTGAAGCAGTACTCGCAAGTGAACAGATAAAAGAATTTGCGTTGCGCCAGCCGTCTGCATTGCTCGCTGTTTTTCTTGCACCACTCGCGCGGCTCGCGAAAGACTTCTTCGTGCGTAGTTGTCCAGGCGATGGATGCGATCGGTAGGCCCAGGATGAAGAGGAACGCGAGTTGTTCGCCGATGTTCATGCATTCTCTGGACGCTCCGTCGGTTGTTTTTTAAACGAAGCGGCATCTTTAGTCTGGCAGCGACGGGCGAATCGCGCCAACGAGGAGCGAAAATGAAACGAATGCCACACGACAGAGCGAGCGGCGGGGAGCCAGCAGGACCTTGCGCCATGGTCATTTTCGGCGCGGCCGGAGATCTGACCAAGAGACTGATTGTCCCCGCCTTGTATAACCTTGCCTGCGCTAACTTGCTGCCGAAGGAGTTCGCTGTCGTCGGCGTCGACCTCGCGAGCCATACAAGTGACGAGTGGCACCACTCTCTGGAGGAGATGCTCGAGGCTTTCGTCAAAAACGAAGACCAGAGTGCGAAGGTCGATCAAGCGGCTTGGAAGTCCTTGACGAGCCGCATGGTCTACATGCAAGGTGACCTGAACGATCCCGGACGTTACGAGAAGCTCAAGGCAACCTTGAGCGAAACGGACGCGAAGAATGGGTCGGCCGGCAATTACGTTTTCTACTTGGCGGTAGCGGATCAATTTTTCGGGCCAATTATCGAGCACCTCGGGCAAGGCGGGCTCGCGATGCAGGGCAACGGAAATTGGCGTCGGGTCGTGATCGAGAAGCCGTTCGGACACGACCTGGCTTCGGCGCAAACTTTGGACAAACAGATTCTCAAAGTTCTCGATGAAACCCAGATCTACCGCATCGATCACTTTCTGGGCAAAGAGACGGTACAGAATATCTTGATGTTTCGTTTCGCCAACGGGCTGTTCGAGCCCGTCTGGAACCGTGATCGTATAGATCATGTTCAGATCACGGTCGCCGAAACAGTAGGCGTGGAGCGGCGTGGCAGGTTCTACGAGAAGACCGGGGCATTGCGCGACATGGTCCCGAATCACCTGTTTCAACTCGTCGCAATGACTGCGATGGAAGCGCCAAACTCTTTCAGCGCAGACGCGATTCGCACTGAAAAAGCGAAGGCCATTCAAGCGATCAAAATCTGCCATTCGACAGAGGTTCCGTGTACGGCAGTTCGGGGACAATATGGCGCGGGCGAAATCGACGGAAAGCCAGTGGCTGGTTACCGCGAAGAACCCGATGTCTCCTCTGCATCCGATACGGAGAGCTATGTTGCACTGAAGCTGGCGATCGAGAACTGGCGCTGGTCTGGCGTGCCGTTTTATATCAGGACAGGTAAGCGGCTGAAGCACCGTAAGACCCAGATCGCAATCAAGTTTAAGGAGAC
>Ga0126381_100005372_pt1 | contig 14093 bp, 15 predicted proteins | sample PanSoiMetPlot_28_FD_96465 | JGI IMG/M metagenome (GOLD analysis project Ga0126381, IMG submission 96465) | Tropical forest soil microbial communities from Panama - MetaG Plot_28 | ecosystem: Environmental > Terrestrial > Soil > Tropical forest > Bulk soil | place: Panama | collected 2016-02-17
CGATTGCGATAATCGATGTAGTAGGAGTGCTCCCACACGTCGCAGCCGAGGATTGGCTTGGCGCCGTGGACCAACGGATTCTCGCCGTTCGGCGTCTTCATCACGGTGATCTTGCCGTCCTTGACGGCAAGCCAGCACCAGCCCGAGCCGAACTGGGTGACGCCGGCCTGCACGAAATCTTCCTTGACCTTGGCCAACGGGCCGATGTCGGAGGTCAGCTGCTTTTCCAGCTTGCCGGGAAGCTTGTCGCCGCCGCCCTTCTTCATCCATTTCCAGAAGTGGATGTGGTTGTAATGCTGGCCGGCATTGTTGAAGAGGCCCTGGTTTTTGCCGTAGGTGCCTTTGACGATGTCCTCGACGGACTTGTTTTCCCACTCCGTTCCTTTGGCCAGATTGTTGCCCGCCGTCACGTAGGCCTGGTGATGCTTATCGTGGTGGAATTCGAGTGTTTCCTTCGACATATGCGGTGTCAGCGCGTCATGCGGATAGGGCAGGTCGGGCAAGGTGAATGCCATTGGTCTACTCCTCAATGTGATGCCGGAACGGGCGGGGATTTGGCGGTCAACCGCGAAGTCGAGACGAAAGTTCCTGGCTAGATAGGCTGAATGCCGGGTCCTCGGCAACGGGTTGACGGGCCCCCGGAGGCAATGCTGGGCGCGCGCCCGGGATGCCAGCCGCGCGCACCTTGATTACCGGCTTTGTGCAGATTCGCTATATCGAGCAAGCGGTTAATCGGTCCGCCCGCATAGCCCGGACCGCCACCGGACCGAATCGTTTGTGTTGCCGATCAGATCATTGTGGCAGTTTTGTATATTAAAGCTTGCACCACTGCGGCAGCATGGCCAAAATGGCGAGAAAAAGGTGGCCGCCAAGCGTCCGATCGGTGGCGAGGGGACGGGCGTTATGTACGCGTTTTTATTGTCGCTCGGTGCCGCGATAACGGCGGCCGGAATAGCGCTTGTCGCGTCCGGCGTTTCGCTGGCGGACCGCTCGTTCGATGCGAGCAATGTCACGCCCGGCGCCATTGCCATCATCGGCGGCTGTATTCTGATCGCACTGTCGTTTGTGGTGCGCGCCTTGCTGCGCGTCGAGCGCGCACTCAATGCAAGAGCGGCGCGCTCTGCTCATCCTGGCGAGACAGCCGCTGACGCTTCGACCGATCCCGCAGGTGAGAAAACGACGGCCGCCGATAACACGGAGCCGGAGGCCGCCGAGCCCGCTCAAACGTCACCAGAGAAATCGCCAGCCGCCGAACGGATCGAAAGCGCGCCCGTGGTGGATGCCGGCGATGCATCCCTCCTGCCGAAGGAACCGGCCCGGTTGGACGAAGATCACGGCGTTGTCCAGGCTGGATTGTCCAACGGCAAGCTCAACGGCAGCTCGCATACCACGACGGCGCCGCGGCTCGCGGGCGGACCCGCGCGGCGACCGCAGCCGAAGAATTCGATTTTCGATACGCTGTGGCCGAAGGCCGCATCTGCGTCGGCCGATGCTCAACCGGCGCCCGCGGCGCAGCCCGCAGCAACGGCCGCTGTGTCGGCCCAATCGGCGCCTGCTGAGCCCGCGCATGCGGCCGGCCCGAGCCAAGCTCCCGCGGCGGTCTCGATCCTTAAATCCGGGGTCGTCGAGGGTATGGCCTACACGCTGTATTCCGACGGCTCGATCGAAGCGCAGTTGCCAGGCGGCACGGTGCGATTTGCCTCGATCACCGAATTGCGCAGCCACATCGAGCAGAACGGCTGACGCGTTCCCGCAGCGCTATCCATCTGCACGAACCAGGCGGTGGTGCGTGGTGCTATTCTGTTGCGGCTGAAGTAATCCGTCGGCAGTCATAAAGTCTTCTTCAGTAAATCATTGAAATAACCAGCTGTGAGCAGAGGCGATATAGTTGCCTCTACTGCAGATTTGGAGTATACATCCAGCGGGTGCAGAATTTTGCGGGTACGTTCGTCCATGGCCGAAAATTCGAACGAACGCTCGCTGATCGATCTCACCGCGCAAATCGTCGCGGCCTATCTGGGCCACAATTCCGTACCGAGCGGCGACATCGCCAACCTGATCAACCAGGTTCATGCCGCGCTGACGCGTGTTACGGGCACACCGGCGGCCATGCCGGCTGAAGCGCTCAAGCCCGCAGTGCCGGTCAAGCGCTCCATCGCATCCGATTATATCGTCTGCCTGGAAGACGGGAAAAAGTTCAAATCGCTGCGGCGGCATCTGCGCACGCTCAATATGACGCCGCAGCAGTATCGTGAGAAATGGGGCCTGCCGCCGGACTATCCGATGGTGGCGCCGAATTACGCGGCTGCCCGTTCGCAGCTTGCCAAGCAAATGGGATTGGGCCAGCAGCGCCGGCGCCGCAAGTAGCGGGTGCGCTGCTCACACCGCGGCAGTGGCGGCGGCTGCCCGCGCCTCGGTGCGGATGCGCTCGACCATGGAGCGGAAGCCATTTGATCGCTGCGGCGTCAAATGCTCGCGCAGACCCATCTTGTCGAACAACGCCAGCGCATCGATTCCGAGAATGTCCCTGGCGTGCTGGCCGGAAAACATTGCCAGCAGGATGGCGATCAGGCCGCGCACGATATGGGCGTCGCTGTCGCCGATGAACGTCAGGATCGGACCGCCGGCGCCGTCGGGCCGCACCTGGGTATCGAGCCACACCTGGCTGGCGCAGCCCTGCACCTTGTTGGCGTCGTTGTAGGCCGATTGCGCAAGCGGCGGCAGCTGCCGCCCAAGCTCGATCAGGTAGCGGTAGCGATCGTCCCAGTCGTCGAGGACCGAGAAATTGTCGATGATCTCTGCGATATCGGCCATTCTGCGGGCGTCCCACGTCCGCCCTCTATATAGAGGCTGAGCCTGCAGAGGTCGATGTTCCGGGCACCGCAATCGGCCCGATCAGACCGGATGCCGCTGGTCCTTGTGCGCCGCGGGGCCATGCCATGCCGGCGCCAGATCGGCTGGCGTCAGCGTGTTCTGGGAATCCCGCGCCGCGGCGCGGCCGGCTGCCGATGTTCCAGAGTGTACCACCGAGCCCGTGTCGCGTGGCGCCAGCGCCTCGGTCAAGAATTCGTAAAGCATTTTGGCGCCGGCCTGAGCCCGGTAGCCCATGCTGGTGGCGATCTCCGAACCCACCGAACACGCATTCGGCTCACGTGCGCAGAAGCCGCGCAGGTCGTGAACGGTCGCGGAGGCGGCTGAAATGGCGTCCGTTGCCCGGATGTCGCTGTTCGGCGCGCCGTGCTGTCCGCCGCCGCTGGGCAACAGCACCAGCACCAGCCCGAGCCAGAACGCCAATCGCAGCAGTAACAACATCAGTCCCAAATCCCCGGCGGCGCGTATGGCCGCAACGCCTGGCAGACTAGCAGCCAGCACTGAAAGCCGCGTTCGTGGGGCAGAATCGTTTTTGTCCATAATCGAACAGAATACGCGGCAGTTTTTCGCACAATCCGAACAATGTCGGAAAAAAATTATTTACCTAAAATTTTCGCCAACAGACGCGAACGCACGTCCGATCAACGCCTCATCGCGCTTGAATCGCTCATTCTAGAGCTAAACGGATTGCGGCGAGGTTTTGCAATGCCGACGCGGCAAGAAGGCGTTCACCATCCCAGACGAATCCAGCAGCGGATTTTGCATGGGCGGCGCCGCGCGCAGCATGCCGGCGCTGCGGCGTGCGCGCCCTTAGTGTTCGTTTAAGCGGCGTCTGACACGATCCTGCGCACAACAAGGGGAGCGCGTCTGCAACAACGGACGTGCGCAGGGGAACGTGAGTGCCTTCGCGCCAATCCGGGATTTTGTCGAGACCCTGGTGCATCCGTCGGCGCAGCAGGACGCGCTCGGCGTGGCGCGTCACCGCGCCTTCATCGCGCCGCGCCTGATCGGCGGCATTCTCGCGCTTGGCGCTTTTCCGTTTTACCTGGTCGGCCGCGGTGCGGCGAGCAGTGCCGAGCTGATCGTGTTCGGCTGGCCGGCCGTGCCCATCTTGTCGGCCTATTATTTGTCGCGCACGGGCGACTACGAGAGTGCGCATATCGTCTCCGCGGCGGCGCTCGCTGGCTTCGCCGTGTTTGTGGCGATTTGGACCGGCGGTCTGAGCTCATTCGCCGCGATCTGGTTCGTGATTGCGCCGCTCGAGGCAGCGCTGTCGGGTTCACGCCGCGCCGTTCTCGCAGCATCGGTCATGGCGCTTGCGGCCGCCGCCGCGTTGCTATTGCCCGGCGTCGCGCATGTACTTCCGGTCATCAGCGGCAAGGAATGGGCGGCAGCCGCCGCGTTCGGCGTTGCCTTTGCCGTCATCTATGCCGTCGCCCTTGGCGTTTCGGCCGAGGCGCTGGCGCGCGCCGGCTCGTCGTTGCGTGAGGCGGAAGCGGACCGCTATCGCCTGTTGGCGCACGCCACGACCGACGTCGTCACGCGCCATGGCAAAGACGGCGACGTCCTGTTCGCCTCGCCGGCCGCCGAATCCCTGTTTGGCGCACCGGTTGCCGCGCTCCATGGCCGCGGCCTGTTGCAGCGCGTCCATGTCGCCGATCGTCCTGCTTATCTGATGGCGCTCGGCGATGCCGCGGCGCTCTCGGAACATCGCGCCGCGCAATTTCGCGCGCGCCGCGCCGGCGGTTCCGACCAAGGCCAAGGCCGGGATGCCGCACGGTTCGTCTGGATCGAGATGCAATGCCGGCCGTTCGGCGACATTGCGGATCCGGCGGGCGGGCAGGGCAGCCGTGAGGTGGTCGCCCTGTTGCGCGAGCTGCGCCAGCCGAGAAGCGAACAGCGCGTTGAACACATCGTGGCCGAGCTTGAGCACGCCGCAATGCCGATGAGGAAAAGTGCGTAGGCGCCGCAACGAACCCCGGGGTCTGGGTGGGCGTGCCGCGGCGATCGCCGGTACGCTCGGTGTGCTGTTATGGACGCGGCTCGCGCGCCGGCCAGTTGATTCTGTTGCCATTTTGATCGCGATCGTCACCAGCCTGATCATCATCATCAATGCCGTCGTGTTGCAGCACGGCGCGCATCCGGCGCCGTTCTTCGCTCCTCCCGCGCCGGCCGCATCGGGCGCGTCACGAGGTACGACGATCGTGCTGCCGCTTGCCCATGTGGCGCCGACACCCAGTCCGCTGAGCAGCGAAATCGCGGCGCGGCCGAACGACCCGATCGCTCAGTTCATCGGCATGTCGTCGCGCGTCATGGCGGTGCAGCGCACGCTATCCGCTTACGGCTACGGCCAGATCAGGCCGTCGGGCATTCTCGATGAGCCGACCAGTGCGGCGATCGAGCGTTTCGAACGCGCGCGCGGCCTGCCGGTCACCGGAAAGCTTTCCGATCGGCTGGTGAGCGAACTGGTGGCAATGATCGGTCATCCGCTCGACTGAACGTGCCGGATTTGCCGCGTCGGCCCCGGCGAGTCATATCTGCCGGGATTGCGATGCGAGGCCGAGATGCGGCTCAAATCCGCGCTGTGGGTGGCGGCTTATCTGCGCCGCTGTAACGTCGAAGGCGTCTTTGCGGCGGTGCGCCGGCGCGGCGCCGAGGAGGCGGGCGCCGTATTCATCCGCGTCAGCAGGCTTGACGGCACATCGGACCTGTTCGGCCCGGCGCCGCAAAGCGCGCTGGACGCACCGTCCGGCATGGACCGCCGGTTCAGCGCAAGCTTGGCCAAGCGGCCAGCGCCCGATGTCGAAGTGGAGGCCTACCTGGGCCGCGAGCTCAAGTTCGATCCCGATATCTGGATTGTCGAAATCGAGGACCGCGCCGGCCGCAATTTTCTCGACGTGATAGCCGCTTGAACGCGGGGCTACGAAGCTTCGCGTCGTACGCTGCGCAATGGCGGCGCCGGCATGCGCCGCGCCGAGACAGCGCCTCGGACGCCGAGTCTGTCCGCCGCTGCCTGTCGTCGCAGTGCGGCGTCGCTGCTTGCCTCGACGTGTAGCGCCTGCCAGGTGGCGACCAGATCGTGCGCGGCCTGCGGTGTCATCTCATCGTAAAGCTCGGCGAGCGCATGGACGCGCTCGACCGAATGTCCCACCGCCGTGTTGACGAACAGCAGCAAGCGGTAAAGCACATCGCGAGGAACGGCCAAGGCTTTCGCGGCCACCACGATAGGCTCGCCGAGTTCGTCTCCGGCCACGCGACGCGCCTGGTCCCGCGAGATGCGCAGGGCTTGTGCCAGCACCTGCACGAATTCCTCGTGCTTGCGGGCGAGCGCGGCCGCCTCCAGCCGCCGCCCGATCGCGGAATCGAGCGTGACATTTCGCGACGTGGCCGGCAGTGCGGCGACGATGTGCAGATTAAGCAAGATAAGGCGCCGCGCATCGGCAGCGGCAGCGAAGAATAACTCGTTGAGCTCGCCGGCAATGTCGGTGGCGATGCTTGCCGGTGCGGTTTCGATTTTTTGGGAAAGCGATGCAGGTTTGGCGCCCGCGGCCGTCGAGGACTTCGGTCTGGGTTCGCCGGCTGTGCCGGCCATCGCCGCCGCGGCGTGCTGGAGCAGCGCGGCTCTCACTTCGGGCAGATCGGCGGCGAGGCGTTCGATCACGCGCCGCGGTGGCGCCAGATGATGGCCGATGCGCGTCGCGACGGTGACGCGCGTCGCCACATCGACTGAATCCAGAAGCCGCACCGCCAGCTCGGTGTAGTAGTGGTCTTCTTCCGCGCTGTGCGTCAGCTTCTGGACGTAAAGATCGGTCAGCACCCGCAACAGCGTCGGGCGCATGTCGACCCCACCACGCAAGCCGACACAAGTGAGGCCTTCCAGGCTACGCAGACTCGACGTTTCCATACTCGAACTCAACTGCAACAGGGCGACGTTAGTTCACTCGCCGCCAGCGTAAGGCTTGCGCGTTAGCGGAGCGTTAACCTTGCATGCCACTTAATCGGCAGGACGCCGCTAAATGCCGGGTCGGGGGATCCGTGCCGGCGGTCGTCAGAGGACAGTGGCTGGTGGGCAACGTCATCAAATTTCCCGACGACGGGCGCATCGTACGCTTCGGCCGCAGCGGCGCTGACGAATCCGCGACGATCATCATTCTGCCGGTCGTCCGCATCGAGCGGTACGCGGATGCTTCCGCCGAGGAGCCGGGTACGAATCCGCCCGCCGATAGCGGCGGGCGCCGGCGCCTGAGACGCCGCTAGACGGCGGAGCGATCGATGTCGCCGCGCGCCCGCTGCCGCGAGTTCGCATCGCCGCTCGCGGTGCTGCTCGGAATTCTCGCGCTAGCCGGCTGCTCCAGCATCGGCGATTTCGGCCGGCTGCAGCGCTTCTATGTCAGGGACGACATCCACGACTGGGTAGGGCAGGAGGCCGCAGCGCGCGCCGGCGCGCCGATTTCCGCGGGTCGCCTCACCGAGGATGAGCGCACGCTGCGCGATCTGGCGTTTCCGCTGATCGAGCCGCCTTACCATCGGCAGCGCTGGAATGCGGTGGTCTATGAGTACGGTCTTGACCGTGCGTTCCGGCGCGAATTGTGGATCGATGATCCGACGATCTATTACGCTCATCTGCACGGCACGTTTCATCGCTCCAGTGCGGCGCGCTACAATCAACTGATGGACGACATTCGCAACGATATCGAGCGGATCGAGCCGTTCCTCGCCATCGCGCGGCGCGTGGTCGATCTCGACCGCCGGCGCGAGGCCGCCATGCCTTACGTGGCCGATCTCACTCCGTATGAGGGTTTCAACGCCCAGGCGCGTGTCGGCGAAAACGCTCTGGTGATCGCGTGGGTGCAGCATGCGCTGGTCGAGCGTTGCGCCTCGTATCGCTTTGCGCTTGAACATCTCGCGGTCACTGAGCCGGAGCCCGCGGCCGCAGATGCCGACCACGTGCTCACCCAGCTGCAGCAGAGGCTCGCAGCCAATCTGGTGGCGCCGCCACACTTTGCCGAGCCGCCCGCGGCGGTCATCGCTCGCGCAGCACCGCTCGGCAAATGATTATTCGACCGCTTGGCTGTGGCACTTCGCGGCGGCGAGCGCGCGCTGCGCCATGGGCATCAGGCCCGGTTCCGGCGCCAATGCCCGGAGCACGATGAGCCCGGTCCTGGTCGGCGAGTCGATGATCAAGCGGTCAGCTGCGGTGACGTCCTCTTCCTCCGGCACCTGGGCATGCTGCGCCGGTGTCATCAGGTCGAGCTCGATGGCGCGGCGCCCGGCGGCGCGGTCGTTGATCGCATAATAGGCGACGCTGTCGCGGCTGTAGAACGTGACGGACGTATAGGCCTCGCTCACCGGAGCGTTGAGCTTGATTGAGCCGGCGGAAAGATCGTAGCGGCACACCGCCGTCGCGAAGGCCGGGTCCATGAAAGGCAGCACCGAGTGCTGCGCACTCGGCACGGGCAGCGGCACCATGTTGTTGACCGGCGTCACCGCGGCAATCCGCGAATAGGCATCCTGCGTGGCCGCCCGCGGCATCGCCAGCACCGTCGCCAGATGGACGATGCCGCCCAGCAAAAGTCCGCCCAGGGTCCACAACACCCAGCGAATCATGAGCAGCCCTTTCGCGTCACCGCGGGCATCGGCCCTTCGCCGATTGTCGTGGCGGCAACGCCGATCGGCGTATCGTACAGCCGCCACACCAGGACGAAGCGCTCGATTCCGCCGGTCGGCAACCAATTGCCCGGCCGCGCCTGCGGCGCCACCGCAACGGTGAACCGGCCGTCGGTCTCGCGCACGACTTCTTGGCTGGTGAAGCCGTGACGATCGATGCTGTTGGCGACGAGCCGGCCGTTCGTGTCGTACAGCGTGACGGTCCAGAACCGTGCCGCCGGCGTCATGCCGCTGATCACGAAGCTGCAGCGGCCGTCGAAAACCTGTCGGGTGTCATCGGCCCGTGCGTAGAACGCGACGCCGTCGCCGATGCCGATCGGCAACTCGCCGCCACGCGCGATGCCGGCATGCGCATATGGGTCGATATCCTGCGAGCCGCTCTTTGGCCATGCGGTCCAAGCGCCGATGGTCAGTGAGCCGAAGGCGACACCGCGCGTGAGCGTCAGCCAGGTGGCACCGAGCCCGACGATGGCGGCGAGCGCAAAGGTGAAAAACGTGCCGAGGAGAAGACGCATCAGGCAACGCGCTCAGTTGCCGCGGGCGGCCGGCGCCGTTTTCTGATCGGCCGCCGCGGCCAGCGTATCGGTGCGGCGCGCGCCGGGCTCACCGTCGAGGCTGCCGAGCGTCCCAACTTGTCCCGGCTGCGCCGCCAGTGCACGGTCCGCCTCATCGAGCAACTGCTCGAGCCGCGTCAGCGCTTGCGTGGCTTTTTTCGTCAGCAGCGCCGGATGCGGCTGCTCCTCGCCCTGCGGTCCGGCCTCGGCCGCGACCTGCACGCGTTGCGGCGCCGGCAGACCGGGCAGCTGCCGCAGTTCGACGCCCTGATGCGCGTACGTCATAATCTCGTGCCAGACAATCGCCGGCAGCGTGCCGCCGGTCATGTGTTTGGTCGAGGTGTAGTCGTCGTTGCCCATCCAGACGGCGCCGACGAAATTGCCGGTGTAGCCGTTGAACCAGGCGTCGCGCCAATCGTTGGTCGTGCCGGTCTTGCCGCAGGTCGGAATACCGTCGAGCGCCGCGCGCTTGCCGGTGCCGTTCTCGACCACCGAGTTCATCATCTTGATCATGTCGAGGGCGACTTCCGGACTGATCACCTGCTGGGGCTTTTTGCCGTCGCGATCGAAACGCCAGACCAGCTGCCCGGTGCCGGTGCGTACTTCGAGCGCGGCGTGCGGCGCGACCGCTTTGCCGAGATTGGGGAAGGTGGCGAAGGCGACGGCGTGCTCGAGCGGCGTCACCGCGTCGGCGCCGATCGGCAGCGATGGGGTGTCCGGCAGCGGTGTGACGATGCCGAAATTGCGCGCGGTCTGGACGATCTTGGCACGGCCGAGCTTGGCGTTGCCGTTGCCGAGCGCAATCGACAGCTTGACCGGGACGACGTTGATGGAGCGGGTGATCGCTTCGGTCAGCGTCACCGAGCCCGCGAAACCGCCTGAATAATTGTGCGGGCACCAATTGCCGATGCACACCGGCGAGTCGACCACGACGGAATTCGGCTTGAAGCCATTGGCGAGCGCCGTGGCATAGACGTACGGCTTGAACGACGAGCCGGGCTGACGCATGGCGTCGGCGGCGCGGTTGAACTGGCTCTCGTCGTAGTCGCGGCCGCCGACCATGGCGTGCACGGCGCCGTCCAGATCGGAGATCACCACCGCGGCTTGGCTGGCGCCCCATTCGCGGCCGTGCTCGCGCAAATTGGTTTCGACGGCGCGGTCGGCATAGCGTTGCAAATCCATATCGAGCGCGGTGCGCACCACGAAGTAACGATCGGTCACGGATTTCGGAAACGTATCGACGAGGTGGCGCATCTCGTCGAAAGCCCAGTCGAGATAATAGTTCGGCGCGTCGTCCTCGTGGCGGTCGACCGGCGTCGCCGGATGCCGGCGGGCACCGTACACTTGCCCTTCGGTCATGAAGCCGCCGTCGACCAGATTATCGAGCACGACGTTGGCGCGGGCGCGCGCCGCCGGCAGGTTGACCAGCGGCGAGAACTTGACCGGCGCCTTGAACATGCCGGCGAGCATGGCGGCTTCGGGGAGCGTCACGTCGCGCACCGATTTGCCGAAGTAATATTCGGCGGCCGCGTCGACGCCGAAGGCGCCGCCGCCGAGATACGCGCGGTCGAGATAGAGTTTGAGGATTTCGTTCTTGGTCAGGTGGGCCTCGAGCCAAGTGGCGAGGAACGCCTCGTTGATCTTGCGGGTGTAGGTGCGCTCGTTGGAGAGAAACAGGTTCTTGGCGAGCTGCTGGGTCAGCGTCGAGCCGCCCTGCACCACGCCGCCGGCCTGCGCATTCGTCACCAGCGCGCGGAAGGTGCCTAGAAAATCGATGCCGAAATGCTCGTAGAAGCGGCGGTCCTCGGTCGCCAGCACCGCCTTGATCAGATGGTCGGGCATCGCGTCGAGCGGCACCGAATCGTTGTGCTTGATGCCGCGGGTCCCGATCTTGTTGCCGTAGCGGTCGAGAAAGGTGACGGCGAGGTCGGATTTCTTCAGCCAATCGCCCTCGGCGGTCTGGCGATAGGCGGCGAGCGAGAGCGACAACATGAGCAGCAGTGCGCCCATCCCCAGCGTTGCGCCTTCCGAGAGCGGCTCGATCAGGATCCAGCGGCGCCAGCCGGCAACGTGAAAGCGGTCCATCGCCGCGGTGAAGCGCTCATAGCCTTCGCGCGCCCACTTGCCGCTCTGGAACACGGCAAAATCGATGCGGGAATCGAGGTCGAGCAAAAGCCGCTTGAGCTTCGGCCGCCAGTTGTCGCCCGGATCGGGAAACAGATCACTCACGATTGCATGCTCCGGGGCCGGGCTCCGCGCTTAAGCCGCCTTTTAGCCGACCAAGGCCGTTGCGGCCATGATTAGCCCCTGGCGCCTGTCCGGCCAATGTCTCTGCACCGTATGGTGAACGGAAATTGGGGGCAAATTTGGTGCAAGGGGCGGCAGCGCGGTTGCTGTTTGGCCGAACATGACCGATGTACGAGCGCAAGGGTCCAAGAGTTGGCCGGGAACAAGATGGCAACTGACCACCGTCAACGCGATGCCGCCGGGGACGTTCCGTTCTGGCGGCGCAAAGCATTGGCAGAGATGACGGATTCCGAATGGGAAAGCCTGTGCGATGGCTGCGGCAAATGCTGCCTCAATAAGCTCGAGGAGGAGGGCACTGACCGCACGTTCTACACCGACGTCGGCTGCCGGTTGCTGGACGGACAGACCTGCCGCTGCCGCGACTATGCCCACCGCCTCGACAAGGTCGAGGATTGCGTGCGGCTGACGCCCGAGAGCCTCAAGACCATCACGTGGCTGCCGCCGTCTTGCGCCTACGTGCTGCTCTCCGAGGGCAAGGATCTGTACTGGTGGCATCCGCTGGTCTCCGGCGATCCGGCGACCGTGCACAGCGCCGGCGTGTCGGTGCGGGGCCGCGTGCGCGCCAGCGAGACGCAGGTGCCCGACGAAATGCTGGAGGATTACATCGTCAGCTGGCCGCTGCGCCTGCCGAAGCGGGCACGCGGCACGCGGCGATGACGCCTGGGCGGTCGAATCAGGGCGAATGGGCCGGCGCGCAAGCCGCAAGCAAGCGCAGCGAATCGGCGTGCGGTTCAAGTTGCGCGATGGTCGGGGCCGACGAGACCACAGGCTGTGCGGCATCTTCGACGAGTCGCCCGGCAAGCACGCGCCGTGCCATCTCGATCCGGTATCGGGCCGCCGTATACGCCGTCCGCAACGGCTCGGCGCTGCGCGTTTCCACCGCGAGAATTTCCCGGCGCAGCGCGGCGAGCGTCTGATCTGCTGCCGACTTCGCGCCGCTGGTCGGCCGATTTGATGCGACGATGCCGAGACGCTCATAAAGCGTCGCGCTGTAGGATGTGACCAGCGCCACGGCACGCGAACTGCGCTCATCGCTGGAGCACGGCTCGCCTGCAATAAGCGTCAGTGTTGCCACTAACCCGGTAATTTCGTGCATCCGACGCGCGTCCCAACCATGCGGTCAGCCGACGCAACAATGCGGAGCGAACGCCACGGTTTCAGCGCAAGGCGACTTCGCGTAGGTATGTTTAAGCGGCTGTTGCCCGCTTTGCCTTGCATCGAACAAAGCTTGCCTTACGTGCTTCACGGGACCCCTCACAGAATGGCGGACAGCGTTGCATTGGCACGGGTTGCATCGGCACTTTACGCCGGCCAAGTGGTGGCCATTGCGCGCAAATCCATTGCTCGCCGCCTGACCTCGTGGATGCTTCAGCCCAAATGACCAGCGACACGCCCCTTCGGCACGCCGCCGGCCTTGCTGCCGATTCGTTTGCTGCGGCCATGCCGTCGACGCGCGGGCCCGCGATCGATGCGGCGTCCGACGATGCGGGCATGAGCGCGCATGAAGGGGCAGCCGCCGCGCCGCTCGATCACGCCACCATCCGCGCCATCGTGGCGGGAATCATGCTTGCCATGTTCCTGTCGGCCCTGGAACAGACCATTGTCGCGCCGGCGTTGCCGGCTATCGGCAAGAGCCTGGGCGATATCGACAACCTCTCCTGGATCATTACCGCGTATCTCCTGGCGCTGACGGCAACGACGCCACTGTTCGGTAAGCTGTCCGACATATACGGCCGGCGCGCCGTGCTGTTGCTCGCCATCGGCATTTTCATTCTCGGTTCGATCGCCTGTGCACTGGCTCCCAGCATCTGGGTGCTGGTGGTCGCGCGCGGGCTGCAGGGCATCGGCGGCGGTGGACTGTTGCCGATTGCACAAACCATCATCGCCGACCTGTTGTCGCCGCGCGAACGGCCGGTGGTGCAGGGCCGCACCTCGATCATGTTCATGAGCGCCAGCATTCTGGGGCCGGTGCTCGGCGGCCTGCTCACCGACCATCTGCACTGGTCGTTCATTTTCTGGATCAATGTGCCGCTTGGCGGGTTGGCGCTGGTCATGACCGAGCGCGCGCTGCGCCGCCTGCCGCGCAACGATCGGCCGCACCGGCTCGACGTGATCGGCGCGGCGCTGATGGTCGGAGCGGCGCTGGCGCTGATGCTGGCGCTGAGCCTTGGCGGTACCCGTTACCCATGGGCGTCGTGGCACATGATCGGGCTGCTCGCGGCGTCCGTGATGCTGTGGGTGCTGTTCGCGCTGCGGATTCTCACCGCGCGCGAGCCGTTCATTCCGCTCGCCATCCTGCACGGTCGCGTCACCAGCACCATCACGGTCGCGGCGTTTTTCTCGATCGGCACTGTAATCGGCGTCACGATCTACATGCCGCTGTACTGCCAAGCCGTGCTCGGCGTTTCGGCGAGCCTCTCCGGCCTGGCGCTGATCGCCTATATGGGCGGCGCCACGCTCGGCTCGCTGGTCTCGACCCGCTACATCGTGCGCATCAAGCACTACATGCGCGTGCCGCTCGGTGGGCTCGTGGTTGGGATGGCGACGCTCGGCGTACTGGCCGTCGATCCCGCCGCACACGGCTTTGTCGAGGTGGTGGTTCTTCTGCTCGTGCTCGGCCTGGGGCTCGGCCCCATGTATCCGGTCAGCACCATCGTCATGCAGAACGCGGTCAAGCCGCATCAGCTCGGCACC
>Ga0126381_100005373_pt1 | contig 14093 bp, 14 predicted proteins | sample PanSoiMetPlot_28_FD_96465 | JGI IMG/M metagenome (GOLD analysis project Ga0126381, IMG submission 96465) | Tropical forest soil microbial communities from Panama - MetaG Plot_28 | ecosystem: Environmental > Terrestrial > Soil > Tropical forest > Bulk soil | place: Panama | collected 2016-02-17
GACATCGCATCCGCCGGAATCATGGCTTTCAGATACGGCGGATTCGCCAGCGCCAGCGCATGCTGCGTTCCGCCAGGATACGATGTGCCGACCGTTCCAATTCCTCCATCCGACCAGGGCTGCTCGCCGATCCATTTTGCCGTGTCATAACCATCGTTGCCGTCATCACGATAAGGCCGCCAAGTGCCTTCGGACGCATACCTCCCGCGCACGTCCTGTCCAATCCCGATGTACCCGCGCGGCACGAAGAATTCCACCCAGTGCTCCACCGTGTCTTTTCCGTAGGGCGTGCGCTCCAGGATCACCGGAAATTTTCCATCTACCGGCTTTCCATCGATTGCTGGCCGATAGATGTCGCACACCAGCTGCACACCATCCCGCATCGAAACCATGACGTTCTTGGATACAACGATTCCGTACTTCGGCTGGCTCAGGGCTGTTTGTGCATGGGATATGGGAGAGCAGGTAAGAAACAGGAGGAAACGCAGGAGGACTCGAAAGACAATTCTGTTCGTCATAGATTTGGCGGGAAAACAATACACTAGATTCCTGTCAACCGCCAAAACCCTGAGGTGGAGTCCTGGGTTGCCGGTCGGTGATTTGCGGGTCGTGACCGACTTGGCAACTACCTTCAGCGGATTACAATGTAACGGTCGCTACCCGTCCGGGTGAGGCGAGTCGCAGCAAAAAGGGAAGTTTTCCAGAAACGGGCCATTGGCACCTTCCGAATCTGGGTGCAAGTTCGGTCCGACCGGATTGACAGGAGCCGACCGGAGCTGAAGACTTCGCCCGCCCGCTTTAAAAAAAGTCAGCCATAGGAGTCGCGCTTGACGCTGCTCCCGGACAAGTCGATAACCCGAGCGCATCGCATACCGTGCGAAGCAAATTCTGTTGATGATACAGAGTTGTCGATTGGAACCCATGCTTCACTTTAGGTCCGATCACCAGGGTCGCGAGCCGTCCACCACATCCGGTTTTGACGGTTGCGCTGCAGCGATCGTCGCCGCCTGAACCCTCATCCCAGACGATAAAAAGAATTCCATCTCCTCCCGCCTGGAACTCAGGCAAGCCCAAGATCTTGGGAACCTCCTGGGAAAGCCAGCTGTCTGCCTTTCCCAGAGAACCGAGATCGCCATCATCTTGGATGTTCGGAGTTACATACGCATAATTGGGCGTGGACTGATTAGCAATGTCCGTAGATAATTGCGTGAACGGAACGCTATTCAACTCCTCAGATGGAGTACACACGTCGGTGAAGTCGATCAATGGATTGTGCCTGCGGACATAGTTGGCCGAGCTCAATCCGGTGAAACCGGCATACGGCAAGTCCTCCTCATAAGCTTTCCAGGTGAGTCCTTTCAGAAGCAATTGCCGCACGACATTGTCGACGTTGAAGCACGAGGTCGTGTAATTGTTGGAAGTTACTGGCTGTCCAGCGACCAGCCACATCAGAGCCGGCAGGGAACTGTGCTGGTTCGCATAGTACTGCGTCGCCAGCCCATATTGTTTTGCCAACGAGTTGTAGTATGGCATTGCTGAGTTACCGATCACACTTTCATAACTGTTGTTTTCTTCGGTGATCACCCAAACGTGCGTCGAAGGGGGAACACCCGCTGTTGTTCCGCCGCTTCCGCCGCTGCCCCCGGTTCCGCCGCCACCGCCGGTTCCGCCGCTCCCGGAAACAGTAATGGTGATCGGTGTCTTGCTGGCGCCACCACAGCGGTCCCACTCCTGGACAACCGTGTTGTAAGTGCCCGGATTCAGCGAAAGCGTGGTGTTCAGGGTTGCGCCGCCTACCTTATAGGCGAGCACATACGGCGCGGTGTAAATCCCCATGGCCGCGACACCGCCCGAACAACTTGTAATTGCAGTCGCAACGAAGTTGACGGGAGAACCAACCGTGCTGTTGTTCGCAGGTGATGAAACATTCACATTCGGACTTCCGCTTCCACCGCCACCACCGCCGCCACCGCTCGAGGTCCTTACAGTGATAACGACCGGGGTCTTGCTCGCTCCGCCACAGTTGTCCCACTCCTGTACGACCGTGTTGTAAGTGCCCGGATTCAGCATGAGATTCGTATTCAGGCTTGCGCCGCTTACCTCGTACGCGAGGACGTAAGGTGCCGTATAAATCCCCATGGCAGCAACTCCGCTGGCACAATTTGTGGCAGCAGTCGCGGCGAAGTGAACTGGCGAACCACCAGTACTGTTATTAGCAGGTAACGAAACAGTTACCGTGGCCACGGCGCTGGGCACCACCACACAAATGACGAGTAAACACGGAAGAGGGGGTTTCATAATGTTATTAAGGGTGGGCGAGGAGGATATCGTGCCGGTAACTGGTCACCTCACGGGCCGCCGTATGTCGCTTTCCGATTCCGGTTACCAAGAAGTAGGTTGTACTATAGGTCGTACTTATTGCATGGTGGTCGGCGCTCAACCACAACTTACAATATGCCGAAATCACGGAAGGGAAGTGTTTGTCGCGTAATAGCAATAACCTCCGCGTTCGGCATCGTCGGCCCGAAAACAATTCGTAGCAGAGCCATACGATTGCGGGAAGCGAGTAAGTATCGGCATCTTACGCGCGTGCTGACGTTGCAGAGACAGAAGAGCAGGGAGGTGCTCAACAGCACAGGTAAGGGAGTGTAACACAACGAGGAATGCACGGCTGTTCTCGAATGCGATAGTACGTGACGTGACACACCTGAGCGCCTTGTTTGTCCGAGGCACTCGTTCGACTAACCTGCCCCGAACCTGCCGCTTCTCCGGCATGCCCGCTTACGGTTACAGGTCGAGGGTGATCCGGCTGTTTGCGTGTGGGAGTCACAACCTTTACACCCTGGCTGTTCTGCGTGGGCAGCGTGGTATACGTGTCGCGAAATGTGGAATCCGAATCGCTTGGTTATTCCTGCGACCCTTGCTGCTGGGGGTCCGTAACGGCGCCATAGCGTTCCCCCGGCCTGAAAGGTTGTTTCCCATCTCATCGTCACGGAAGCTAATGCCCCGTAAGGCGTGATGATCGAAAGATGGTCCTCACGTGGACGTGTATGGAAGATGGTAGCGCCCCCAATCGCGCAATGCGCGAAGCGAAGCTCTTTAGTGCTTCCCGTGTTGCGGCCACTCGGGCGAGTGATGGCGAGCCGAAGTTGAAAGGCTGATGCCTCGACTAGGCAGTGTTCGAGAAGGGCAGCACTGCAGGCCGATATTTGTCACCCGTGCGTCTAGTGATGATGGTTGGTCGTTTACTACTCTTTTATTCTCTCTTGTGCGGTTGAACGTTCTGATTCAGGCAGAAGAAGTTGGCGGGATCATAGTGCGTTTTTACCGCGACCATGCGGTCCCAGCGGTGATGGTAGGCTTCGGGGACACGGTCCTGTTCGTCACCGCTCATGAAATTCACATATACGCCAGGTTTCATGGCGGGCCGCAGCTTTTGGAAGAGCGAGCGAATCCAGGAAGTATGCAACGCATCGGCAGAGGCGTCTGTCCAATTTGCGAGCAGATTCGTGATGAACGGTGCACTGCGGTCGCCAAATGCGGTTTCATCGGCAGGGACCTGCCCGGCTGCGCCGCCAAGGTAAGCTAGTTCGATCTGCGTGTCAGGCGACGGGATCGCAGCGAGCCCCTCGAGGAGGCTCTCAATCGTCACGTCATCGACATACCGAAAATAGCCCGACTTAGTATAGTAACGGCGGCCATGCGGAAAGTCGGAATCGGCCATGGTTTGCAAGTGCAAGAAGGATAGGATCTGGCTGCGCACGGAATCCGGATGGCAATGGGAAAAAGCGTACTTAAAGTACCTCTGAGCACTTTCAGGGGCACCGGTCCAGACCAACGAACTGCCGGCCACCGGCCGTCCGCGTAGCTCTGCTGGCACTCTCTTGTTATGCGGGGCAAGGCGAAGGTCAACATTCCACTTCAGGTCAAACGGCGCCTGAGCCATGAAGTCCCGCCAGCACTCGAGAAGTTGACGAATGTGGGTTTCAGGAGTCAGGCCTTCCGCGAGCATAACCGAGTTCAGGGGATGAAGCTTCAGTTTGAATTCGGTCACAACTCCAAAGTTGCCGCCGCCCCCGCGCAGGGCCCAGAACAGATCTGCATTTTCTTTTGCGCTGGCGCGTAGGACGGACTTGTCAGCCGTGACGAGAGCAAAACATTCGACATTGTCGCAGGACAAACCAAACCGGCGCGTGAGCCAGCCTGTTCCCCCACCAAGGATGAGTCCAGAAGCGCCGGTGTGGGAGACGACTCCCGAGGGAAAGACCAGGCCTGTTTTCTGCGTGTAGGTGTCGATCGATCCTAACAGGCACCCCCCGGCAACGCGGGCTCGACGCGCATCCGGATCGACCGTGACCTCGCGCATTCTCGACAGGTCAATCACTAACCCACCGTCGCAAGTGCTGAAGCCTGCGAGACTGTGTCCGCCACAGCGGACAGCGGAAAGAATTCGAGTATCGGTCGCGGCTCCGATCGCGGCCTGGACATCGCTAACATCGATGCAGCGTGCGATGAGGCCGGGCCTTTGCGCGACCATGCCATTCCAAATCGTCCGCGCTTCTTCGTAGCCGAGGTCGCTTGGGCGCAAGAGATCGCCTTTGAATTGATGGCGAAGCGACGAGTAGGCCTCCTTGCATGCCTGACTTTGTTCACGACTGTCCTGCGCAGGGTTGCTCCGGCTCGGCATGAGATTTGGAAAACTATCCAGCGATCTTGTTCTCGTGGTTGCGAAAATAAAGAAGAGTAATGAACCCGAGAAAAACCGCAAATGCAGGGACCGACCATTGCAAACCGTCTACGAAGAAGGTTGTCATCGAAATTGCAACTAGCAACACAATGCCTGCCAGGGTAAAAATCGGATGCGCTCGCAGACGCATGGGTAAGCTTAGGAGACGGTCGCGAGCAATGGCTTTTCGAAAACGCAGATGGCTGTTAAGTATTACCAGCCATACGAAGAACATTCCGGCAACTGCTGTTCCGTAGAGCGTCAGAAAAGCATTCCTCGGAGCGAAGACTGCCAGCAGAATGGCGGCGGCGATTCCCGCGGTGGAAGCCAGCAGGGCGCGATGCGGCACTCCATTCCGGCTCACCTTTCCCATCCAATCTGGGCCGTAGCCTTCGCGGCCAAGAGAGAACAACATGCGGGTTGAGAGATACAGGTTGGTGTTGACACTGGAGAGCGCCGCCGTGAGCACCACGAAATTCATGATCGCCGCAGCAAATGGCACATGGGCTGCGGAGAATGCGGCGACGAACGGACTGCCAGAAAGACCCGACGATTTACTGCTCTGGTCCCACGGAACCAAAGAAACCATAATCGCAACCGCCAACACATAAAAGAGGATGAGCCGCCACACGATATTCCGCATGGCCCGGGGTATGGTCACTTCGGGCCGTTCGGCCTCCCCTGCGGTAACGGCGATGACTTCCACTCCCATATAGCTGGTGAGTGTGATGGTGAGAGAAAGCCAAACCCCTTTCCAGCCCGCCGGAAGGAATCCTCCGTGTTTCGTCAAATTCGTCCAGATGGTCGTGCCGTGAGATCCGCGGCCGAAGAGCAGGCAAAGCCCGACTGCGATAAATGCCACGATCGCCGTCACTTTAATCATGGCAAACCAGTATTCAAACTCGCCGAGGCGACTGACCTGCATGGAATTGAGCGCCACCAAAATAGCGGAAACAAGCACCACCCAAATCCACTGCGGAACGTTGGGAAACCAAAACGAAATGTATATGCCAGCTGCTGTGACTTCCGCACCGATTGCGATGATCTGGGCGACACCGTAAGTGGCGCGGACAGAAAATCCCGCCCAGGGGTTGAGATACTTCTCCGCGTACACTCCGAACGCACCTGCGAAGGGATGCACGACAGCCATTTCCGCTAGTGCATAGGACATGATCAATGCAATGACGGCACCAAGAAGGTAAGAAAGAATGACGGCTGGACCAGCCAATCGAAGCGTGACGCCACTCCCCAAAAATAAACCGACCCCGATAGCGCCACCGATGGCCATCATCGTGAGTTGCCTCTGGCTGAGTCGACGATGCAGGTCCTCACCCTCAGTTGAGGGAGATGTTTCTGGCCGGAGGGCGGCGGCCGTCACCGAGTGTTGTTGATCAGTCATAGATGACAACGTTCGCAGGGCCTAGCTTAAGAGATGCATGTTCTGCGTCAGCATTCACGTCCTCGTGTGTGTTAAAGACCCATGGCGACTCTTGCTCACTCCCTCTAGGGATATTTACGCCCATGCTTTCGACCGCATCCGACACGTAAATCCTTTGACTGGAATGAAGCGGAACCGAACGTCGCGAACAAGCTTATCGATTAGCATGAATGTGTAATTTCGGCCAGGACGTTGCCGAACTCTCGCACTTCATCTGGCGTATTGTAGTGCACCAGGGATGCACGCACAGCGCCGCTCTCCTGGCTAAGTCCCAGCCGTTTCATCAGGCGGGGTGCATACATGTGGCCGTCGCGTACGCCGATACCTTTTCTGGCAAATTCTTCCGTGACCTTTGCCGGCGAGATTTTCGGCAGATTGAAACACAGAGTGGGCACTCGCTGCTCTATTCGATTTGTATCGGCTATGCCATATACTGTAGCTCCGCAACGATTCAGTACTTCGAGCATTGCAAGTGAGAGCCCCTGCTCGTAAGCTCGGATCTCGGTGAGTGCCTTTTCTAAAGCCGCCCGGCGCGAACTTGGCCGGGCGCCAGCGACAAGACCCTTTCCCAGTTCCTCCAAATACCGCACTGCGGCATTCATTCCCGCGACATTCTCGTAGATGAACGTCCCGGCTTCGATCTTTCCGGGCGGCTCGTCGGGAATGAAATCCTCGCGGAAGGTCGGGAGGGCTTGCAGCAAACTAAGGCGACCCCAAAGGAATCCCATATGAGGAGCGAATATCTTGTAGCCCGAGCACACCAGATAATCGCAATCCATCGCTTGCACGTCGATCAGCCCGTGCGGGCCGTAGTGAACGGCATCGATGAAGATTTCCGCCCCAACCTCGTGCACGAGTCTTGCAGCGGCTGCAATGTCAACGATTGAGCCGATGGCGTTCGATGTGAGGGTGCAGGCCAGGAGTCGCGTTTTAGTGGAGAGTAGTGAGAAGAGGTCGTCGACATGTAACAGGCCATCTTCCCGCATCTTCCACCACAGGAATTTCGCGCCGTTGCGCTCCAATGCGAGCCAGGTGGCAACGTTCGCCTCGTGGTCCATATCCGTGACCACAATTTGATTTCGTGCACCAAGGGTTTGCCCGATGGCCAGGCTCACCAGACGAATGAAGGAAGTGGCGTTCATGCCGAACGCAATTTCGTTCGGATGACGAGCGTTTACGAAGTCTGCCACGGCTTGCCGGGTGCGCCAAATGGTCTCGTCTACCTCGCGGCTCCGAGCGTAACGACCTCCGCGCTGCACATTGCACTCGACCAAATGGTGGTTCACAGCGTCGAGAACGACCTCCGAGACCTGCGCGCCAGCGGCATTGTCAAAGAAAATGAATCCGGGAGGCCGATTTAGGGCAGGAAACGCGGCGCGAACAGCTGCAATGGGAAAGTTTCCCGCCGGTGAGCGCGTGCCTTCGAGGTTGAGAGTGTCTTTGGTCTGCACGACCAGCTCCTGAGGATCCGAAAAAGCGGCACCTTCTGCCGCCGTGGGCTAGAATATCTGTTTTCGTTTTCCACGTAAAAGCGGGTGCGACTTTTGGTGGGAGCGTACGCCACGCCTCATACCCGCGAAAGCGAACCATGCCAGTATCTCTAGCGAGTTCCAAGGCCATTTTCGACGCGCTGAAGCAATGCGATGTCCGCTTGCTCTCGGCCTTGCCGGAGACCTGGCTGGTCCATCTCATTCGCATGGCGGACGACGATCCGGAAACGATTCTGGTGCGCCTGGCGAAGGAGGAAGAGGGTGTGGGCATCTCGGCTGGGGCTCACTTCGCGGGCGTCAAGTCAGCGATGTTAATGCAGAACCATGGGTTTCTCGCCGCGATCAATGGAATCGTCTCTTTCGCGCACCTATACAAGATTCCTCTCTTGATGCTGATCAGCTACCGCGGCAGTTTTGGCGAGCGTGACCCTTGGCAAACGCAGGGGGGCAACGTTACCGAAGCATTGTTGCGCGCGATGTCCATTCCTTACTCCATTCTCGACAGAATCGAGAACGTAGAGAAGCGGATCCGGCAAGCGCAAACGCTCGCCGATAGCAGCATGCAACCCGTGGCTCTTCTGCTGACGCGCGACCTGATGTGGGAGGAATAATGCTGCGCCTCGATTGTCTGCGGGCGGTTTATTCGGACCTGGGAAACTGTCTGGTCGTTACCATTATGGGGGCAACTGCGGCCGAGTTGCATTCACTCGGTCACCGTCCGAATTTCTTTTATCTGCAACATGCAATGGGACTCGCCTCTTCGACCGGATTGGGTTTGGCGTTGTGTTTGTCGGATGAACAAATAATTGTCTTTGATGGCGACGGCTCCCTTCTGATGAATCTGGGTAGTTTGAGCACCATGGCTCGCTACCGTCCTAAGAACTTGGTCCATGTTGTATTCGACAATGAGAGCTTGTTGTCTGTCGGTGGCTTTCCAACTGCGACAAGTACAGGCACGGATCTGGAAGGAATCGCTCGCGCGGCTGGGATTCCGTCAGCGCTCACGGTACGGACAGTTGAAGATTTCAGCAGCGCGGTGAAAAATGCGTTGGATCGAAAGCAACTTACCACCATAGTCGCTAAGGTCGAACCGACTGGCCCAGCCGGTTATGTTACCGATCTCTCCTTGGTGGAAAATCGCTTCCAGTTCCGCCGATATATCCAGTCGCTAAAGCGCTCGTGATCGAGGGCAAAGGCCCTGAGAATGGAAACTACTTTCTCGCCACCTAAATGATTGGTAAGGAGCACGGAATGTCTCAGGTCTTGGTGCAACTGCTTGAAGAACTTGCTACTGGCCGGCTGCGCGTGGTGGACCTCACCCAACCTTTGAGTCCCCACACACCGCTGCTGCCGCTGCCCCCGCAGTTCAACAACACCCCTGCGTTCAAGATCTGGGAACTGTCTCACTACGATGAGCGCGGCCCGGCATGGTACTGGAACGGATTTGAGACTGGAGAGCATACCGGTACCCATTTCGACGCGCCCGTGCACTGGATCTCAGGGAAGGACCTTCCCGACAATTCTGTGGACCGCATACCTCCGAGAAAATTTGTTGGTCCGGCTTGTGTCATCGACATCAGCGCGGAGGCATCGCGTGATCCAAATTATCTCGTGACTCCAGAGCGCATCCAGCAATGGGAACAGCAGCACGGCCGCATCCCGTCAGGTGCATGGGTCCTCTTGCACACGGACTGGTCGAAGCGGAAGGATCCCAAGGATTACATCAATGCTAAGGACAACGGCCCGCATACGCCGGGGTTAGCCAAGGAAAGCTCGGCTCTCCTGGCACAAGACCGAGATGTGCTGGGCGTCGGCGTGGAAACGGTCGGGACGGATGCCGGTCAGGCATTCACGTTCGATCCGCCGTTTCCGAACCACTACCTCATGCACGGCAACGGTAAGTTCGGTTTGGCCAGCCTTTGTAATCTGGATCAGCTTCCGGCGACGGGCGCCGTCGTGATCGCCGCGCCTTTGAAGATAGTGGGTGGTTCTGGCAGTCCCTTACGAGTCATTGCGGTTACACCTTGAGGTGAAGGGAATGGTGCGAATGCGTCATGTTCGCCCGAGCCGATGACCATCGGCAGGTAACTGGCGAACCCGCTAGCGGTGCTGGGAAGCTGGTCGGATAGGTGGCCAGCCGCTGCGGGACAAATTACAGCACGCAGAAGATATGCAGCTGACGAACTTCCGTTTCCTGTCACTCTCTGATGTTGATTATGAGATTCAGAACAATCTATTGGACAGTTGTTTGCGTAAGCGTCACCCTGGTTGTGAAGCGGGGATTCGCCGGACTGACCAGTGCGGGCGTGTCTCTCCGCTACAACAATGGAGGGCACTGAATTGGCTTCTCTCAACGTAATCCGATCCGGTCTTGCGGAATACTTCCAGATGAGGGTGCTAGCGAGAGTTCACGAACTGCTTGAACCGCTGTCGAGCGAACAGATCTGGCAGCGCCCGTTTCCGTATGGAAACAGCATCGGCAACCTCATCCTGCATCTCACCGGAAACCTGAACTACTACATCGGAGCGCAAATCGCTGGTACGGGCTACGTCCGCCATCGCGATCTAGAGTTCACTGATCGCGGCAAGCCGAAGGCCGAGCTTCTGAGGGGCTTCGACGAGGCCATCGCTACAGCGATCCGCACGATCTCCACACAGTCAGACCGCGACTGGTCTATGCCCTACGATGCCGAGCATGCCGACGGCTCTACCCGATTCGGCCAGGTCCTCGCTTGCGCTGGCCACGCATACCATCACGTTGGGCAGATCATTTATCTGCAAAAAGAACTGCTGAGACAGCGTTAAACCGCAGCTGAAAGGTGCTGAGCCCCCATGACTCCAAAGAGCGTAGACTGCATCGGATGATTGGGAAGGCCCCTTTCGGATCTCGAAGTCGATCCTTGCCCAGCGATATGATTCGGGAAGGGAAGGATGCGTGGCGACCAATTTGAGACGTCGGACCCAGCATGATCAGCAGATGACTGATGGGTCACGGTTAGGGATCGACCGCGGCGTTCGTCCTGATCAACACGGAGCATACGAACATGAAGCCAAAGAACACGATCTGCCTCTGGTTCGTGAAAGACGCGCAAGAGGCGGCGCGCTTCTACGCCGCCACCTTTCCGGACAGTGAGGTAACCGCCGTTCACGACGCCCCCGCGGACTACCCGGCCGGCAAGAAGGGCGATGTGCTGACGGTGGAGTTCACTGTGCTGGGCATTCCCTGTCTCGGTCTCAACGGTGGTCCGGCGTTCCGTCACAGCGAGGCTTTTTCCTTCCAGATCGCAACGGAGAATCAGGAAGAGACAGACCGATACTGGAACGCGATCGTCGGGACTGGCGGGACCGAAAACCAGTGCGGTTGGTGCAAGGATCGCTGGGGCCTCTCATGGCAGATCACACCGCGCGCGCTGACTGATGCGCTTGCGGCTGGTGGTGCTGAGGCCAAGCGTGCCTTCGAGGCGATGATGAAGATGACGAAGATCGACATTGCAGCCATCGACCGAGCGCGGCGAGGCTAACGTGAACACGCCAACCCGTCCCTAATGCTCCTGGATCCAGCAATCCGGAAGCCGAACCATAAATGCTGGAAGGCATCTATCCGGCAGTGAGACAACCGGGGATCATACGCCGGCCAGCTCCTTGATCGCGGCCGCAAGCCGGTCAACGTCGGCCGCGCTGTTATAGATGTTCGGCGTGATGCGAACACAATCCCCGCGCACAATGCCCGTTCGGCGCGCGGTCAATAGACCGTAGCGATCGCGCAGGGTCTCGACAATCTGCTGATTGTGTTCACTGCTCGTTCCGCCATTGAGACGGAACGAGGTGATGCCGACGGCCATATCGTGCTCGTCGGGGGTTAGGACCTGCACTCCGCTTAAGTTGCGAACGGCCTTAACCCACCGGGCACGCAGATACCGTAGCCGCGCTGCCTTGTTTGCCGGACCTACCTTTTCGTGAAAGTCGAGCGCAGCGGGTATGGTCAGGAAAGCGGCAAAGTTGGACGTCCCCGAGTGCACGCGGCTTAAAACACTGGTCTTAGGATAGTCCTCGTCCTCCATCATGGGATCGATCGCTGCCAGCCGGTTCTTTCGGATATAGACGGCACCTAGCCCAACCGGCCCGGCTATCCATTTTTGTAGCGAAAATCCCGCGAAGTCGGCGTCCAGATTCTCGACCGTGAACTCGAACTGTCCCAGCGAATGCGCTGCATCCACCAGGACATCCACATTTCGGGCTCTTCCCATCGCGATGATCTCGCGTACGGGAAAAATGAGACCGGTTTTGTGACTGCAATGGGTAACCAGCATCATTCGCACGTCGCGGTTGCTATCGAGCGCCGTTGCGTACGCCTCAAGAACATTCTGCTTCGTTGGAGGCTCCGGAATCACGAAGCGCGCGACACGCACGCCGCGCCGCTGCTTCAGCCAGTTCATTGCGTATTGCATGCCGGGGTAATCCAGGTCCGAGTACATCACGGCGTCACCGGGCCGCAGACGGTTATAGCCGCCGATGAGCGCATGCATCGACTCCGTGGCACCCCGTGTGAGCGCCACTTCCGTCACGTCGGCGCCCAGAGCCGCCGCGACACGCTCACGCGCGATTTCTAGATCCCTCTCGTACCCGTTGCGGATGTAATAGCCGCCCTCGGTATTCACGCGCTCCGTGTTGGCGATGTAGACGTCAAGCACCGGCTGGGCCATCACGCCCCAATAACCATTCTCAAGGTTCGTCACAGGCATGGAAATCCGGTACTCGGCAGCGACCCGTCTCCAGTGCTCCTCGTCGCGGGCCACCTCCTCCGGGCTTGGCGCCGTCACTCCCGCATTGGCAGCAGCGAACGTGAGATGCATCATGGAGCAAAAATAGCATTGCCTTGGTGTCAGTTCAATATAATCATTGCACTCGGTGCAATGTAAACAGCTATGAGTTACAAGAGAATGGCGGATCAAATTCAGGCCGAGATTGACGCGGGCAAGTTGCGGCCTGGGGACCGGCTGCCGCCGCAGCGTGAATTCGCTGACACTCGTGGGATTGCGATGTCCACAGCCACACGTGTGTACAACGAGCTCGTTCGAAGAGGGATGGTCGTGGGCGAAGTCGGCCGGGGGACGTTCGTCCGGACGGGACCGCCTGCCGAGGGCTTGGCGCTTGCGCAGGGAATCGGCAACCGGATCAACCTCGCCACCAACATACCTTTGCTGTCGCATCACGCTGGCGTTCTTTCGCGCTCCACCGCGGCGATGACGCGCCGCTCCACTGTAATCGGATCGGCGATGAGCCCCGTGCTCGCGAGCAGCACACCGGCGGCACGGCACACCGTCGCCGCCTTCATGTCGAGGGGCACATGGCAACCCAGTGCAGAGAGGATCAATTTCACGGGCAACGGACGCCAGGCGCTCGCCGCCGCGTTGGCGGCTGTCGCTTCTCCCGGCCAGCGTGTGGGCGTTGAGGCATTGTCGTACCAATCGGTTGCCGGCATCGCCGCACGGCTTGCATTAGAGGTCGTGCCCCTCCCGATGGACAAGTATGGACTGCGCGTGGACGGCGTAATTGAAGCGCACCGCCGCGCTCGCATGCGGGCAATCTATGTGCAGCCTACGTTGCACAACCCGCTCGGGCTCACGATGCCGTCCAAACGGCGGCAAGAGCTCGCGCGGGTCTTGGGTGACCTGGATCTTGTCGCCATCGAAGATCACGTCTACGCGTTCCTCATCGACGACCATCTGCCCCTGGCTTCGCTGGCGCCGGAGCACGCCATAATGATCGACAGCCTGTCCAAGCGCATTGCACCGGGGCTTACTTTGGGATGGGCCCTGGCGCCGTCCCGCCTCGTACAGCCGATTGCAGAGGCGATCCGCGCAAGCGCACTTGTCCCCTCCGGGTTGGCTTTGGAGTTATGCGTACGCTGGATAGCGGATGGAACCGTCGCGCGTCTGGTCAAGGATAAGCGTCGCGATGCGACGACGAGACAACAGGTGTTGCGCAAGGCATGTCCCGAGCTTGCGATTCGGGCTGATCCGCGGGCGTACCATGCCTGGATAGAATTGCCGGTGCAGTGGCGGTCCCAATCGTTCACTGCCGCGGCGGCGGCACAAGGAATTGCGGTGGCGCCGGCCTCGGCGTTTGCCGTGGCGCCCGGTCACGCCCCCAATGCCGTGCGCGTTGCCCTGGGCAGCACTCCACTGGATGTCCTCGCCGGCGCGCTGCGATGCCTGAACTCACTGGTTCGCCTCGGGCCCAGCAACGGAAATCTCGAATAGCCCGGGAGCGGGTTTGCTGAGATCGTGACGCGGGCATTCCACTTTGCTTCGGGTTGACATCTTACCAGAGGCTGATTACGATTCTGGTTGAATGTCAACCCAAGAGGAGAAAGATCGCCTCGAACTCCTGCAGGGCACGTTGGACGTTCTCATTCTCCGCACCCTGATCTTCGGCC
>Ga0126381_100005374_pt1 | contig 14093 bp, 13 predicted proteins | sample PanSoiMetPlot_28_FD_96465 | JGI IMG/M metagenome (GOLD analysis project Ga0126381, IMG submission 96465) | Tropical forest soil microbial communities from Panama - MetaG Plot_28 | ecosystem: Environmental > Terrestrial > Soil > Tropical forest > Bulk soil | place: Panama | collected 2016-02-17
CACGACCCGCGCCGTACAGGCAACGAAGAGGATTCCGCGGATAGCATCCAGTGCGACTCCATGGGGTTCATCGCAACCGGAACGCCACCTGGCGACAATCTTGTGGCTGTGCAAGTCGATCGCAACCGTCGTCCCCTCCTCCTCGAGGCTCGTATAGAAACGGCCACGCAGGGGGTCTACCGCGAATCCCTCGGCTGAAGCCCCGAGCACGATCTTATCTTTGGGTTTCACGCGAGTTGGATCAGAAACGTCAAACACCGTGATCGCGTTATCGGCTGAAGGGATATCCAGAGGCGGCACACCACGGGTAAGCCACAGTTCGCGTGTGGCGGCAACGTAGGTCAGGGAATCAGGCGCTGCGCTCATTCCGGCGTCGCGCGACGCGACGGGCACGCACTCACCGATCTTGAGTGTAGTCGCGTTGATTGCGCAGATCGTTGAGTCCCCGCGATTGCCCACATAGACCGTACCGTCGCCGACGGCGACCGAGGTGGGGCCGACCAACGGACGTTTACCTTTGAAATCGACCTCCACGGTTGGGAACCCGTCGATGGAAGTCACTGCGTCCGTTCGGACGTCTATGAGGATCACTCTTCCAGTGTTCGATGCAGGCACCCACAGACGTCGACCGTGCGGCTCATACGCGAAATAGTCCAGCGACACCGTCCCTGTGGCGCCGGGCAATGGCAGGCCCTTCAGAGTGAACTTAGCTTCCCGGAGCGCGTTTGCGTTCTCGGCGAGGGCAACAACGGAAGCAAATCCGGCGACTACGAAGGCGATAAGGGTGCTGCAACGTCGAGACGTTCTTGGCGGCAGAATGCGCTGGGTGGCGTGATACATGATGCGAACCCGGCTGCGCGAAGTTATCGCCTGAGCGTAGAACAATGCCTGGCTCCCAGACGCCGATACGCGGTAGTCCGCTCGAATTGCACGGCAAACGGCGGATCGGCGCTGTTACTTGAGCCTGAGCCGTCAGTCCTCGATTCATTTATTGCGATTCGCGTCGGCGTAGCCAGCATACAAACTGTCGAGCACGGGAGTGATGGCTTTAAGCAAGGCATCATCGTCCTGTTGAAGTGACCGCGCACCGGCCACGATCGTCGCAAACCCCGGCGCTTCCGCAATCGGGATGCCGCCGACATCGAGGTGATGAACGAGCGCCCCCAGCCGAGCGAGGCCCGCGTCCTGCTCCAGGTCGAAGCTCGCCACTAGCACCTCAAAGGTGACCTTGGAATCCACGTGCGTGAATTCCGCACCATCGAAATCGAAGCCGACGGCGCTCTTCGGACAGTCCTTTACGCGCTTGAGCCAGAGGAACTTGGCTTTCGGATCGATGAAGCGCCGGATCAGCCAGGCAGAAGCAACCCGATCGATCCACAGGTGTTCGCGGGTCGCCCACGTGCATGCGCGATAGTCCTTGCGGTCGCGAATCCGGATCTTCCGGTGCGCTGGATGAGGCTCATCGGGCGCAAAGCGCGCGTTGAGTGCCGTCTCGGCATCCGCGAGCGCCCCCTCCATCTGCTTGCGAGGCTCGCCGGGAAAGAAGTCGCGCGCGACGACCGCCGCCACTTCTCGCGCGATGCCGGCCAGCCGCTGCCGCGCTTCGGGCTCGCTGAGCTTTCCCACCTCCTTCTTGAGCGCATCCAGACGCTGAATGGCGTCCGAGTACTCCTCGGTTCGATCAAACAGCGCCACCAGCTCGGCGTTCTGCTTGGTCGATTCGGCGTCGAAAGACAAAAGCTGCACGAGCCCGCCCGCAGCCTTGATCACGGCACCTTGTTCCTCGAGCACTTCCCGTGAGTGCTCCCCGTTGGGAAGCAGATAAGCCCCATCGCGAAGCAGCCCTGCGCCCGCGGCCTTCAGCGCGCGCCAGATGCGCATGCGAAGGGTGGGATTGGGACCCGGGAGATTGGTGACGAGGAGTAGCCAGGCTGGAGCTGGGGGTGGCATTGTAGAGAATACTACCTTATCGTTACATCCTTAACGACAATGCTTCCCTGCCGTGCCCGGAGGTCCCTATGAAATGGGTCACCCGTGAACGTCCCAAGATCGATCGTCTGGCATGCCCCTGGCTGATCCGACGGTTCATCGACGCGGAGGCCGAGATTCACTATGTACCGGCGGCACAGGTGCTTGCGGTCGCAGAACGCGAAGGCGCGATTCCCTTTGACGTGCCGGGCGTCGAGCTGACTCACTCAGGTCCCTTGTGCAGTTTCGATGCGTTTCTTGAGAAGTATCATCTCGAGGAGCCCGCGCTCGCGCGCCTTGCCGAGATTGTGCGCGCCGCCGACACGGACACGCTCGATCGCTCCGCGCAGGCCCCGGGGCTCTTGGCGATTTCGCTCGGTTTGGGCGCCAACATCGGCGATGACCAGGCGCTGCTCCGGACCGCCCTGCCCTTGTACGACGCGCTATACACCTGGTGCCGCTCGTTGGGCGGCGAGCGGCACGGTTGGCATGCGCAGACGATTCTGAACGAGATGCGCCGGTGAGGTTTGCTGCGCTTTCCGGCGGGTGCGCAATGACGCGCCGCGAGCTCGGGCACGCGGCGCTTGGGGCCTTGCTGAGCGTCAGCACGCGGCAAAAGGCGTGGTCGACATCCTCCGGCGCGCCAGAGCTCGACGGTGTCACTCGCTGGCGCGCCGACTTCCCAGCACTCGATCAGACCGTGAACGGCCATCCGCTCGTGTACCTCGACAGTGCCGCTACGACGCAGCGTCCTGCGGCGGTGCTGGCAGCGCTGCTCGACTATTACCGGCACGACAACGCCAATCCCGGTGCCAAACTCCACGCCCTCGCGCGACGAGCCTACGAGCGGTATGAAGGCGCACGCCGCACTCTGGGGACCTTCATCAACGCGGCGGATCCCGATGAAGTGGTGTGGGTGCGAGGGACCACCGAGGGTATCAATCTTGTCGCCTGCGCCTGGGCGCGTCCGCGCCTGCGTCCCGGGGACGAGCTGCTCCTGACCGTGGCCGAGCACGCTTCGAACCTCTTGCCGTGGCGCCTGGCGGCCGAGGAGACAGGCGCCAAGGTGCGCTATCTCGACGTGGATGATGAGGGCCGCCTGAGCCTCGATGACCTCGATCGGAAGCTCTCGGAGCGAACACGCCTCGTTGGATTTAGTCATATCTCCAACGTCGCGGGTTGTGTCAACCCGGCCGCAGAGATTTGTGCGCGGGCCCGTCGTGCCGGCGCCCGCGTGCTCATTGATGCCGCGCAGTCCGCTCCGCACGTTCCGCTTGATGTGCGCAGCCTCGGCTGCGACTTTCTGGTGTTCTCCGGCCACAAGATGCTCGGTCCCATGGGCATCGGAGTCCTCTGGGGGCGGCGGGAGTTGCTCGAAGACATGTCGCCCTACCAAGCCGGATCGAATATGGCACATGAGGTCGATTTCGCGACCCAGGAATTCGAGCACGCCGCTCGCAAGTTCGGCGCCGGCACGCCGAACGTCTCAGGGCCTGTCGGCCTCGCGGCTGCCGTTCAATACTTGAGCAGCCATAACCGGAGCGCGCTCGAAAGCCACGAGGCGGAACTCACGCAATATGCGCTTGAGCAGATGACCGACATCCCGGGCCTGCGGCTACTTGGACCGCGCTCGGCGGCGCAGCGGGTACCCGTCTTCTCGTTCGTGCTGGCGGGACATACCCCCGCCGAGATCCTGCGCTATCTGGACGCTCGGGGCATTGCCATCCGTGCCGGCGAGCTGGCCGCACTGCCGCTCTTGAAGCGCTTCGGAGTGACCGCTGCCGCGCGGGCGTCCTGCTACCTCTACACGCAGACGGCAGAGCTTGCTCGGCTTGCCGCCGCGCTTCGCGAATTGACCCGCAGCCACAGGAAGGACTCGATATGAACCGAAGGGTGATAAGGATGATGAGCGTCCTTGTCCTGGCGGCGTGCGCCTCGGCCTCAGCCGCCGATATCGACTGGTCGAAGGTCGATCAGGCGATGGGCAAGAAGGGATCGGACCAGTCCGGAGGCGTGCGCAAGTACGGCCTGCCGCGCTCGGATCTGACAGTGACCGTCGACGGGTTGGCCATTAAACCCGCCCTGGCGCTCGGTTCGTGGCTGGCATTTCAGCCGGCAGGCGATAGTGCCATGTTCATGGGCGACCTGGTGCTGACCGACACGGAGATCAGCCCGGTGATGCAACGGTTGATCGAGGGCGGCGTTGAGATAACCGCCGTCCACAATCATCTGCTGCGAACCTCGGTCCCTGTCTTCTACATGCACGTTGCAGGACACGGCGATCCGGTGAAGCTCGCGGAAGCCCTGCATGCTGCTCTGGCCTTGAGCAAGACGCCGTTCACCCAGGCGTCGGCATCTCCGACACCGGCACCGCTCGAGTTGGACACGGCCGCAATTGAAGAGGTGGTGGGATACAAGGGCACCGCAAACGGCGGCGTGTACCAGTTCAGCATTCCGCGCGCGGAAACCGTTTCCGAAGGCGGTATGACCGTTCCCCCGTCGATGGGCACTGCCACTGCGCTCAACTTCCAGCCCACGGGGGATGGCAAGGCGGCGATCACCGGTGACTTCGTCCTGCTAGGTAGCGAGGTCAACCCGATCCTGAAGACCCTTCGCCAGAACGGCATCGAGGTGACGGCGTTACACAGCCACATGATCGATGACTCACCACATCTCTTCTTCATGCACTTCTGGGCGAATGACGATGCGCAGCGGCTCGCGCGGGCGCTGCGCGGCGCGCTCGATCTGGCGAATCTCAAGCGCGGGTCCTGACCACCTGTCCGCAAGCCTTATGCGCTTGATCTCCATTTCGCTCTTCAGCCAAGCCATCACGATCGCGACGCAGTCGACCGCGCAGAGCGTTACCGCGACACACCTGGCCCAGTCGACCAAGGTCCTGTTCGTCTGCGAGCACGGTTCCGTCAGGAGCCTCGTAGCCATGGAGCATTTCAACCGTAGGGCCCGCGAGCGTGGCCTCCCCTATCAGGCCGTCGCACGTGGAACTGCCCCTGCGCCCACGGTGCCGTCACAGGTTCGGGACGGTCTCCAGGCAGACGGATTCGACGTCTCAGGCTTCGTGCCACGGTTGTTGAGAGCCTCGGATGTCGAGGATGTCGCGCTCGTCATCTCGTTTGACGATGACATTACGGAGACGGTGGGCGGCCGGACACGATACCTGAAGTGGGACGATCTGCCCGGTGTCCTGACCGACTATGCGGTCGGTCGCGATGCGATCGTCAGTCAGGTCGACGCCTTGATCGATTCACTCGCCCGCAGCAGCGGCTTACCATGAACCCGGCGGCTGACACATCCCGTCCGATCCGGCATCTGGTGCGGTACTTTCTGCGCCTGGGGCTCCTCGGTTTTGGCGGTCCCGTAGCCCTCGTCGGTCAGATGGAGCGCGAGCTCGTCACCGAGCGCGGCTGGCTGACCAAAGAACAGATGCGCGAGGCGATTGCGGTCTGCCAGTCGATGCCCGGGCCGCTTGCGATTCAGGTCGGGATCTATATCTCGTATCTGCGTGGCGGTTTCTGGGGGGCTTGGGCGGGTGGCTGGGCATTCATCTTTCCCAACTTCGTGATCGTGGCGGCGCTCGGCGCTTTGTACGTTCATTTTGGCGGTTTGCAGCCAATCACCGCCATCTTCTACGGCGTCAGTCCCGCCGTCATCGCGCTCATCCTGCATTCCTGCTATCGGCTCGCCAAGCTCGGCATGGAGGATTGGCTGCAGTGGGCGCTGGCGGCGGTGTGTTTTGCAGTGACGGTCGTGCTTCATGCCGAGGTCGCACTGCTCTTCATTGGCGCTGGGATTATCGGCATCCTGTACTACGGCAGGTTCTGGCAGCGCGCAAGTTCGGCGACGCCGCTGCTCGGTGCGGCACCGCTAGCGCCCGTTGCCCCCCTCGCACCGGTCGCAAGCGCCTCGACGGTCACCAAACTCTTTCTGTTCTTTCTCAAAGCCGGCGCCCTCACCTTCGGCAGCGGCCTCGTGATCGTGCCCTTTCTACAGCAGGGAGTCGTACAGCAATACGGCTGGCTCGGCGAGCGGGACTTCCTGGTGGCTGTCGCCGTCGGGATGATCAGCCCGGGTCCCGTGGTGATTACGGCGACGTTCGTCGGCTACCTGGTTGCGGGCTTCTGGGGTTCGCTCGCATCGACCGTGGGAGTCTTTCTGCCGTCGTTCCTTCTGGTGCTAATCGCGGCACCGCTGCTGGCGCGTCATCGGTCCAACCGCAACGTGCAGGGATTCGTGAAAGGCGCGTATGCCGCGGCAATCGGGACGATCCTCGGCGCTTGCGTGCTCCTGGGGCGAATTGCCATCGGAGACTGGCTGACCATCCTCATTGGGCTCGGAGCACTCATTGCTTTGTTTCGCTGGAAGGTGAGCAACCCGCTGCTCATGGCGATCACGGCAGCGGCGGGACTGATCGCCTTTCCGTTGCTGCACCCGGCATGGGTGATGGTGAAGTGAATCGTGCTGAGACAGGTGAAGTGGTCAAGTCTGTGGCTTCTCGTCGTGTGTCTGGGGCTCGGCATCCTCGGCTCGATGCCGAGCTTCGGACAATCATCCCCCGAGCTCGCCATGCGCGACTTTTCCTCCGGTCAGATCAAGAAGGGCGTGCGTTCCATCGGCTTTGGGGGTGACGGGGCAACGTGGGGCAGTTACGGTCTGGTCTGGCGCGATGCCGGAACGGCACTGGTGGATTACGGCAACACGTCCTACACGAACGGCAATGACTTCCAGTTCGCGGCGATCGGTGCAACCACGCCTGCGCTCTGGCACGACCTCGCTATCTACGTCATCGGCATGACCCAATCCACCAATGACGTCCGGTTCGATCTGAAGTCGCCGGGACTAGGCCCAGGGCCGACGCCCGTCGTGGGTCACGGTGCCGACGACGCTCTGTTTTCGAAGATCGCCATGCCGCTGGGCCACGGTGTGTCGGCCGGTATCCTGCTCTCCTACGAAACCTCGCACTTCGACGCAAGCTCCGTCGCAGCCGCTGAAAACACGGTCCGCTACGAGACGTACTGGCGTCCCTCCGGTGGCTTTGGCATTGCATGGCAACCGAATAAGCGGCTGCTGTTTGGCTTCCGGGCACTGTTGAACAATGACCTCGAGCGGCGGACGGATGCGACAGGCACCGTCGAGGGACTCGCGCGCTCGGTCGAGTTGCGCCTCGGAGGGTCCATATCCCCCTGGGAAGGCGCGTTGATCGATCTCGGCGGTACCCGTCTCGAAAGAAGAAATGCGATTGCGGGCACGCACAAGGTGATCTACGAGCCGAACATCGGGTTCGAGCAGGCGCTGTTCTCCCGGCATCTCACGCTCCGCTTCGGCGTGGATGAGACCTCACCCACCGCCGGGTTGTCGGTGAAGATACCGCCGTTCAACCTGGACGTGGCTTACGTGCGCAACATGGCCCGGGCCCGGCTGGGCGAGCTCTTCGGCACCGAAAGCAACAGTATCCTGGCGACATTGGCCATAGACTACGACGCCATTCTTCGGCGTCACTGAATCGAGGTCACATGCCCCAGAGGCCCGCCATTCGCGCACTGATTGACACGCTGTCTTGGGGCGGTATTGCGGTTGGCTTACTGGTCGGCGTCGTCCTCGCCGCCCCGCCGGGGGCGAACAGCGTCTCCCTCCTGCGCGTGGCGGATGTTCCATTGGGCGGAAATACGACGCGATTGGACTACGAGAGTCTCGACGAAGGCCGCCACCTGCTCTTCATCGCGCATCTCGGCGACAGTGCCGTGGTCGTGTTCGACACGCAGGCTCAGCGCGTGATTGCTCGCATTCCAGGGATCAGCAAAGTGCACGGCGTGCTCGCAGTCCCGGAGCTCGGCACCGTTTACGCGTCCGCCACGGGAACGAACGAGGTTGTCGCGATAAATGAAGAAACCCTTAAGGTCACAGCACGTGCCCCCGGTGGCGTCTATCCTGACGGCATGGCTTATGCGCCCGAAGTGCACAAGCTATACGTGTCAGACGAGCACGGGGATACGGAGACGGTCATCGACGTACGGACGAATACACGTGTCGCCACCATTCCACTGGGAGGGGATGTCGGGAACTCGCAATACGACGCAGCGTCACAACGCGTCTTTGTCAACGTTCAGACCCGCAGGCAGCTGGTTGAGATAGACCCGGCGAGCGACAAAGTCGTCACGCGGACGGACCTGCCGGGAGCGGAAAGTAATCACGGGCTCCTGATCGAGTCGCAGCAGCGTAAGGCGTTCATTGCCTGTGAAGAAAACCATAAGCTTCTGGTGTTCGACCTCGAGACGCGCAAAGTGACGGTTGCCTTCGAGGTCGGCGAGGATCCCGATGTCCTCGCCTACGATCCGGACCTTCATTACGTGTACGTCGCGGCCGAATCCGGCCCTGTCTCAGTGTTCAAGACGCTGTCCGGGCAGGTCTCAAAGGTCGGTTCGGTGGACATCGGTCCCAACGCCCATGTGGTCGCGGTCGATCCCGGGACCCACAAGAGCTACTTCCCGCTCAAGAACCTGGGCGGACAGACGGTTATGCGAATCATGAGTCCCGCCTCAGTCAACCAGTAATCAGGAACCGGCTTGGCCTTTCGAGTAGCCGTTTCCGGCGGCTTATGGTGGCTTGTCCCGATGGCGGTGTTCGCCGCACCTCCGGACAATTCCTCGACGTCCATTCAGACCGTGGTGGTCCAGGGACAGAAGCTCAACGTCGAGACGACAATCGATCGCAAGATCTATACGGTGCCGGAGGATGCCCAAAGCACACTCGGTACACTGAGCGATATTCTGAGTGTGATCCCATCTGTCGATGTGGATCCCGATGGCATCGTCTCGTTGCGCGGGGACACCAATGTCCTCGTTCTGATTGACGGCAAGCCCGCGACCCAGCTTCAAGGAGCGAACGCTGGCGACGTGCTGCAGTCGATTCCCGCGAGTGAAATTGAGCGCATTGAGGTTCTGACGACCCCGCCCGCGCAGTTCAAGGCCGAAGGCGCAGCTGGCGTGATCAACATCATCACGCGCAAGCGGGCCGCTAAAGAATCGGCGTCCGCCTCACTCACAGGAAGCCTCGGCAGCGGCGGACGCTGGCTCGTCGGCGGTAATGGCAGTTACGGGAGCAAGCAATTTACGGCGTCGGTGACCGCGGGATTTCGCGAGGACTTCCGGGAACGAAGGATCCAATCGGTGGTCACCGGACCCGACCCCACCACCGGTCAGCTGCTCGAGAGCCAAAGCCATGCCGACCAGGTTATTCGTCGCAATATCCCGAGCGTCGGTTTTTCGACCGAGTACGACCCGAATGACCACCAGGCGCTCGCGCTATCGGGCAACTGGCTATCGCACGGGGGGCTTCGCACTTACACCCAGTATGATGTCAGTACGCTCGAGTCCGGTGCGATAACGCGCTCCACGCGGCGGCTCACCAGCGGGCACGACCCCGAGGACGACTACGACGCCAAGCTCCGATTCAGCCAGAAGTTCGACAAGCCAGGCGAGACTCTCGACTTCTCCGTGCACCGCTCCATATCGCATCAGCATGAGCATTACGACTATGTTAACGATTCATTCGTGCCGCCGGCGCCCACCTATTACAACAACCTGAGCTTCACTGAGGATCAGGGTATCACCGACGCCGATCTTGACTGCGCGCTTCCCTTGTCGAAGACGCAATCCTTGAGAGCCGGTTATGCCTTCGAGCAGGACGACTACGGCTTCAGCAACGTAGGTGCCAATGTCGACCCCGTAACCGGGATCGAGACCATCGACCCCACACTCACCAACCAATTCAGGTTCCAGCAACGTATCCATGCGGCCTATCTGAGTGACCAGGGAGGTGTCGGTGCCTGGAACTGGCTCGCTGGGGTACGGGCCGAATGGACGACCAACGATGCGCTGCAGGTCACCGATAACGTATCAACTGCGCACCGCTACGCGGATGTCTTTCCGAGCGTACATATCGATCGAAGTCTGTCGGACCGTTCAACGCTATCCTTCGGCGCGAGCCGCCGTATTGCCCGTCCGAACCCGATTTACTTAAACCCGTATGTCGACCACGAGTACCCACCGAACCTAAATGCAGGTAATCCCAATCTCAGGCCACAGTTCACGCAGTCCTTCGACCTGGGTTATGGCTACGAGCACGCCGACGCAAGCTACGGCCTCACAGCCTACTACCGCCGCAACAACGACAGCATGACTGACGTGACCGAATACCTGGGCAATGGCCTGACGTTGACCACCAAGACCAATCTTCCGAGAAGTGATTCGGCTGGCCTTGAGTTCTCGGCGACCGGCCATGTCTTTCCGAAGCTCCTCTATAGCGTGAGCGGCAACGCCTTCTACAACCAAATCGATGCCACAGAGCTCGGCTATCCGGGGTTGAAATCGACTACCGGGCTCAATTTAAAGGCGAAACTCGACTACCATCCGACAGTTGCGGACTCGGGGCAGATCATCTTCACCCGCACTGACAAGCGCCTGACCCCGCAGGGCAACGTGAGTGCCACGAACATCGTCAATCTCGGTTACAAACACACACTGACGCCCGCGCTCTCGGCAATGGCGACGGTCTCCGACCTCTTCAACGGCCAGCACTATCAGCGTTACGTGTCCACGCCGACGCTAACGCAGGTCTACGAGCGCAGCGTCGTGGGCAGGGTAGCCTGGGTCGGTCTCACCTACTCCGTGGGAGTCACAAAGAAGGAGAAGGAGCCGAACTTCGAATACGACTCGGGAGCCGGACCGTGATCTCCGCGTGCGACAAGCGATGAGCGGTCGCTTCGCCATCCTCTGCGCACTGGGTGCGGCCCTACTCTTTGGCGCGAGCACGCCCTTCGCCAGGGCGCTGGTCGGCGATGTGCCACCGATATTGCTCGCCGGATTCCTTTATCTCGGAAGCGGAATTGGCCTCTGGGTGGTCCGCCTCGTCCGCGACCGTGGGTTCGAGCCGATAAGTCTGTCGCGTGCCGAATGGCCCTGGCTGTCGGGGGCAATAGCTGTTGGCGGCGTACTCGGACCCACCCTTCTGATGTATGGACTCACCCGCGCAACCGCCGCCGACGCATCCCTCCTGCTCAATCTCGAGGCGGTGCTGACTGCACTCTTGGCATGGGTGGTTTTCCGTGAAAACGCAGACCGACGCATTGTGCTCGGGATGGCGCTCATCATCGCTGGCGGCGTGGTCCTGGCATGGCCCTCAGGCGCAGGAGGACGAACGAGTCTATGGGGAGCGCTCGCCGTGGCCGGTGCGTGCCTGTGTTGGGCGGTCGATAACAACCTGACTCGCAAGATCTCGGCAAGCGAACCGATTTTCATCGCAGGAACCAAGGGCCTGGTTGCCGGAGTTACCAACGTTGGGCTGGCGCTCGCATCTGGCGCGACGCGGCCGTCCGCACCACTGATTGCAGCGTCCGCCACCGTGGGTTTTTTAGGTTATGGCGTTAGCCTGGTGCTCTTCGTTCTGGCCCTGCGCGGCCTGGGCGCAGCTCGCACGGGTGCCTACTTCTCTATGGCGCCCTTCGTCGGCGCTGCGATCGCCATCGCCGTGTTTCACGAACCGACTTCGGCAGCCTTCTGGGTGGCCGCGATGCTGATGGCGATCGGCGTCTGGCTGCACCTCACGGAACGGCACGAGCACGAGCACAGTCATGAACTGCTCGTCCACACGCACAGCCATCAACACGATTCGCATCACCAGCATGCACATGGCTTCGCGTGGGACGGGCGGGAGCCTCATACGCACGAGCACCGCCACGACCCCCTCACCCACTCTCATCCGCACTACCCCGATATCCATCACCGACACGGGCACTGAGCGGGATCGTGGCCCAAGCACAGCGCTTGTCCCACAGTCCCGCCCTTCCAGGGTGATCCGCTCACGAGATTTCTCTGTGTCTCATGGGAGATCGTCGCAGCCCGCCTCTCGATGGACTTCACTGATCGGCTAGGTCAGCCGAGGCAGCAGGAAAGCAAACGTCAGCCCAAGGGCAAAGCTCGCCAACGAGATGCCGTAGAGCGTGACGTTGATTCGGCGCAGCCTGTGGCACGCTTGGGCTGCCGCTGGGTCCGTGGGGCATGGCAGAGTCCGCGAATACCACGTTGCGGCCCCGCTCGCCACCAGGAGAACGAATGCCAGGCCAAACACCAATAGTTTGTGCTCGCTCAGCCATATCAGCTGTGGGATCGCGGTGACCAGACCCGCGAGCGCAGCACCGGCGCCCAGCGCGACCAGGATGGCAGGCAGCACACAACAGACGAGCGTCCCGGCGCTGCTCAGCAGGGTCACTGCGGACAGGACCAGGTTGCGGGCCAGGGCCGTCATCGGAGTACTCACGGTTTCGACTGCCCCAGGCGGCTCCGGATCGCATCAATCGGAGTGTCACTTCGCTCGATGGTCCTGACCGTATAGCCCGCGTTCGTCAACGCCTTGCGTAACTCCGCATCCGGAATGTCCTGGCCATCCTTCAGGGCGACCGCCACCAGACGCTGTTCCAGGCTCACGACCACGTCAGCGGTCGCTGGAAACTTTCGCAGCTTCTTCTCGATGCCCTGGGCACAAAACGCGCACACGAGGCCATTGACGTGCATCTCAATCGTCGTCGCGTGCGCTACCAGGGACGCGAACATCAGGAGAGCAACCAATAAGACCCGGTAGGGGTTCATGACGTCGTGCCTCTCAGAAGTTGAACATGGCCATTGCCTGGAGCTTCCCGCCGTTGGTAATTCCGGCTTCGATCCAGGCGCCGCCCTTAAAGAGCCGCAGGAGCGCCGCTACCTCGGTACCGTGATGGATATCGTCGGTGTACTGACGAGCCTGCACGACAAACCACGTCGCAATCTGGTTGTATTCGTGCTCATAGGGGGCGATTCCAAGCTGAAGCGTATCGACCCGAATGCTGAACGCATTCGCCTTCTGCAGATCCGTCTTCAGCGACGCGTAAACCCTGCGGGTCTCGTAGTCCGCCTGGGCTCCCGCATTCACCGCGAACTCGGTGCCGCTGAACGTGCTCCCCGTGGCCCCGCCTGCGCCGCCCCATACGAAGACGTTGGCTTGGGCGGACTCCAGATTCCAGCGGTGCAGGAGATAGTTCAGCCGCGCATAGGTAATGCGCTCAGTTCCTGACGTGACGTCGCTGTCGAACTCGACGTGACCTCCGCCCACCGAGTAGTTGTATTGTGGCGCGTAGAAGATTTGCGCTTCCTTCATTGTGCCCGCGCCATACTCGAGCATTACGGTCGTGCCATTGGCAAAGGCTATCGGCTTGGACAAAGCGCACACTGGGCCGATGAGTACGAGCGCGCCCCCGAGAATCTCGGAGAAACGGATCACTGATCGTCTCCTCAGGCAGATGACAAAACCGCTCCGTCTCCGGGGAGACAGAGGGGACTACTCAGTCGCGAGTGACGTCAGGCGATGGGAGGCCGCAGTAGACGCGCCGGATGGTGCTCGACGACCATCTGCGTATTCGCCTTCGGAGGGAGGATGTGAGGAACCCTAACGGTGATCAGCGTAACGGTGCTCGGTATTGCCGCACCGAGCGACAGGGCGCAGGTCGTCGCACAGGCGCCTGAACCTGAACAGCAGTCTGCGCAGGCATCCGTCATCGGCAGATACTCTCCACCGCACTGGGTGGGGGCGCCGTGGGTCGCCGGAGCCGCCAGAGATCCCGCATACGCAAGCACTGGCCCCTGCCAGGTGAAGGCAAGAAGCAGAATCGTAACAATCAGCCGTCGATGCATAACCTGAGTCTACCCCAGGGTCAGCAGGGGTTGTAGTTGCTGCAGTTCGCGTTGCGGGCACGCCGGAGGGCGAAGAGGCACCCCGTTCACGCCGCAGCGCAGCCCTAATCGCGACCGCGTCGTGTCGGCGCGAGCCTGGTACGGCCTGAGCGCATCTGAGCATCTAAAATGTCACGAACTACCTATTTTCATAGGACTTCGTGAGCATCGATGGGCGCTGTTGATACCGGGTGAGAAGAGGTTCTGGCGCCCCCGGCCGGAGTTGAACCGACGACCTACCGCTTAGGAGGCGGTCGCTCTATCCACTGAGCTACGGGGGCGCATTCGACCCGCCCAGTCTACCGGCGCGGCGGCCGCGGCCACCATCCCCGACCCCTTCAGCCGCGGGCA
>Ga0126381_100005375_pt1 | contig 14088 bp, 7 predicted proteins | sample PanSoiMetPlot_28_FD_96465 | JGI IMG/M metagenome (GOLD analysis project Ga0126381, IMG submission 96465) | Tropical forest soil microbial communities from Panama - MetaG Plot_28 | ecosystem: Environmental > Terrestrial > Soil > Tropical forest > Bulk soil | place: Panama | collected 2016-02-17
AGGGACAACCTCTCTGGCAGCTCAACGACAAGGATGCTGGCAGGCGTGCGCCGGCACATGATGCCAGCGGCCATACCTGGCAGCATTCCGACGAGGCGCTCTTTCAAATCACCAAATACGGTCGGTTCGCTTCCATGCCTGGGCGCCCGTCACGGATGCCCGCCTTTAAGGATCGGCTGAGCGATGACCAGATTCTCGCGATTATTGCCTTTATCAAGCGCAGTTGGCCGATCGGTCTACGCGCCTCGCAAGCCATGCTCAATCCCCGCTACGCGGGTATGCCGCCGGAAGCCTCACGCGCGGCATGGAGATTTCCGCCGACATGTAGAGAAACGCTGGCCCGAGCCGGGTCAACCTTGGGGCCCGGATTTTCGGTCGAGCGCGTAGAGGGAAAGCCCTGAAACCGCACGCGCTGGGAAGGCCCGGGAGCTGGTTGACTGCCGCAATGACGCCAATGGAAACGGAGCCTCCCGGGGCCGTAAGTGCTTTCCGTGCGGCTTCGGTCGTCTTCTAAACACATCCCGGCGATGACCAGGTTGTTCAGGCCTGCAGCCCGCGCGCCGTGTCGGCGCCATGCCAAACGACCGCCGACCTCGATTTCAAACAGCGAAGGACAGGTCAGCGAACAATTCGGCGTGGTCAATGAAGCCCTGCCCGACTGGCGCTGTGAACTTTCCGGCTTAAGGTTTGCCCGCCGCCGATTCGGCCGGCCCTTGGCGAATTTGCAATTTCAAGTGCGCAAAACTGGCCCAACGCATTCGCGCGGCTCGTTCAGGCCAGATTAACGCCTGTGCGCCGTCTTATTGGCGACGCTGACGCGCAAATGCCCTGGAGCGTTTCCCGGTTTCGTGATTTTGCCGTAGATTCAGATTCCAGCCGCCGGAGGCGGTCCATGACCCATGAAACGGTTCGGCGGGCATCTCCTGATGCGCTGCTGGCTCTCGCCCAAAAGGAAGGGCGTGGGCAACTCAAGATTTTCCTAGGGGCAGCTCCCGGGGTCGGCAAGACCTACGGGATGTTGACCTCCGCGCGGGCAGTCAAGGAGGAAGGCCGCGACGTGGTCGTTGGCATCGTCGAGACGCATGGCCGGCAAGAAACACAGGCGCTGCTTGCCGGATTCGAGGTCCTCCCCCGCAAACCCATCGTCTATCGCAACCTGATCGTTAATGAATTCGACCTTGATGCCGCCCTGGCGCGACGTCCGAGCCTGCTCCTGGTTGATGAATTTGCCCACACCAATGTACCCGGGAGTCGCCATCCAAAGCGATGGCAAGACATCGAGGAATTGCTCGCCGCCGGCATCGCCGTCTGGACCACCCTCAACGTCCAGCATCTGGAGAGCCTCAACGACGTTATCCAGAAGATTACCCGCATTCGGGTCCGTGAAACCATCCCTGATCGGGTGTTCGAGGATGCCGATGAGATTGTGTTGGTCGATTTTCCGCCCGACGAGCTGCTCAAACGCTTGGCCGAGGGCAAGGTTTACGTTCAAGACACCGCCGCGCGTGCGGTCGAACATTTTTTCAAGCCGCAGAACCTAACGGCTCTTCGCGAGCTGATGCTGCGTCGCGCTGCCGAGCGAATTGATGCCGATCTTGTCGAACGCATGCAGGCTCAGGCGATCGAAGGACCGTGGCCGGCCGGCGAGCGCATCGTCGCCTGTATTGGTCCCGACCTGATTTCCCCGCTCGTCGTTCGCACCGCCAAACGCCTCGCCGACCTCATGAATGCTCCCTGGATGGCCGTGACCGTGGAGCGGCCGGGTCATCGCATCGACGATGCGGACCGCCGGCGCGTCGATGAGGGGCTCAAACTCGCCGAGATGCTGGGCGGGGAGGCACGCACCCTGGTGGGCACTGACCTTCCGGCCGAGTTGCTGAAGTTCGCCAAATTCGAGAACATCACCCAGATTGTCATCGGGCGTTCGGGCGGCGGGTTGTTTGCTGAAATGTTTCGGCGATCGCTGCCGCACGAGTTGGTGCGTCGCGCCGAGGATATTGCAATCCACGTGGTGACAGGGCGTGCCGAGAAGCGGTCCTGGTTCAAACCCATGGCCGCCCCGTTCCAGGGGCCAATGGCGTATATGTGGTCGACCGCCGCGGTTGCGGCCGCGGTGGTGATCGGCCGCGCCATGACCATGGTGACACCGTTTCCCAACCTGTCCATGGTATTTCTGATGGCGGTGCTGTTCACGGCCGTCATCTTTGGTGTCTGGCCAGCAATCTACGCATCGATTTTATCGTTCCTGGCTTACAATTTCTTTTTCATCGAACCCATTTACACTTTCACCGTCGCCAAGCCTTATGAATTATTCGCCCTGCTGATCTTCTTGGTGATTGCCGTCATGACCTCGGCGCTCGCCGGTCGCGAACGCGATCAGGCGCGTATCTCCGCGAGTCGGATGCGCTCGACGCGTCGACTCTACGAGTTCACCCGCAAGCTGTCCGCACTCGCTAGGCTTGACGACGTTGCCGAGGGCGCCGCGGGTGAGATCTATACCACGCTTGGCCGCCCCACGATCGTGCTGCTCGCCCAAGACGGCGACGTGGCGTTGCGGGCAGCATGGCCGCCCGAGGACCAACTCGATCCTGCCACCATGACGGCGGCCCGCTGGTCGTTCATACACGACGAGCCAGCCGGCGCCGACACGGCAACGCTGCCGACGGTCCCATGGTTCTTTGTCCCCCTTCGGACCCCACGCGGCCGCCTGGGCGTTGTGGGCATTGCGTGTTCCGACGCGACCGCGCCGCTTGATTCGGAGGCCCAAGCTCTCTTCGATGCGCTCGCTGACCAGACCGCAGCGGCGCTAGACCGCGCGGCTCTGGCTCGGGAAATCCTCTCGGCTCGAACCGCGGCCGCGACCGAGCGCGTCCGCAACACGCTGCTGGCATCTATCTCCCACGATTTCCGCACGCCGCTTTCCTCGATTCTCGGTTCTGCCACCAGCCTTATTGACTACGGCGACAAGCTCGATGCGCACGCTCGGGAGGATTTGCTCAGCAACATAAAGACCGAAGCGGAAGATCTTGACGACATGGTGCGCAACCTGCTGGCCATCACCCGGATTGAGGAAGGTGCGCTCGAGTTGCGCCAGGACTGGATCGACCTGCGGGAGATTTCCGAACGGGTGGTCAATACCGCTCGTCGGCGAGGTGCGGTCCGACGTTTCGAGACCCAGCTGCCGTCCGACCTGCCGTTGGTTCGCGCCGACGCTGCTCTTATCGAGCAGGCGCTGGGTAACGTGGTAGGGAACACGGTGACCCATACGCCACCGGACACGCACGTGCTCGTCGATGCCGTTGTCGACGCGACCCGTGTGGCGCTTCGGGTCACGGACGATGGGCCCGGCATTGCGGCCGGCGTGCTGCCTCATGTGTTTGAAAAGTTCGTCCGCGGACCCGGTGTTGTTGGCGGCCGCGCCGATGGTGGTCAGGGCACCGGGCTCGGCCTTGCGATTGCCAAGGGAATCCTCGATGCCCACGGTGGCTCGATCGATGCCGAGAGCCCGGTTGCCAACGGCCGTGGAACGCGCGTGGTTTTAACTTTCCCGCGCTCGGAATCGCCATCATGACTGCCAAGATCCGTGTCCTCGTGGTCGACGACGAGGCTGCCATTCTCAAGTTTCTCAAGCCGGCACTCGGCGCCAACGATTACGAAGTGGCGACGGCGGGCGGCGTTGCCGAGGCAACCAAGCGGATCGCGGCGGAAGGCCCCGATGTCGTCGTCCTCGATCTGGGCCTACCCGACGGCGATGGGAAGGATGTGATCCGCCGCGTCCGCGAGTGGTCGGATGTTCCCATTGTGGTGCTTTCGGCACGCGACCGCGAAGCCGAAAAGATCGAAGCCCTCGATCTGGGGGCGGACGATTTCGTCAACAAGCCGTTTGGTGTCGGCGAACTTATGGCACGCATCCGCACGGCCCTGCGTCACCGTATGCAGCGTCATTTAGAAACCCCGATCCTCAAGTTGGCGGACATCGAGATCGACAACGTGCGTCGCCGAGTGACGCGCGGCGGTCAGGAGATCAAACTTACGCCGAAGGAATTCGAGCTGCTGTCTTGTCTGGCGCGCAATGCCGGCCGGGTCGTCACCCACAAACAGATACTCACCGCCGTATGGGGTCCAGCCCACACTGAGCATACGCAATATTTGCGGGTCTATATCGGGCATCTGCGCCAAAAGATCGAACAGGATCCCGATGACCCTCGGGTCGTCCTGACTGAACCGGGCATCGGTTATCGCATCGCCGACATCGCTTGAGCGACCCCGGGCGGCCGCTATAAGACGAAGCTGAGGGCCTACGCGCTCCCTCCCCACCGCGGTTGCGCCGTCCGGAAGCGAACGTCTGTTGCTACCGATCAGCGCCGCAGGGCGCCTCGCCGGGCGGCGACGGATTTTCCCTTAGTTGAAATCGTGCCGCTCGCCAGCCAAGATATTGCCGTCCACAAAACCCAGTCGAGCTTATGATACCGAACTGGCAAGCTGCCTTGCGGGTTTTCGACCGCCTCGGGCCGCTGCAAGTGCCAGCCCGTCGAACTTTAGGCGGTATCGCGCACCGTCACCCCGGCAATGAACAGCCAGTGTATTACACTCGATAGAGACGCCACCTCTCGTCCGATCGCCGATCACAATTGCCCGTTGCACGCGCTAGCACTATAATGCCCCAGCGAGAGACGTTACGTTCGCCAACCGACTGTCGGAAAATGGATAGGGCGTTTTGTTTTCGTCTCAGGGGGTGTGGCAGAATTTTTGCTGGTCACAGCAGTAATGTGGACGCACATCGCCCACGCGTTGAAGCAAGCTAGTGAAACCGCGAGATTTTCAATCCGCGGGTATTGCCAATCTACTGTCGAGTACTGCCAAGGTCATGGCTTTTGAGGAACAGCAACCTCCCCTACAGGACGCGATATCACGATGGACAATAGATGGCATAACCGGGCGCAGCGTTGGACGGCTTACTCGGTCAAGCATTCGCAAAGCAAAGCGCGAACGGCTGGTCAACGATTTGGGTTTATTTCGGCACGATATGGATTTCGTGTGTAGCGATCCCTGTTACCGACCGGGCAGGAGCCTGACCTCATGCCGTCCCCTCAAGGCCTGCCGCCAACCAGCCGACCGAGAGCACGCCCCGGGCGTGACACTGCGGCCCCTGGAAGCACTCAAGGAGGACTTGCCGCCGTAACAGCAATATCGAGCGCAGCGTTTGTCCGCTTGAGGGGGACTGCGCGGTGTTCGCCGGGCTTTTCGGTCACCCCCGTAATCACCCACTGTCCAAATGACAAAAACAGCGCGGCTTATGAGCCCGCCGGCATCGCTCATTTCCGTCGACCAATCCCAAGGTTGGGAAACCCACGAGCCACTATCCGCTCATGAAAATCCTCACGGAAGTAATCCAGCCCCAACTCATTGAACGGGCTCGCCAAGACTGTCTCGGCGAGATTCAGCGCCAGTTCGCCGGAGATTTTGCGCGTCAGGCCCGGATGAGAGTGTCACTATTTCCGAGCGATCCGATCACACGGATCGTCAATGAACTCGCCAGAATCCTCGGCTTTCCATTTCGTCCAGATCGATCTGGTGTGCAGGTCCAATTCCCTGACGGCCGTCATGGTCAGCAGTGGCACCAAGATTGGGGCGCGATGGCCAACCCGCATGCCATTGGCGTTACGGCGTGGATACCGTTAGATCCAATCGATGGGACGCGTCCTAGCCTCGAATTTGCTGGCGAACTCCCACCACTCGCGCATGAGTACGATTCTCGCGGCTATGTCCTCACCAGTCATCCGGAGCTTGCTATTCACCCAACACCCCTGCTCAATCTCAGCATCGGCGACGTGGTCACCTTCGGTCCTCGCGAACTGCATCGGACGTTCGTAGCACCCACCATGACGCAGCCGCGACTGTCCTTGGATCTTCGATTCATTCAATAACCGCGCGTTTCGCGCTGTGAGAGGCTGGCCAATTCGTTCGCAAAACCCGCCCGCTCCGACGACGGAAGCGGAGACTATGGCGAGTGAAGGTCTCTGCGCCCGCGACCGGGCACAGAGGATAGGGTATGGGGCCGCGAGACTTTCTGGGACGCGAACGCCGCTGGTGATCACCCGCGGTTCGACAGCGTTCGCACAGACAAACCCTTCCGATTGCAATGCTTTAGGGCGGTGCGGGATCGTCCGCCGACCGCTGCCGACAGTCCATAAATGCGCATAGCAGCTGTTGCTTGACAGAAGCCGCAGCTCGGATGTCAATCTTGATTCATTGAGCCGCCGGTGCAGCGCGAATCTGCGTCCTTTGAGCCTGCCGACGGCTGCCGTGTGCCACGGATCGGGATACTTTGCCGAGACCGGCGAGCGCGCGCGTCCGAGCGCTCCGTCGGCTCACAGTGCCCCCGGGGCGCTAGCCTAAAGTCGACTGCACTTGCTGCAGTCAGTCGCCGGGAAGAAGCATTTCGGGGAGATCACAATGGAACGCGCGCAGACCAAGCTCAGCAAACCGATCCCGTTCGACACGGCACGGCTCGATAGGCTTCTCGAGGATGCCGGTATTGATGTGCTCATCGCCACGTCAAAGCACAATATCCAATACTTGCTGGGCGGTTACCGGTTTTTCTTCTTCGACTACATGGATGCGATTGGGGTCAGTCGGTACCTGCCCGTGCTGGTTTATCAGCGCGGCACGCCGGAGACCGCCGGCTATTTCGGCTACAGGCTTGAGGTGTTCGAAAACCAGCTGGGAAAGTTCTGGCCCCCGAGCGTGAGCACGTCGACGTCGGGAAGCACGGACGCGATGCAGTTGGCGGTCGATCATATCAAGCGGATCGCAGCGAATGTCAGCCGGGTTGGCGTGGAGTCGGCATTCGTGCCAGCCGATGCGTACGCCCTGCTGCGTCAGGGGCTCGGCGATTGTGAGATCGTCAATGCACAGTTTGCCCTCGAACGGCTTCGGGCACAGAAAATGCCGCATGAGCTTGTAGAAATGCGCGAGGCGTCCGAGCGTGTGGTTGCCTCGATGCTCGCCGCTTTCGCGCGCTGCACCGTAGGCATGACAAAGAACGAGATCGTTGACACGCTGCGCCGGGAGGAAGTTGGGCGCGGCCTTACGTTCGAATATTGCCTGATCACGTCGGGCACCAGCCTCAACCGAGCACCATCCGATCAGCAATTGCGGGAGGGCGATATTTTGTCGCTCGATTCCGGTGGAAATTATCACGGCTATATCGGGGACCTGTGTCGGATGGGGATTGTGGGCGAGCCAGATGCCGAATTAAAAGAGCTCCTCGGCTTTGTCGACGAAGTGCAGAAACGGGCCCGACAACCGGTCCGTGCCGGTGCGCGCGGCGGCGTCATCTACGCGGCGGCCGAGGACGTTATCAAGTCATCCCCTCATGGCGCTTATCTGGAGTTTCTCGCGCATGGCATGGGACTTATTAGTCACGAAGCGCCGCGGCTCACCAGCAAAGGGCCTATCGCCTATGACGACCACGATGCGGACCGCCCGCTGCAAACCGGAATGGTGGTTTCGATTGAGACGACCATGAAACATCCTCGGCGGGGCTTTATCAAACTCGAGGACACGATCGCTGTCACCGATCAAGGTTGCGAAGCTTACGGAGACACCGGTCGCGGCTGGAATCGAATTGGGGCGAGCTGAGATCCTCGCCATCGCCAACAAATTGCGATCCGCAGCCCTGTCCCTGTTCAAGGTGATAACGGCGATCCGAACTACGAAATCGCGCCGCCCGGCGCTCTTTGCGAGTTGGCCCAGCGATTGGATAGCTGCCTGAACGACACGAGGACGCGCGAATAGCAGACACCAGGGTGGCACCGGGTGGGACGCGCCGAGCAGCCTTCGCGCAAGGCTTGGTCGTGCCTTCCGGCGGGACTTGGCTTTGGTTGGGGGCTCAAGGGATCAATCACAATAACCCAGCAGAGCACTCAGGGGGAACCTTATGAAACGTCCACGACTCGCGCTTGCCGGCTGCATTGTTTGGGTGATGGCCACGACTGCGAGTGCGGCGGATCAGTTCCAGGCAAACCGATCACCGCAGCTCTTTCGACAGCACTGCAAGTTCGACGCTACCGGAGCAAGTCAGTATTGTGCCGCTGAATGCGGGTCCGGCTATCAGTTCTACTATTGCTCCGAAAGGTCATTCGGCTGCTGTCACGTTGGCGCCGGCTATTGCGATTGGAATCTCTCGCTACGTTGCGGCCCCTGGCGCTGGACCTGGTAGGGTGTGCGCCGGCCGCGCCCGTTTGGTCCGCAGACGACGATGGATCGGTTAGCGAGGCGCATCCAGTCGCTGATCGGCTCATGCCACGCCCTTCGCGGCGAGGAGATAGACAACGCCCGCGAACCCCGCCACCCTCACGGCGAGACAATGTTCGGAGCGTTGATCGATGCGGTCTGCGGCCGACCGGATCCGCCATTGGTCGCGATTTCTCCGGTCAGCGACAGGGTGGCATGGCGTCAATCTCCCCACACATGGGTCACCCAGCGAAACTCAGGCCACCCTTTGGCCTCATCCTTCTTCACAGGTTCGGCGCGCCCGGTCGAGACGTCGAATATCTGCGCCGTCGCCGGCGGACGATCTCGATTCCACCAGCCACCTCCTAGGGCTTGGAAGAGTGCAGCCGTGTCGGACAGACGATTGGCCTGCGCCTGAACGACCTGGATCACCGCCTGCAAATACGTCTGTTGTGCAGTCAGCAACAGCAGCACGTTGGCGTTGCCGGTCTGCATTTGCTGCTGGGCCAGGTCGAGACTGATCTTGCTGGCACGTTCAAAGTTGCGCGCAGCCTTCAACGCGGCGGCATCGGCCTCGAGCGCCGCCAGCGTGTCGGCGACATTCTGGAACGCCGTAACGACCGTGTTTCGATAGGACCACGCCGCCTGATCATAGGCGGCGGACGCGGCACGCGCTTGGTTAATCAACGTGAATCCATCGAAGACCGTTTGGGTCGCATTCCCGGCCACGGTCCAGAAGATGTTCGGACTTGTAATCAAGTTGGCCATCTGGGTCGCCATATAGCCGCGGTTGCCCGTAATGGTGAAATTCGGGAGTATGTTGGCGATCGCAACGCCGACTTGTGCACTCGCGGAGTGTAATGACTCTTCGGCCTGACGAATGTCGGGGCGCTGTTCGACTAGTTTTGATGGCAGGCTCACAGGAAGATTGACAGGCAATTTCATGTCAGCGAGCCGGAAAGTTTCGGATGGTTGGTCGCTTGGAAATCGCCCCGCGAGTGCGGTGAGGAGATCGCGTTGGATCGCCAGCTGCCGTTGCAGCGGCGGCAATGTTGCCTCGACCTGGGCTACGGCCGCCTCCTGTACCGCAAGATCGCTGCGATTCGCGTAACCCGTGTCGAACTGCTTACGTATGATGTCGAGCATCGTCTTGTTGATATCGATGATGCGATGCGTTGCCTCGATTTGTCCTCGCAGCGAGGCTTCCTGAATGGCGGCGACAACGATATTCGAGGTCAAGGTCAGCCACGCAGCTTCCACCACGAAGCGCTGGTTGTCGGTCTGCGCTTGCAAAGACTCCACAGTGCGGCGGTTCAGGCCCCACACATCGGGCGCGTAGGAGACGAGCACCTGCGCGGTGAAGAGGTTGAAAGGATTTTCATTGAAGTTGTTGTTGAGGACCGGAGCGATGTCTGCAGCGGTCTCCTGGCGGGTCGGGTTGTAGTTGGCCTGAACGGTGGGGAAGTAATGGCCCTCCTGGGCGTACACATTTAACTTTGCGACCCGCAGGGCCGCGAGCGCCGACTGCAAATTGGGGTTGGCCTCGAGCGATTTCTCGATCAGCGAATTGAGCGCGTGAGAGTGGAAGAGTTGCCACCACGCGGCCGAGATGTCCTTGCCTTTTCTAAAGCGCTGCGCCGCACCAAGCGCCGCGTCGGTGGAGGCAGTCTGTGGCGGCAGGGCACCTTTGGCGTAGCCGGTTGCGTCCGGCGCGGCCGGAACCTTGAAGTCCGGACCCACGGCGCAGGCGGAAACGAGAATCGCTGCGAGCGTGGCGACAGCGCCCCGACGCCGCCTCGAGGCGTGGTCGTGGACGCTCACGCCCGCCCCGCGCCGGCTTGGTCGTGGCCGGCGGTCAAGGCAATGCCCCGCGCGCGATCAGGCCCAGCGCCAAAATGACAGTTCGCGCGATTTGCGGCCGCATCCCCCATGCCCCCTCTTAGCCGCCCCTACTTACATCAGCCTTACTCGAGCCGGCGTTTCACACGAGAGTCTTGGAAATGGGCTCTGAATCAGCTCATTGAAACGAGTTCCGGCAGGTCACCGGCCGTGTTTATCGCGGACGGTGAGCTTCGTAAGGCTAGTGTAAGTCCGCCAGGATAAACCAACCCCAGAGGCGACTCGCCTCCCCCTTTGGCATACGAGCGCATCATGGCACTGGCAGGGACAAAAACCAAGGCAATCACAGCTCTCTGCACCTTGGCCCTGACCCTGGCCGTGGGCGCCTATGCGGGGGGATATATCGGGAGCAATCTGCCCTTTGGGCCAGGCCCCAAGGTGGCGATTGCCGCAACGGATACCGGCCCGCCGTCTGCGCAGGCCGCAAATCGCGCAAGCGACAGCGGGCACAGCACGGACAGCCTGGAATTGACGGAAAAGCAGCGGGAAACCGTCAAGGTCGAAGCCGTCATGGAACGCGCGTTCCCGGTTGAAAAACAAGCGGTCGGGAGCATCGATTTCAACGAGGACCTGACGCTGCAGGTGTTTACCCCCTATCAGGGAAGGATCATCCGCCTGTTCGCCGAAGTCGGCGATGACGTGAAGAAGGGCCAGACCCTGTTCACGATCGACAGCCCTGATCTGCTGCAGGCTGAATCCACCTTGATCGCGGCGGCCGGTGTCCTCGAGTTCACCACCCGGAACCTGGCGCGCCTCAAGGAGCTCTATCAGTCGCGGGCGGTCTCGCAGAAGGACTTGGACCAGGCGGTCTCTGACCAGCAAACAGCTGAAGGCAATCTACGCGCGGCGCGCGATGCGGTTCGTATCTTCGGCAAGGTGGACGCCGATATCGACGGCATTATTGCCAGACGTTTGGCCGACCCCACCCTCGTCGTGCCGAGCCCTATTGATGGCCGTATCACCGCACGCAATGCGGCACCCGGGCTATTTGTGCAGCCGGGCGGCGCACCGGCACCCTATTCGGTCGCCAACGTCTCGACCATGTGGATGCTGGCCAATGTCGCCGAGAGCGACAGCCCGGCCCTTCACGTCGGCCAGGAGGTCACGGTCAACGCAGCCGCGTTTCCGGACAGAGTGTTCCAAGGCAGGATCTCAACCGTCGGTTCAATTGTCGATCCGAATACGCGCCGGGTGCTGGTACGATCCGAGATCGCCGATCCGCGACACGAATTGCGCTCGGGCATGTTCGCCAATTTCGTGATCAGTACGGGTGACCCGATCCGCTCACCCGGCCTTCCCCTCGACGGCGTCGTACGGGAAGGCGACGGTACGATGACGGTGTGGGTGACGACCGACCGTCGTCGGTTCACCAAACGCACGGTCAAGATTGGTCTGGAGCGCGACGGGTACCGTCAGATTCTTGAAGGATTGCAGCCTAGCGAGTTGGTCGCAACCGATGGCGCGATCTTTCTCAGCAACATGTTGGCGACCGCGCGGCCCCAATAAACCCGACGCACAGGCCACAGGCAGGATAAGGGGCGTGCGGTGCTGAAGGCTGTTGTGAGCTTCGGGTTGACGCACCGGGCCATTGTTTTGATGGGCCTGCTGGTGTTCGTTGCCGGCGGGGTCGCTGCGTTTTACCGGCTCAACATCGAAGCCTATCCAAACCCCGCGCCTGTCATCCTGGAGATCACCGCCCAGGCACCCGGCCTCTCCGCTGAGGAGATGGAGCGTTACTACACCGTTCCGATGGAAGTCGGCCTGTACACCACGCCGGGGGTTGCCAATATTCGGTCAACCTCGTTTTACGGACTGTCGTTTGTCCGTGTCACCTTCCAATGGGGAATCGACTATTTCTTCGCATACACCCAGGCGGCGCTGAGCCTGCAGCAGCGGGTGAGCCTTCCAAACAACGTGCAGCCGACGATCCAAGGTTCGAGCTTGGTCGGCGAGGTCTACCGCTACCAAATCGCGGGCCCACCGCATTTTGGGCTCACCAATCTGCGCACCGTCCAGGACTGGATTGTCACCCGCCGCCTCTACACCGTACCTGGCGTCGTGCAGGTCAATGCCTGGGGCGGGACGACCAAGCAGTTTAACGTCGACGTCGATCTAAACAAGCTCGATGCGTATAGCATGACGATCCCGCAGATCATCGCCAGCCTCGGCAACGCCAATATCAACGTCGGCGGGCGCGAGATTACGGTCGGCCAACAATCAGTCAATATCCGCGGTCTCGGTCTGATCGACACTGGTGGCGAGGAGGATTTGGTCAATGGCTATCATGTCAAGGACATCGAAAACGTGGTGCTGGCGCAAGTAAACGGCGTTCCGGTGCAGATCAAGGACGTCGCGAAGGTCAGCGTCGGCTACGTGCCGAGATTGGGCATTGCCGGTCGCGATCGCGCTGATGATGTCGCCTTGGCCATAGTCGTCATGGGTCGGCCATATCATACGAATGATGTGGTGCCGAGGATCAAGGCCGAAATCAACAAGATGAACAGCGACGGCAGCTTGCCGCCGGGCGTGAAGCTCCTTCCCTACTATGATCGCACCTCGCTTGTTGCCGTGACAACGCGTACGGTGCTGCATAACCTCGTCTTCGGCTGCCTTCTGGTTTTCTTCATTCAATGGATCTTTCTCGGCAATCTGCGCAGCGCCGTCATCGTTGCCATCAATATTCCTTTCGCCCTATTTTTCAGTGTCATCATCCTGGTGTTGCAGGGACAGGACGCGAACCTGTTGTCGGTCGGCGCCGTCGATTTTGGGATCATCGTGGATTCGGCGGTGATTCTCGTGGAGAACGTCTTTCGCAATATCCAAGCGCGTCCGGAACGTCAGCGGCAGCTGCTGCAGGAACTTGAAGCGGGGCGGTTCGGGACCGATCCAACGATCGCTCACGATCCAGCGGCTCACCAAAGCTGGACCGATCGCCTGCGCCTGATTCTCATCAGCGCTCTGGAGGTTGATAGGGCCGTCTTCTTCTCCGCGGCCATTACCATCGCCGCGTTTGTTCCGTTGTTTACCATGCAGGGCGTCGAGGGCCAGATCTTCAATCCCATGGCGAAAACCTACGGCTATGCCCTGGCGGGCGCATTGATTGCGACGTTCACGATCACCCCAGTGCTAACATCGCTCCTGCTGCCCGAGCATATCAGTGAAGCCGAAACAGCGCTGGTACGTGCGCTGCGTCGCGTTTACACGCCCGCTTTGCGCTGGTCGCTTGACCATCGGATAATGATGCTCGTCGTCGCCCTGGGATCGCTTGGTATCGCCGGATTGCTCGGCGCGCGGCTCGGCAGCGAGTTCCTGCCGCACCTCGAGGAGGGCAATCTATGGATCCGTGCCGCGATGCCACCTACGATCGGGCTCGAAGCGGGCGAGCCGGCTGCGCACAAAATGCGCGAGATTTTGCTCCGGCACCCAGAGATCGTTACCGTAGTGTCACAACATGGGAGGCCGGACGACGGCAGCGATGCTTCACCTTTCTCTAACGTGGAGTTGTTCGCTCCGCTCAAGCCGCTCGGCGAATGGCCGTCCGGTTTCACCAAAGACAAACTCGTCGACCAATTGCAACGAGAGTTCGCCGACGAATTGCCTGGCGTGGACTTCAATTTCTCGCAATATATACAAGACAATATCGAAGAAGCTCTATCGGGCGTCAAAGGCTCCAACTCAGTCAAGATTATCGGGCCCAACCTCGCAACCCTCGAGCGATTAGCTGATCAAGTCAAACACGAGATGGAGCAAGTCAAGGGCGTCGAGGATCTCGGAATATTTCGGGTCCTTGGGCAGCCGAATCTGAATGTAAGGGTCAATCGCGAGAAAGCGGCGCGCTACGGCCTCAATACCGGGGACGTCAACACCGTCGTGCAGGCGGCTTTGGGGGGCACGACGGCGACGACGGTCCTCGAGGGGGATCGTCAATTCGACCTCGCCGTCCGACTTTTA